>Ga0302314_10005785_pt1 | contig 22493 bp, 24 predicted proteins | sample III_Palsa_N2_3_FD_200533 | JGI IMG/M metagenome (GOLD analysis project Ga0302314, IMG submission 200533) | Peat permafrost microbial communities from Stordalen Mire near Abisko, Sweden - III_Palsa_N2_3 | ecosystem: Environmental > Terrestrial > Soil > Palsa > Peat permafrost | place: Sweden... | reverse complement strand
GCGGCGGGACGGCGGGACGGCGGGACGGCGGCTGCCAGGCAACCGTTCCCGGGCTCGGTAACGGTTGCCGAATGCCCGGGCACCTACGATCCCAGAATTGCTGTGGCACCTGGGATCAAAACGGACGCTTGGGACCACGGATGCGCCGCCGAGGCAGCCTCGGCGGCGCGCTATACGCCGCAAATGGCTTCTTCCAGGCCAGAAATCGATAATGCTGAAGGTTTGGCCGGTCATGACCGGCCAAACCTTCAGCATTAGTTCGATCTTGGCGCGTTTATCCGGATAAATCCGGCAGCTAGCGCCGACCTAAGTGCCATCGCCGTCGCGAGATGCGGGCCATGACCCGCATAGGACAGTGACGTTAAGTTAGCCGCCGACGGCATGGCCGCGGTGGCGCGTGCCGCACATCACCTTTCACAGCAGGCCTCTGGTTTCACTTCGCACACCCTGTGACCATTTTCCGGGTCGGTTCGCCCCTTTTGCGGGTGCGCAGAGTGAGCAAAGTCGCACTCCTATGGCGCGTGTGACGGCGGATGATGGCACCCACGCCGACGTGGCACGTTAAGTTAACGGAGAGCCCCGGAAGGTGACGAAGTCCACCGAACGGCGGACCGCCGCGTGAGTGAGGTTCACCCAACATGGGTGGGCACTTGGGTGACCCCGCCGAACGGGGACAACGAAGAGGGACGCCGGGTGGGCGTCCCTGGTTCGTTCTGCGTTTGTACCAAGTCGCTGCCCACGCCATCGCGTGGGCCGAGCGGAACTGCCTGACTTGGGTCAGGTCAGCGCCGGCTCACGGTCCAGAATGAGCATGTCCTCATCGTGGCCGAGCCCCGAGGCGAGCGCGTCGTTGACTTCCTGGAGCCGGGCAAGCTCGGCTTCCAGATCGCGAACGCGCTGCTGGAGACGACGCATCTCAGAGACCATGCGGGGATCGGGACCGCCGACGTGGCCGAATAGAGCCTTAGACATGATGAAAGGTCCTCCACACTGAGTGACCAGAGTGGGCACTATGCAATCCGCACGCCCTTGCGTGCGGGCAACAGTTACAGGGTCTCACCATGACCTTTGATGGTCAAGTTGAGGACAACCTGTCACCCGTTATGCAGGTAATCCTACCAAAGATACGGCCGTCAAACAAACGGCGGAATGCACAAAACCCCTACATCTGGGGACCTATCGCTTGTCTGATGCTACCAGTGGACCCGGTTTCCGGCACAGCCAGTTACCAGTGCGCGCTGCGCGGGCGGGGCTGGCAGCGCGGGCAGCTGTACGCGGAGCGATTCATGAACGCGTCCCGGCGGATCGGGGTAGCGCACCGCCCGCACGGCTTGCCCTCCTGGCCGTAGGCGTTCAGCGAACGGTCGAAGTAGCCGCTCTCCCCGTTCACGTTGACGTAGAGCGCGTCGAACGACGTCCCGCCGACCTTGAGTGCCTCGGTCAGCACCTCATGGACCGCATCGAGCAGCCGAGATACCTCGCCAGGCCTGAGTGCCTCCGTGGGCCTCGCCCAATGCAGCCGGGCACGCCAGAGTGCCTCGTCGGCATAGATATTACCGATACCGCTGACCAGCGACTGGTCAAGCAGGGCGCGCTTGACCCCGGTACGACGCCTGGTCAGCCTGGCGGTGAAGATGGCGGCGTCGAACGCGGCCTCAAGGGGATCGGGTGCTATGTGCGCGATCGGCGCGGGCACTCGAAGCAGCGCTCCAGGAGACACTCCGACGGGCTCTTCGCGGGCCTGACCAGGCCCGATATGCTCTTCCGATCGAGCCTGGTCAGGCCCGCATCGGGGGGTACGGGGGCCGGGGGGGATGGCCAGGGGGGATGGGGGGCGGGAGCCCCCCATGCGGGAAGGAGGCTGGGGCCCCCCATGCGGGAAGGCTGTCCCCCCGGAAGACAGCTGACAAACCATTAGGTGGCCGAAGGTGCGCTGATCGGTGAAGCGCAGGTCGGGGCCGCCATCGGTGAACGTGAACCGGGCCCGGACGTGCGGCGACAGCGGGCGTTCGCAGTCGCCGACGAGGAGTTGACCGCTCATCCCCAGGTGGGCGAGGAGAGCCTCATCCGCGTCGAGGGCAAGCCATAGGTACTTGCCGCGCCGCTGCGCGGACATGAGAGGTCGGCCCGCCATCAGGGCCGCGAAGCCTGCTGGCCCTGCCGGATCGCGGCGCACCGCCCGGGGATTAAGCACCGTGGCCGTCGCTACGGTGCGCCCCACGACGTGACGCTCGAGCCCCGCGCGGACGGTTTCGACCTCGGGAAGCTCAGGCACGGTCCCGCCTTCGGTGCGACAGTGGATCGTTGTCCACATCATGGGGTGGATAACGATCCACCGTCTTCGAGATCACGCGGTCTGCTAGCTCAGGGGGCGTCGGGTGGTTGAGTGACTGCCCGGTCCTGCTGGCTCGCCTGTGGGGGCTCGGTGGTCGCGTCTGGAGTCGGGCCGGTCCGTTCCGCATGATCGGGCTTGGCTTCTTCGTTTTCGGCGTTTTCCGCCGTGATGGAGCGGTAGGCGGCCTCTGCGGCGAGCTGCTCGGCGGCCTTCTTCGACCGGCCCTCGCCTACGCCGAGTTCCCGCGCGCCCACCTTGACCACGGCGAGGAACAGCTTCTGGTGATCGGGGCCGCTGTCCTTCACGTGGTACTCGGGCACGCCGAGACCACGGACCGCGGTCAGCTCCTGGAGCGACGTCTTCCAGTCAAGGCCCGCGCCGAGCAGCGCCGAGCGCTCGATGACAGGGTCGAAGAGCCGGTGGACGAGGGCGCTTGCCTCTTCGAGCCCGCAGTCGATGTAGGTCGCGCCGATCACGGCCTCGAGCGTGTCGGCGAGGATCGACGGCTTGTCCCTGCCGCCGGTCCCCTCCTCGCCCCGGCCGAGCCTGACGAACGAGCCGAGATGCAGCTCACGCGCGACCTCGGCGAGCGTGTTCATCTGGACTACCGCGGCACGGAGCTTCGCGAGCTGACCCTCAGGCAGGCTGGGATGACCGTTGAACAGCGTGTCCGTCACGACCAGGCCGAGCACCGAGTCGCCGAGGAACTCGAGGCGCTCGTTGGTCGGCAGGCCGCCGTTCTCATACGCGTATGACCTGTGGGTGAGCGCGCGCTCCAAGGTCTCCGCGGTGATCGGGGCGGCGAGCGCGCACAACAGTCCCCCGGGGTCTGCCGCCTCGGCTCCGTCCCCGTCGTTACGTCGTCCGCTCACCGGCGCTCCCCGTTAACATGCAGGCTTAGGCCGGGTTCAGGACCTGACGGCGCCGGTAGGTCCCGCACGTCGGGCAGGCCGCGTGCGGCAGCTTCTGGCTGTGGCACTGCGGGCACTCGACCAGCGTCGGCGCGGTGGTCTTCCACTGCGAGCGGCGGGAGCGGGTGTTGCTGCGCGACATTCGGCGCTTGGGAACAGCCACGTCGGCTCTCCTGTCAGTCTTCTACTCGGTCATTGAAGTCAAGCTTTGCGAGGAGTTCCCAGCGAGGGTCCACCTTGTCGCCATGCCCGTGGTCCGGGCCGACGTCGGCGAGCTTCGCGCCACACTCGACGCAGAGCCCACGGCAGTCGTCCTTGCACAGCGGCGACAGCGGCAGCGCAAGCACCACCGCGTCACGGAATGCAGGCTCCAGGTCAAGAAAGTCGCCGTCGAGGAAACGCTCCTCGCCGTCGTCCTTGTCCTCACCCGGGTCCGGCAGGTACCGGTACAGCTCCTGGAAGCTGACCTCAATGGAGGTGGTCAGCGGATCCAGGCAGCGAGCGCACTCGCCTGCAAGCGGGGCGACCGCCGAGCCGGTGACGAGCACCCCCTCGGAAACCGCCTCGAACCGCAGATCGAGAGCTACATCCGCACCGGCAGGAACCAAGACTAGCCCAGAGCCGACACCGTCCGGCGCACTCGCCGTCAGCTTCTCGTCCCTGAACTCGCCCGGGTGCTTGCCGAGCGCGCGCATGTCGAACACGAAGGCACTGCGCACGACTGGTTTTCCGTTCCTAGTATCTATTGGAGGCGGCCCCTGGACGCAGTCCCAATCACAAAAGCATATCGGGCATGCGGAGAGGGGATCTGCCATCCCGTTATGTACTTGTAGGCAAATTAGTGAGCCGACCCACCAGTTTACATCCGCGGAGCTACTCCTCGGCGTTATTCCTCGGCAAGGCGCTCGCGCAGCCGGTCAAGGACCTGATCGGGGACCAGGCCGCTGACGTCGCCGCCATACCTGGCGACGTCCTTGATCAGGCTCGAGCTCAGGAACGAGTACAGCGGGTTGGTCGTCATGAACAGCGTCTCGATCTTGGCGAGGCGGTAGTTCATCTGCGCCATCTGCATCTCGTACTCGAAGTCGCTGACCGCGCGCAGTCCCTTGACCACCGCGGTGATCCCGTTCGCCGCGCAGAAATCGACGAGCAGGCCATGGAACCGATCGACCCTTACGTTGCCGTAGCCCTTGGTGACCTCGCGGAGCATGTCGACCCGCTCGTCCACGGTGAACAGGGACTTCTTCGTGATGTTGATGAGGACGGCCACGACCACCTCGTCATGCAGGCTTGCCGCCCGGCTGACGATATCCAGATGACCGTTCGTTACCGGATCGAACGAACCGGGACAAACCACTCGCTGCACGCGGTTTCACTCCTCATGCGCCTTGTGGGGCGCGTCAAGCGCCGGCCGCGACACGGTTTCCTGCTGCTCTCCCGACTCCGCGTCGCTGCCGTACCAGCCGTACCAGAAGGTGGCCTCACCGTATCTTCGCGACTTTACTGGCAGGTAGCCGGGGGGCCAGTCAAGCGGACCCGACCGGGTCGCGCGCTCGATCACGACAAGCGCGCCGCCGGCGAGCCAGCCGTCGGTCAGGAGCGTGAGCACGCGATTCAGCGCCGCCTCGGTAAGCGCGTACGGCGGGTCGGCGAACGCTAGGTCGAAGGGGCCGTCGTCCGCCGGCGGGCGGGCAAGCATGCGCTCCGCCCTGTCGGTCGCCACGGTTGCGCCCTTCAGGCCCACCGTGGCCACGTTCGCCCTGATCACTGCCGCCGCGCGGGCGTCGGACTCGACGAGAAGCACGCCGCCCGCCCCCCGCGATAGGGCCTCGAGCCCGACGGCGCCCGAGCCCGCGTACAGGTCGAGAACGCGCTTGCCGTCAAGATCACCAAGCTCGGACAGCAGCGAGGCGAACAGGCCCTCTCTGGCGCGGTCGCTTGTCGGCCGGGTCGTCGTGCCAGGCGGGACGGCGAGTCGGCGTCCTCGGGCCTCGCCGGCGATCACGCGGGTCATGGGCCCAGTCTGTCAGGCCACGGTGTTCTTGCGTGCTCTTGGTCTCGCGTGCTCTTGGTCTCGCGTGCTCTTGGTCTCGCGTGCTCTTGGTCTCGCGTGCTCTTGGTCTCGCGTGCTCTTGGTCTCGCGTGCTCTTGGCGATGGCTGATTTTGCCATCGGGCGTGCTCCGGGGGTTGCGGGGAGTTGCGGGCCATCCTCCTGAAGAGGCTGCTGGTGCAGATGGGGTGCGATGGCGACGTTTCGATCTTGAGTTGCGTGCCGCAAAGAGCCTCGTCCTACTCGAAATCGATAGTGCTGAGTATCTGACCGGCTATGACCGGTCAGATACTCAGCACTATTTCGATCTTGATGTTTTTATGCGGATAAAGCGGGCGTAGGACGCCTGCGGGCGTGCTGTTGGTGACGGGTGCGCTCGCAGGCGCGTTGTCGGCACGGGAGCCTGCGGGAGACTCAGGCTTTGTCGAGGAACTCGGCGCGGCGGTCGCCGAGGAAGTCGTCGATTGCCTCCCGGACGGCGGGGTGCGCGGTGAGCTTGGGGTCGGCTGCGACTAGCGCCGTCGCCTCCGCCCGTGCGGACGCGATCAGGTCCTCGTCGGCAAGCAGCCGGAGCAGCTTCAGGCTGCTGCGGCGGCCCGCCTGGGCCGAGCCGAGCACGTCGCCCTCGCGTCGCTGCTCCAGGTCAAGACGGGAAAGGCTGAACCCGTCTGCGGTGGCGGCCACCGCGTCGAGTCGCTCCCGTGCCGAGCTTGCGCCGGGTGCCTCGGTCACGAGCAGGCACAGCCCCGCCGCCCGGCCACGGCCGACCCGGCCACGGAGCTGGTGCAGCTGGGAGACGCCGAACCGCTCGGCGTCCATGATCACCATTACGGTCGCGTTCGGCACGTCCACGCCCACCTCGATCACCGTCGTTGAGACGAGCACGTCGAGGTCACCGGCGGCGAAGGCGCTCATCACCCGATCCTTCTCGTCCGCGGGTAGCCGCCCATGCATGACGCCAATGCGGAGCCCGGCCAGCGGGCCGTCGGCCAGCTCCGGCGCCACGTCGAGCACGGCGAGCGGCGGGCGGCGGGCGTCCTCCCCCTCGTCGCCCTGCCCGCCGACATCGGTGTCGGCCTCGGCGCCTGTCTCGTCCGCATTACCCGAGTCGTCGGCGCCCGGCTCGCCCGGCGCGTCGCCGCTGATCCGCGGGCAGACCACGTAGGCCTGCCGTCCGGCCGTGACCTCCTCGCGGACCCGCTGCCAGGCCCGTTCGAGGAAGTTCGGGCGCTCCTTGGCGGGCACGACGTGCGTGGCGATCGGCGAACGGCCCGCAGGAAGCTCGGAGAGCGTCGAGACCTCAAGGTCACCGAAGACCGTCATCGCCACCGTCCGCGGTATCGGCGTCGCGGTCATCACGAGCACGTGCGGCCGGGAGCCGAGCGTCTTATCGCGGAGCGCGTCACGCTGCTCGACGCCGAACCTGTGCTGCTCGTCGATGACCGCGAGGCCAAGGTCGGCGAAGCGCACCTGATCCTCCAGCAGCGCGTGGGTACCGATCAGGATGCCGGCGTCGCCGGTGAACACGTCGGTAAGCGCGGATCGGCGCGCCCGCACCCCGGTCGAGCCGGTCAGCAGCGCCACCCGGGTCTGCGGGATATCATCGCCTTTCCATCCGGCAGACCCCGGGGGGTACGGGGGCCGGGGGGGATGGCCAGGGGGGATGGGGGGCGGGAGCCCCCCATGCGGGGAGGGGGCGGGGTCCCTCATGCGGGAAGTCTGCTCCTCCCGGGAGACAGTCTGCGGGATATCATCGCCTTTCCATCCCGCAGACCCCGGGGGGTACGGGGGGTCGCCCCCCCGGGAGACAGCTGTCGGCTCGCCGGCCCCAAGCTGTCCGGCCGCGCCGAGCGGGCCGAGCAGCGCGGTGATCGACCGGTAGTGCTGCTGCGCGAGCACCTCCGTCGGGGCAAGCAGCGCCGCCTGCCCGCCGGCGTCCACCACCTGGAGCATGGCCCGCACCGCGACGACGGTCTTACCCGAGCCGACCTCCCCCTGAAGCAGCCGGTTCATCGGGTACGCGCATGCCAGGTCGTGCGCTATTTCTTCGCTCACCGACCGCTGCCCCTCGGTGAGCGTGAACGGCAGCCGCCGGTCGAATTCGGCGGCGAGCCCGTCGGTGACGGCCGGTCGCGGCACCGCAGGCATCGCGGCCGCGGCAAGCCGACGCTGGGCGAGCGCGGCCTGCATGGTGAACGCCTCGTCCCACTTGAGCCGCTCGCGCGCGCGCTTCAGATCACCGCGGTCGGTCGGGCGGTGGATCGCACGGATGGCCAGCGCTCTAGGCCAGAGCCCGAACTTCTCCCTGACCTCGGCAGGTAGGGGATCCTCACCAGCGTCGAGCGTGTCGAGGATGACGTCGATAGCCCGGGAGATCTTCCACGAGCTGAGCTTCGCGCTCGCCGGGTAGACCGCGATCAGCTCGTTGGCGAACTCCTCGGCGATCTCACCGGCCATGAGCGGGTTAGTGGTGGAGACCGGCAGCAGCTCGTATTCGGGATGGACTAGCTGGCGGCGGCCGCGGAAGCTGGACACGGTGCCCGCGAACAGGCCAATCGCGCCATGCTTGAGCTGGCGGGCGTGATGCTGCGCGCTGGCGAAGAAGACCAGCTGGAGCTTGCCCGGCCCGTCGGTGACGATGACCTCTAGGCGCTCGCTGCCCCATTTCCTCGGCTTGGTGCCGTACTTCTGGTCGGCTGGCGGTCCGATCCGACTGACGAGGTCCACCAGCGCGAGCACGGTGGCATGGTCGCCCTCGCGCAGCGAGTCCAGCGGTGTCAGCTCGCCCCTGGTGTAGTACTTGCGCGGGTAGTGCCGCAGCAGGTCGCCGACCGTCCGCAGGCCGAAGACCTTCTCGAACGTGTCACTGGCCTTCTTGCCAAGCGGCTGGACCAGCGGGTCGCGGAACGTGGTCACGTTGGCAGCATAGAAGCAGGCACCGACATTCGGGCATTCAGTGCGGCCCATTCGCGCGTTACCCGCAACTTCCGGTATGCTTCCGAGGTTGCCTCAGTTCCGCGTCGGCGTTGTGTCGCCGCCGGATGAGGCGCCGTCAGACTCTCTTCCGATCAGAAATTATGGAGGCAGCCGTGGCTTCCGTCTGCGACGTATGCGGCAAGGGGCCGGGCTTCGGCAACAACGTGTCGCACTCGCATGTCCGTACCCGCCGTCGCTGGAACCCGAACATCCAGACGGTTCGGGCCCTCGTGTCTGGGACGCCCAAGCGACTCAACGTGTGCACCTCCTGCATCAAGGCAGGCAAGGTCTCCCGCCAGGTCACCTCCTAGCGGACCATATCGCTGCAAGCCGACGCATCCTGGATGCGTCGGCTTGTTGTGTTACCGAACCCTGCATGGAGGTGGCATTTCACCGGGCGATCCGTGCGGACGCGGGTGCCCGGTGTTAAGCCGCGGCAGGATCGCCCGGGCGGTCACGGGCTCCGCGCACGGTGACGACTGCGACCCCGCAGGTGAATACCAGCACGGCGCAGATGGCGCCGCCCAGGTCGTGGGGCGGGCGGGCCGGCCATAGCCACGGGGTGGTCAGCGCCGGCGGGTGCCACTGCGTGTAGAGCGCGTACACCGCCGCGACCAGGTATCCCGTCGGTCCTGTCCAGGACAGGCCGCTGCCGAGTGCGGCGGCGCACAGCAGGCCGATGCCGGTGATCCCGGCGACGTTGCGCAGCACGTCCAGCGTGCCGCCGGACAGGTTCGCGCCGGTGCCGGCGGCGGCAAGCAGGCCGATCGCCGCCGCGGTCAGCGCCGCCGTGACGGCCAGCCGCACATACGGCAGCCACCGGCCGGCCACGCGCTCCGGCTCGCCGAACGGGCTCGCCACGGTGGCCACGACGCTCACCGCGGCGGCGGCCTCGAAGATCAGCGGCAGCTGCAGCGCACCGTAGGCATCCCAGTGCCCGAGGAGCGCGATCCGCAGCCCGATGGCGCAGGCCGCTATCGCCAGCATGGCAAACGGAACCCGGCGGCTCATGGCGTACAGCCGCACCAGGCGAGCGCACGTCAAGGAAGCTGCGCCAGCGTGATCTGGCCGGCTCGCAGCGCGGCCAGGTGCCGCACGAGCCAGGCGTGACGGACCGAGGCCGGCCGCGCGGCGAAGCGTTCGGCCGCCGCCGCGGCCGGCGTGCCACGCGCCACGCCCTGCGACTGGCTCGCGCACACCGTGCCCGGCCCGCTCCGGTGGCCCTGCTCGCCCTGCCTGACCGGCCCCGCTTGCGGCTCACTGACCGGTGGGCACTGGTTGGAAGGCGCCTGGGTCACGAGGACTCCGCCCACGCTGACCGCCCGCATCAGCGCGGCGGCGACCGCGTTCTGCGCCGGGGAGGCGCCGGGTCCGTCGCCGGTGACGCGGGCCACGAGCTCCAGGCCGTACGTCGTGATCACCGTGCTTGCCAGCTGCGAGGCCGTCATGGCCTGTCCCTGCGTCTGGTCGGGAAGAACCAGGTGGGACACGGGCGAGCTGTCGCCGTCCGCCGGGTTGCGCGGCCGGATGGTGACGGAGTTGCCGGCGCCCTGCTGGTAAATCACGGAGTCCTGGACGATCCTGGTCGGCGCGCCCGGCAGGCCGGCGAGCTGGCTAAGCAGCGGTGCCAGGGCGTTCGCCATGACGGACAGGTAGCCGGCGAAGGCGGGGTTAAGGCACACCGGGATCGCCGTGTGGCTGCACACCGGCGTGAACCGGAGCGGCTGGTCGCTGGCGGCGTCGTGCAGGGCCGGGATGCCGATCATCCCGTGCGCGTCCATGGTGCCGGTACCGGCCAGCCAGACCGCGGTCCCGGCTGCAAGCAGGCCTGCCCCGGTGAGGCCGGCCGCGGCCGTGCGCAGTGCCCGCCCGCCCGAGCCCGCGGGCAGCGCGAGAGCACCGAGCAGCGCGACGGTGAGCCCGGCGAGGAACATCACCTGGGCGATAGACAGGTCAGGGAGGTACGGATAGAAGGTGGCCACCCCCGCCTGCGGCCCCAGGTCCCATGGCCCGGTGACGATCGGCGAGATATTCCAGTAAGACTGGCTGCCGCGGATCAGCTCGGTGCTGAGCGCCACTACGAAGAACGCGGCGATGGCCGCGAGCGGCGCGGTGAAGCGGCCGGGCAGAAAGGTCCCAAGGACGAACCCGAGGGCCGAGAACGCGGGCAGGCAGGCGGCGCCGACCGCGGCTGGCCACCACAGCGGCCCGCCCCAGCTCGCCTGGTGCGCCGTCACCCCGTACAGGACGGCTGTGCAGCCCAGGTACCCCACCATGGCCCAGATCGTGGTGGCGGCCCAAGAAGCGAGCAGCCGCGCCCACCTCGGCCGGGCGGTGACCGTCACCAGGTCGGTGACGCGGCGGCGGGCTTCCCGTGACCCCATCCAGGCCGCGGCGCCCGTCACCGGCACGGCGAAGTCGAGCACGGCGCCAAGCTGCAGGCCGGTCGCGCGCAGGTTCCACAGCGGCGGCATGGCCATGTCCTTGCGGTACGTGGTGAGCCAGAACAGCCCGATCGCGACCGGCAGCAGCCACGCCATCGCGTTGTGGCGCAGCTCAAGCCGCAGCAGCCGCAGCAGCGTGAGGCCTGGCGGTCGCACGGTCGGCCGTGGCCGGGAGGCCGCGGTGGTCCTGGTCACGGCGGTCATGACCGTGCCTGCGCGAGGACGGCGCTGTACCCGCGCTCGATCGGCGTGTCCCCTGGATCCTGTCCGTCGCCGCGGGCGGCGAGCGCGTCCGGTGTGCCGTGGAAGACCATCGCGCCCCGGTCCATCAGCGCGACTTCGGCGCAGGCGGCGGCGACATCCTCGACCAGGTGGGTGCTCACCACGACGGTCGCGCGCTGACCGAGGTCCCGCAGCAGCGCGCGGAACGCGACCCGCTGCTGCGGGTCAAGGCCCGCGGTCGGCTCGTCGAGCAGCAGCAGCTCAGGCTCGTTGACGATCGCCTGCGCGATGCCGACCCGACGCAGCATGCCGCCGGACAGGGTGCGCAGCCTGCTCTTGCGCCTATCGCCGAGTTCGACCCGGTCGATCGCGGTCGCGACCGCGACGCGGATCCGGGCCGACGGCAGCTCCTTCAGCAGCGCGAAGTACTCCACGTACTCCGTCACGGTGAACCCTGGATAGTAGCCGGGATTCTGTGGCAGGTAGCCGAGCCTGCGCCGGATCTCGCGGCGCGGGCCGTAACTGCCCGGATCGTGGCCGAGCAGCCGCAAGCTGCCCGCGGACGGCGCCATCGCCGTGGCCATCATCCGCAGCAGCGAGGTCTTGCCCGCGCCGTTCGGCCCGAGCAGACCGAATACCCCTTGACCGGTCCGCAGGTCCACCCCGGCCACCGCCGTCACCGAGCCAAAGCGCCGGGTCAGGCCGGTGATCTCGACGTTCATCGCGGTCCTCTTCCACTAGATCGATGAGACGCTGCAAGACTGTCCGCCGGACCGGGTCCCTGTCGTCACACCAGGGAGGGCGATCCGCGGTGCGACCACCGGGGGCAGTCCGGCCCGGACGCGGGTGGAGTAGTACCTGGGTATGACCATCCAGGTGTGATGATCGCGCGGCCGTGGCCGCCTACGCTGAGATCGTGAAACGGTGGCCAAGGATCGCGGCGGCGGCCTGGCCTGCCCTCATCCAGGTGCTGACCGGTCCCGATCCGGCCCCGGCATGGCGCTGGCGCTCGCGGCAGGAGCGCCGGGCGGAGTATGCCGCGCTGGCCGCGGCGACGCTGGCGCTGTGCTTCATCAACGCGACTCACGTGAACCAGGTGGCCTTCAACGGCATCACCCAGCCGCCGGCCAGCGCGTGGCAGCTGACGCTCGCCCTCGCGGTGGTGGCGCCGCTGCCGCTCGCGGCGAAGTACCCGATGCTGGCCTGGCGGACCGGGTGGCTCGCGCTGCTGCTCTCGCCGCTGCTGCCCGCCGCCTGGTGGGGCGGCTGGCCGTGGGGTCCGCCGCAGGTGCTTGTGCTGCTCGGGGTCTTCTGCCTGGCGGCGGTCCGGCAGCGACGGGCGGCGCTGTGGTGGATGTGGGCGCTGACGCTCATCCCGTGGTGCGGGTGGCTGATCAGGGACATCCCGGACCTGAACGGCCCGGTCAGCGCTACGGCGGTGTTCACGGCGGCGGCGATCGTGGTGGACAGCATCGGCTCCCGGCTCCGCATCCAGCGCGCGCTGGCCACGCAGACCGTGCACACCGACACCGAGCGGGCACGGCGCGCCGTGCTCGAGGAGCGCACCCGGATCGCCAGGGAACTGCACGACGTGGTCGCCCATCACCTGTCGCTGATCGCGGTCCAGGCCGAGACCGCGCCCTACCGGCTCGGCCAGCTGCCAGAACCGGCCCGCGCCGAGTTCGGCTCGCTTAGCGAGGTGGCCCGCGAGGCGCTGACGGAAATGCGGCGGCTGCTCGGCGTGCTGCGCCAGGACCAGCTGGCCTGGCTCGCGCCGCAGCCGCAACTGACCGACCTGCCCGTCCTCGTCGACACCGCCCGGCGGGCGGGGGTAAACGTCGAGCTCTCGGTGCCGGACGAACTGGACAAGGTTTCCCCCGGCGTCGGGGTATGCGCCTACCGGATCGTGCAGGAGTCGCTGTCGAACGCCAGCCAGCACGCCTCAGGCGCCGCCGTCACGGTCTCGGTGAATCACGATGCCCGCGCCGTCCAGCTGCGGGTGGCCAACGGTCCCGGGGTTCCCGCCATCCGGCCGCGGGACGCGCGCGAACGCGACCGTGGTCATGGCCTGACCGGGATGCGCGAGCGAGTGGCCCTGCTCGGCGGTTCGCTGTCGGCCGGGCCGACGCCGACCGGCGGGTTCATGGTGTCCGCGGTGCTACCGCTCGGCGAGACCGCATGAGCGAGCACGCATGAGCACGGCCGGCCCCGCCGGCACGCGCTGCCTGATCGCGGACGATCAGGCGATGGTGCGCGAGGGTTTCGCCGCGGTGCTCGCCGCCCAGCCGGGCCTGCTGGTCGTGGGCCAGGCCGCCGACGGTGCCGACGCGGTTTCACAGGCCAGGTACCTGGCGCCCGACGTCGTGCTCATGGACGTGCGGATGCCGGTCATGGACGGGCTCCAGGCAACCAGGGAGATCCTGCGCGGCACGGCGGGGCAGGAGCGACCGCGGGTGCTGATGCTCACCACGTTCGACCTCGACGACTATGTGTACGAGGCGCTCCGGGCCGGGGCCAGCGGTTTCCTGCTCAAGGACGCCACCGCCGCCGAGCTTGTGCACGCGGTCCGGGTGGTGGCCGACGGTGAGGCGCTGCTCGCCCCGTCGGTAACCCGGCGCCTGATCGCCGACTTCGCCCGGCTTCCGCGCCAGGACCAGCCGCCCGCACCCGCGCTCGGCGTGCTCACTGCGCGAGAAACCGAGGTACTGCGGCTGATCGCCCGTGGCCTGTCCAACGCCGAGATCAGCGATGAGCTCGTCATCGCCGAGCAGACCACCAAGACCTACGTCGGCCGCATCCTGGCCAAGCTCGGACTGCGTGACCGGGCCCAGGCCGTCGTGGTCGCCTACGAAAGCGGTCTCGTCACGCCGGGCCCTCGGTAGTCAGGTTCTTGCCCGTGAGGGTGGTCGGTCGACACAATGGGGTCGTGTCCGCTCAGGAGATCGACCAGTACCTGGATGCCCTGGAGGAGCAGAAGCGCGCGACGTTGGCCCTGCTGCGCCAGAACATCCTTGATTTCCTCCCCCAGGCCGAGCAGGGGATCTCCTACGGGGTCCCGGCCTTCAAGGTCCGGGGAAAGACGATCGCCGGGTTCGCCGCGTTCAAGAACCACCTGAGCTACCTGCCGCACAGCGGTTCCGTCTTCCCCCAGCTCAAGGACCAGCTCACGGGCTACTCAACGTCATCAGGGGCACTGCGCTTCGACATCGGCCACGCCCTGCCCGCACCCTTGGTGGAGAAGCTGATCGCGGTGCGACTCAAGCAGGCATTCCCCGAGGACTTCCCCGACTGAGGTTCACGATCGCGCGATGAGTTCGCGGGCTCCGTATCGTCATACGCGGCATGACGTACGCACCGATCAACGGCCTGAAGTTCTACTACGAGATCCACGGCAGCGGGCGCCCGCTCGTGCTGCTGCACGGCGGCCTGCTGACCATCGAGCTCAATTTCAGGCCGCTGCTCGGGCCCCTTGCGGCGGGTAGGCAGGTGATCGCGGTGGAACTCCAGGGCCACGGGCACACCGCCGACACCGGCCGACCGATGACGATCGAGGCGCTGGCCCGCGACGTCGTCGCGCTGCTTGACCAGCTGGAGATCGCCGAGGCCGACCTCTTTGGCTTCAGTCTCGGCGGTCTCGTCGCGTACGCGGTCGCGCTCGGCGCGCCCGCCCGGGTCGGCAGGCTGATCGTCGCCTCGGCAGACGCCCACCGCCCGCCGGGCCGGGAGAGCGCGCCACTCGACGACGACCGGATGCCGACGCAGGCCGACTTCCAGGCGATGCGCGACGCCTACAACGCGGTCGCTCCCGACCCCGCGCACTTCGACGAGTTCGCCGCCAAGAACTCGGCCCTGGTGCACGAGTTCCCTGGATGGACCGACGAGCTGCGGTCGCTGCGGGCGCCGACACTGCTCATCTTCGGCGACCGCGACTTCTCACCGCTGGCCGACGTGGTGGAGCTGTTCGGGCTGCTGCCGAACGCGCAACTCGCGGTACTCCCCGGGACCACGCACATGGGCGTGACACGGCGCACGGACGCACTGCTCGCGCTGATCACGCCGTTCCTCGACGCGCGCTGAGCGTCCTCGACGCCCGCGACCGCCGGGTTCTTCCAGCTCTGCTGCCCGACCGATCCCGAGGTGGCCGCCAGCCTCGTTCAGCGTGCGGAGGCGGCCGGCTAAGCGTTAACGGAAGTGCTGCCAGCCGCCCGCGCCCGCGTGCGGCTGGCCGTCTACCGTGACGCCGCTGCCGGTGCGGGCCGCGCCGATCACGCGCCACCGCGGCGGGAGAACCGCCGAGGCGGGGAAGGTGGCGACAAGGGAGTGATCCTCGCCGCCCGTCAGTACCCAGGAAAGGGCAAGCGCGGGTGGAGAGTCGCCGCGGTCCGTTCCTCCTGATGGGGTTGTTTCTGTGAGGACCGCCGCTGCCTCGCCGAGCGGGCCGCCGGTGACCAGCGCGGCGCTGTCGATCTCGAGCCGGACGCCGCTCGCGGCGGCCACGTGGCCGAGGTCGGCGACCAGGCCATCGCTCACGTCGATCATGGCGGTCGCGCCGAGCAGCGCCGCCTCGGGACCCGCGTCATAGGGCGGCGACGGCCGCAGGTGCGCGGCCACGAGGCCGCCCCTTTGGCCGACACTGCCCCGTTGGCCTGCACCGGCCGAGAGCAGCGCGAGCCCCGCGGCCGAGTGACCGAGCGGCCCGGCTACCGCGACCACGTCGCCGGGTACCGCACCGGAACGGAGCACGGGAGAGCGGCCAGCCAGATCGCCGAGAGCGGTCACGGAGAGCACCACGGAGTCGGCGCGGGCCGTGTCGCCGCCGACCACGCCCGCACCCGCACGGGCCGCCTCATAGGCAAGCCCGTCGGCCAGGTCGGCCAGCCAGCGGGCCGGCAGCGTGCCAGGCGCGGCGAACGCCACGAGCAGCGCCGTGGGCACCGCCCCCATGGCCGCGATGTCCGCCAGGCTCCGCGCGGCCGCCTTCACGCCGACGTCGTAGGCCGAGGACCAGTCCCGCAGGAAGTGCCTGCCCTCGATCAGCATGTCAACCGCCGCGACCACGCTGCCGGACGGCGCGCCAACCACCGCCGCGTCGTCGCCGATGCCAACCGACGTCAGCGGCCCGGCGGGCATCCGCCCGGCAAGCGCCGCGATGATCCCCCACTCGCCCAGGTCCGCGACGGACCCGTTGTCACCAGCGATTCGCCGCCTCCATTAGCCGGGTCACACCCTAGTTCAGCTTCCTAGGGTAGCCAGGGGGCGGCGAGCGCCGCTTCGTGACCGTGCAGATGACCGTGCGAACGACTGTGCACCGCAACTGAGCATGACATTTGAACTAAAAAGTGCCTACCAGGCTAAAACAGGTCTGGACCATTGCGGTACCGTGGCAGTTCAGGTCGGTAACCCAATGAAGGCTGCCGGCCTGCCAAGGCTCCCAGCCCACAAAGGCCCGGCCTACCAAGGTCGGCGTCCCCACCGGGCCCGGCCAAAGCCCCCAGGAGGACGCCATGGTGGAGGCATACATCCTCGTCCAGACCGAGGTCGGCAGAGCCGCCGACGTGGCCAGGCAGATCGCGGAGATCGCTGGGGTCACGCAGGCGGAGGATGTCACCGGCCCCTACGACGTCATCGTGCGTGCCCACGCCGAGAACGTGGACGAACTCGGCAAGCTTGTCGCGGCGCAGATTGGGGCCGTCGACGGGATCACCAGGACGCTAACCTGTCCTGTCGTACATATCGACTGACGCGTTGAACCTTTCACGGCACCGTGAAAGGTTCACGCATCAGCGAATAGTTCCGCCGCGAGCGCGGTGGTACGGAACCCGGCGCCGAGCGCTACCGCCGCGCGCAGGTCGTCTGCCGTATCCACGTCACGGCGCAGGCCAGGCACGCCATTAAGCACGCCGTCAAACGCGAGCTCGGCCGCCCCGGCCATCGCGTGCCGCGCCCGCGATGCCCCGCCGAACGCCGGCCGGAAATCCCCACTTGACACCGCCGCGTAGAGCGTCGTCCCCACCCCCGCGGCGTCAGGCACGAACGCCGTCCCGTTGCCAGCCTGCCGGGCCGCCTGCCCCGTGCCTGCCACCTCAGCCACCGCGCGCAGCGCGGCGGCGAGCTCCGCGGGCCGCAGCGCGGGAAGGTCGGCGGTCAGCGCCGCGAGACCGGTCCCTGGCCACCGGCGCGACGCCACCGCCGCACCGTGAAGCAGCGCCGCGTTCAGCGCGTCCTGGCTGCCGTCTCCGACTTGTTGTTGTTCCACTTGATGTTGTTCGACGCGATGCCGCCTGAGCCCATCAAGGCCGGCGGGCCCCGCATGCACGTCAGGGACCACGACCGCGCCGAGGGCGGCGAGCTGCTCCCCCGCCACCGGGTCGGAGGTGACCACGACCACCCGCGCCACCTCCGGGCAGCCGACGACGGCGGCGACCGTATCCGACGCCATGGCGAGCGCGAGTTCCCACCGGCGCGGGCCGGCCAGGACGGCGAGCCGTGACTTGGCGCGGGCTAGTACCTTGACTGGCAGCAGAACTGTCCAGCTAACGCGGGCGGGTTCCGTCATCTAGCCGGCCACCGGCAAACTTGGGAGCATGACGTGCGGAACTCCGACCATGGGAAGGCCTCCCCGATGAGCAAGTCTTACTCGCCCACGTGGCGGCTTATCTCCGTCATCGTGCTGCGACCACTGTTGCACCTGCTGGTCAGGAACAAGTGGGCGGGCCAAGAGAACATTCCCAGGAAGGGCGGCATCATCCTCGCGCCCAACCACATGTCCTACGCGGACTGGGGGACGGACTCGCTGTTCTTCTACGACGCGGGCAGGTACCCGACCTTCCTGATCAAGTCCTCGGCGTTCGAGGCCAAGGGAATCGGCCCGTTCCTCTACAAGGCCGGCCAGCTTCCCGTCCACCGCGGCCGTGCGGACGCCGGGCTGGTTCTCAAGCAGGCAGAGAAGGCCCTCGCGGAGGGCGCCGCCGTGGTGATCTACCCCGAGTCGACCGCCACCCGCGACCCCAACCTGTGGCCGATGGTGGCGAAGACCGGCGTCGCCCGGCTGGCCCTGGCGACCGGAGCGCCCGTCATCCCCGTCGCACACTGGGGCACCCAAAACGTTCTCCCTTACGGAAGCAAGAAGCCGCGGCTCTTCCCGCGCCAGACCGTGCGTACGGTAGCCGGCAAGCCGGTCGACCTGTCGGCATGGGCGGGCAAGTACACCTCGGCGAAGGCGCTGCGCGCCGCCACCGACGCCATCATGGGCGAGGTGACGGCGCTCCTCGCGGAACTGCGGGAGGAGGAGCCACCCGCGGTCTTCTACAACCCAAACCTCTTTGTCGGAACGGACCCTGGTTCCACCCCAGCGGCTCCTGCAGCTGTCGAGCCGGGAGAGACCAAGCCGGAGGGTACCGGGCCGGAGGGGGCACGGCAGTGAAGGCCGCGGTGCTCGGCGCGGGGTCGTGGGGAACCACGTTCGCGCAGGTGCTATGTGACGCGGGCACGCCGGTTGCGCTGTGGGCACGCAGCGCCGCGACCGTTGAGGCGATCACCGCCACCCGCGAGAACCCCAGGTACCTGCCGGGGATCACGCTGCCGACGTCGCTGACGGCGACCACCGACCCGGCGGCGGCGCTCGACGGCGCGGACCTGGTAGTGCTCGCGGTCCCCGCGCAGACGCTGCGCTCGTGCCTGGTGGCCCTTGCTCCGCTCATCCCGCCAGAGGCGTTGCTCGTCTCGCTGATGAAGGGGATCGAACTCGGCACGTGCAAGCGGATGAGCGAGGTGATCGAGGAGACGCTCGACGTCCCGCCGAGCCGGGTCGCGGTCGTCTCGGGACCGAACCTGGCCCGCGAGATCGCCGAGCGTCAGGTTGCCGCGTCCGTCGTGGCCTGCACGGACGAGGTCGGCGCGCGGTTGCTGCAACGGGCCTGCCACACCGGGTACTTCAGGCCGTACTGGAACACCGACGTGATCGGATCCGAGCTCGGCGGCGCGGTGAAGAACATCATCGCGCTCGCCGTCGGCATCGCGGTCGCGCTCGGCCTCGGCGACAACACCAAGGCCACGCTGATCACCAGGGGGCTCGCCGAGATGGCGCGCCTTGGCGAGGTGATGGGGGCCGACCCGCGCACGTTCGCGGGGCTCGCGGGGATGGGCGACCTGGTCGCGACCTGCATCTCACCGCTGTCGAGAAACCGCACGTTCGGCCAGTACCTCGGGCAGGGCATGAACTTCGCGCAGGCCAGAGAGGTGACCCCGCAGACCGCCGAGGGCGTGACCTCCTGCGCACCAGTACTCGAACTGGCCCGCAAGCACGGCGTTGAGATGCCGATCACCGAGGTGATCGCCGCGGTGATCACCGGCGGTCTGCCGGTCGGCGACGCGGCGGCGGTGCTAGCGTCTCGCTCAGCCAAACCCGAATGGTACGGAGCCTAATTCTATGGAGCCTAATTCGTGGAGATAGCCCGCAGGCAGCTTGGCGAGAACACAAGGGCGGTCCACCTGCCGCCCCCGCCGGAGACACCGCAGCGTCCGCTCGGCACGCCGATCTACCGGACCGCGGCGTTCGCGTTCTCCTCCGCACAGGAGTACGCGGCCGTGCTCGGCGACCAGGTGCCCGGATACAGCTACAGCAGGATCGACAATCCGACGGTGGACGCGTTCGCCCGCGCGGTCGCGGCTCTCGAGGGGGCCAACCTGCCGCGGTGGCCAGGCGCCCAGGCGTTCGCGTCGGGTATGGCGGCCATCTCCGGCGTGTTCTTGGCGTTCGCCCGGGCGGGAGCGCACGTCGTGGCGCCTACCGCGCTGTACGGCGGCACGTACAGCCTGCTGCGGAACGTGTTCACCAGGTTCGGGGTCGAGACGGACTTCGTGGACATCACCAACCTCGACGCCGTGCGTGACGCGATGCGGCCCGCGACGCGGATCGTCTACGCCGAGACCATCGCCAACCCGACGACCGCGGTCGCCGACATCAGGCACCTCGCCGAGATCGCCCACGAACGCGGTGCGCTGCTCGTCATCGACTCGACCCTCGCGCCGCCCGTGGTGTGCCGCCCGCTCGAGCACGGCGCCGACCTGGTGCTGCACTCGGCGACCAAGTACATCGGCGGCCACTCGGACATCACCGGCGGCGTCGTCACCGGGCGGCTCGAGCTGATCAGCCAGATCCGGACGACGCGGATCGACACCGGCGGCTCGCTCTCCCCAGACGACGCGTTCCTGCTCCGCCGCGGCCTTGAGACGCTGCCCGTACGGGTGCGCCGCCAGTGCGCCACCGCCTCTGTGTTCGCCGCCACACTGGCCAAGCACCCCTCAGTCGCCTATGTCGACTACCCGGGGCTGCCCACGCACCAGGGACACGAGCTCGCCAGGCGGACGTTCGACGCGGGACCCGAGGGCGGCAGGTTCGGCGCGATCGTCACGATCACCCCCTACGGCGGCCGCGAGGCCGGGCTCGCATTCGCTTCCAAGCTGCGTTTGGCCGCCGCGGCCACCTCCCTCGGCGGCACGCACACCGTGGTCTCGCACGTCGCATCGACCACCCACCGCCAGCTCGACGACCGCGCCCTCGCCGCGGCTGGGATCGACCCGGGCGCGGTCCGCTTCTCCATCGGCCTTGAAGACGCCGAGGATCTGATTAGCGACGCTTACATGGCCCTTGAGGGCCTCGTCGGGTAGGCGCAGCACCCGCCGGGTCATGGGCGGGGAGGGCGGAGCACGGGACCGTTATGGAGAACCTATGAGCGGTACCGGTCGGGGAGCCGCGGCTTCGCGCACCGAGACGAAACAGCGGAGCAATATTTTTGCCGCTGGTCAACGGCTACCATCTGGGGGTCGACTTTGAGCAGCGGAGGTGTGATGGGTTCGCAGCGCAAGGTGCGGGTCGCGATCGTGTTCGGAGGGCGCAGCGCGGAGCACGCGGTGTCGTGTGCGAGCGCCGGGCTCGTGCTCGGGGCCATCGACAGGGACAAGTACGAGATCGTGCCGATCGGCATCGCGCGCGATGGGCGGTGGGTGCTGACCTCGGGCGATCCCGCCAGGCTCGCGCTGACCTCGGGTGAGCTGCCGTCGGTCGATGCGGTCGCCGTGCCTGGTGTGTCGGTCACGCCGGTTGGCGGGGGTCCTGGCGGCGGCGCGCTCGTCTTCAGCGGGCCCGCCTCGGTGCCCGCCGACCTCGGTGAGGTCGACGTGGTGCTGCCACTGCTGCACGGGGCCTTCGGCGAGGACGGGACGATTCAGGGGCTGCTTGAGATGGCCGGCGTGCGGTACGCCGGCGCCGGGGTCTTCGCCAGCGCGGCCGGCATGGACAAGGAGTACATGAAGCTGCTGTTCGCCGCCCGTGGGCTGCCCATCGGACCGTACGTGGTGGTGCGCGACCGCGACTGGCGTGCGTCGGCCTCGGGGTCGGCGGAGCGCAAGCGGGTGCTCGACGAGATCGGCGAGCTCGGCTGGCCGGTGTTCGTCAAGCCGGCCAGGGGCGGGTCGTCGATCGGGACCTCGCGGGCCGGTGGGCCCGACGAGCTTGAAGCCGCGATCGAGGAGGCTCGTTGCTACGACCGCAAGGTGCTCGTCGAGGCGGCGATTTCCGGTGCCGAGGTCGAGTGCGGGGTGCTTGAGGGCGTCGATGGCGGGCCGACCGAGGCGAGCGTGCCCGGGCAGATCGTCGTGGACTCCGGCTCGACGTGGTACGACTTCGAGGCCAAGTACCTGGGGGCGGAATCGCGGATGGAGATACCCGCGCCGATGCCAGCGGCCGCGGCCGAACGGGTTCGCTTCCTGGCGTGCGCCGCCTTCGACGCCCTGTCGTGCGAAGGGCTCGCCCGGGTGGACTTCTTCTACACTCCGGCCGGTGACGTCGTGGTCAACGAGATCAACACGATGCCGGGCATGACGCCGATGTCGGGGTTCCCGATGATGTGGGCCGCGAGCGGGCTGCCGGTGCCCGCCCTGATCGACCGGATCATCGCGACCGCGCTCGCCAAGCCGGATGGACCACGGTAGCGGTCGCTCTTGCGCACGTTTGCGCGCTTGGCCGCGGTCTTAATCGGGGCGGTAAGAAGGCGGTGAGAACGGCGGGCGGCGGCGATGGGAGATCTTTCCATGCCGCCGCCCGTCGATGATGCTGCTCGCGCAGCGTTACTACTTCTTCTCGGCCGACCCTTCGCCGTTGACCAGAGCCTTGAAGTCGGCACCGGCGCGGAACTTTGGCACCGACTGCGCGGCCACGTGGATCTCGGCGCCGGTCGCTGGGTTGCGCGCCGTGCGAGCCGGACGCTCGCTCTTCTCGAAGACGCCGAAACCGGTGATCGCCACCTTGTCGCCGCTTGCCACTACCGACTGAATGGTCTCGAGGACCGCGTTCAGCGCCTCGGTCGCGGACTTCTTGTCCCCCAGGCGACCCGAGAGCGCGTCGATCAGATCACGCTTGTTCATTATTCACTCCTGCGTTCCCCCACGGGCGGCCGCGGCGGTGCATCCCGCCTGGATCACGACCCCTGACCAGCCCGAAATTAGGCGATCGGACTCCGCTACACAATAACCTTGCCGAATATTGGCCGGCGTG
>Ga0302314_10005784_pt1 | contig 22493 bp, 18 predicted proteins | sample III_Palsa_N2_3_FD_200533 | JGI IMG/M metagenome (GOLD analysis project Ga0302314, IMG submission 200533) | Peat permafrost microbial communities from Stordalen Mire near Abisko, Sweden - III_Palsa_N2_3 | ecosystem: Environmental > Terrestrial > Soil > Palsa > Peat permafrost | place: Sweden... | reverse complement strand
CGGCGTCGGGGGTGTCTTCGCCGAGCGCCTTTGACGCCAGTTCCAGCACATTCTTGGACACGCCGGGATGGCTGGCGATGCGCTGCAGCGCCTCCCGCATCTTCGCCCCAAGCTCCGGCGTATAGCGACGCCAGGCGCCCAGCGGCTCGATCAGGCGGGCGGCGGTCATGGGATTGAAGCCGTCCACCATCAGGATCTGGTCGGCGAGGAAGCGGTACCCTGCGCCCGAAGGATCGTGGAAGCGCGCCGGATTGCCCGACGCGAAGCTCTGCACGAGCGCGCGCAGGCGATTGGGGTTTTTCGGATCGAAGGCGGGGTGGGTGGTCAGGCCCATGACCCGGCCAAGGGCGTCCTCGGACGGCGAGCGCCCCTGCACCGCGAACCACTTGTCGATCACCTGCGGCTCGTGCTTCCACTGCTCGTAGAAGGCGGACAGCGCCTCCTCGAAAGGCGCGCCGCCGAGCTGCATCAGGGCGTTCAGGCCGCCCATGGCGTCGGTCATATTGTCCGCGCCCTGGAAGTGGCCCCTGGCGCGGGTGAAGGCGTCGGGCGTCGGCTCCATGCCTAGAAGCTCGATGCAGGCGTTGCGGAGCGCGCGGCGACCGGCGCTGGCGGCGTCGGGGCTGAAGGCGCCGTGATCGTGCAGGCCCGTGTGCAGATGGTAGAGCTGGCCCTCCAGGTGGACGGCGAGGCGCGTCTTCAGGGCGTCGCGGGCGGCGTGGATGGCCGCAGGATCGACCGGCGTGACCGCCTGCGCCAGATCGGCTTCGCTGGGCAGGATCAGAAGCAGCGCCTTGAACGCCTCGTCCGCCGCCTGGTCGTTGAGGGCGCGGCCCATGGCGTCGGCATAGCGCTCCTCGCCCACCTCGTCCGGCGTGCCCGCGGCGCGCTTCAGGATGAGGTTGCGGGCGAGGGTCTGCCCGGCCTCCCAGCGGTTGAACAGATCGGGGTCGGAGGCCAGGAGGACATAGCTGTCCTTCTCCGGCGCGTCCGAGGTCAGCGTGACCGGGGCCGAGAAGCCGCGCAGGGGCGAGAGCACCGGACGGGATTTGGCCGGCAGGGTGATGGTGCGTTCGGCCTCGTCCAGCACGATCAGTTGGTCCTCGCCCATGGGCCGCCCGTCCTCGTCCAGGAGGCCGAGGCTGACGGTGATGGGCAGCGCCGTCTTGTTCGGCTGGCCGGGGGTGGGGGCGGTGTGCTGCTTGAGGGTCAGGGCCAGCTCGCCCGCCACCTCGTCATAGACGGTGGTGAGGTCGAGGGCCGGCGTGCCCGCCTGCTCGTACCAGCCGAAGAACTGGGTAAGGTCGCGGCCCGAGGCGTCGGCAAAACAGGCGATGAAGGCTTCCACCGTGGTGGCGTGCCCGTCCCAGCGCTGCACGTAGAGGTCCATGCCGGCCCTGAAGGCGTCGTCGCCGATCATGAGCTTCAGCATGCGGATGATCTCCGCACCCTTCTCGTAGATGGTGGCGGTGTAGAAGTTGTCGATCTTCACATAGCTCGAGGGCCGCACCGGGTGGGCCAGCGGGCCGGCGTCCTCGGAGAACTGGCGGGCGCGAAGGGTCTTCACCTCCTTGATCCGCTGCACCGCATGCCCACGCATGTCGGCGGAGAAGGCCTGGTCGCGGAACACCGTCAGCCCTTCCTTCAGGCAGAGCTGGAACCAGTCGCGACAGGTGATGCGGTCGCCGGTCCAGTTGTGGAAATACTCGTGCGCGACCACGCCCTCGATCCGCTCGTAGTCGAGGTCGGTGGCGGTGGCGGGATCGGCCAGGATCAGGGACGCGTTGAAGATGTTCAGCCCCTTGTTCTCCATCGCGCCCATGTTGAAGTCCCGCACGGCGACGATCATGAAGAGGTCGAGATCGTATTCCAGGCCGTAGACGTCCTCGTCCCACTGCATCGAGCGCTTTAGAGCGTCCATGGCGTAGGCGGCGCGGGCGGACTGGCCGGGGTCGACGTAGATCTTCAGCTCCACAGTCTTGCCGCTGGAGGTGACGATGTTGTCTTCCAGCACGTCGAGCTCGCCGGCCACCAGGGCGAACAGGTAGCAGGGCTTGGGGAAGGGATCGTTCCAGACGGCGAAGTGGCGACCGTTGGGGAGCGCGCCGCTCTCCATCAGATTGCCGTTGGAGAGGAGGCGGTGGAACGTCTCGTCCGCCTCCACCCGCACGGTGTAGCGGGACAGTACGTCGGGGCGGTCGGGGAAGTAGGTGATCTTGCGGAAGCCCTCGGCCTCGCACTGGGTGCAGAAACGACCGGAGGACATGTAGAGCCCCTCCAGCGCGATGTTGCTCTCGGGATCGATCTGTACCTCCGTCTCCAGCACGAAGGCGTCCGGCAGGTTCGGGATCGTCAGGGTCTCGTCGGTGAGGGCGTAGTCCGCACCGCCGAGGATGCGTCCGTCCACGGCGACGGAGATCAGCGTCAGCCGCTCTCCGTCCAGCACCAGGGGCTCCTCATGCTCACCGCTGCGCGTCATCTGCAGCGTCGCCTTCACCCGCGTGGTCTTCGGCTCCAGCTGGAAGTCGAGGTGCGTGGTCTCGATGGCGAACGCGGGAGGCCGGTATTCGGTGAGGCGGATCGGCTGGATTGTATCTGTGCGCATCCGTCCGATGTAGTCCCCCCGCGCCGCCGCCGCCAGCCGAAGCGCGCCTTTTAGCGCGTCCTCGACCCCAGGAACTCGGTGGCGAAGAGGGCGATGTCGAGGGCGCCGATGGCCGCCGCCGTCAGCATGGCGGCCTGCCAGCCGCCTGCGTGATAGGCGAGGGTGGCGATGGCCGAACCGCCGGCGCCCAGGAGGAAGACGATGGTCATGTAGATGGCGTTCATTCGCCCGCGCGCCTCGCCTCGGATCGAGTAGATCACCCGCTGGCCCAGCACCTGATTGATCTGCACCCCGGCGTCCAGCGCCACCGCGAACACCACCAGGAGCAGCACCGAGCCCAGCGCCGCCGCCCAGCCCGAAAGCAGCGCGCTTGCGGTGATGGTGAAGAGCGCGACCGCGGTGCCGAGCTTCACGTGGCCCCTGTCGCCGAGCCGGCCTGCGATGGGCGCGGCCAGCGCGCCGCCGGCGCCGGCCAGGGCGAAGAGGGCGACGCCCTTCTGACCGAACGAGAACTTCTGCACCAGGATCAGCGGCGCCGAGGTCCAGAAGATGTTGAACACCGCAAAGGCGAGGCCCTGGTAGACGGCCCGGCGCTGAAGCTGCGGCTCGTCCTTCAGGATGTGGATCAGGGAGGCGAGGATCTGGCCGTAGCTGTCGCCCTTGGGGGGCTGGTGTCTGGGGAGCGCCTTTGCAAGCCAGATCGCCACCAGCACCATCAGTCCCGCCGACAGGCCGAACACCGCGCGCCAGCCGGCGATGTCCGCGATCAGGCTGCCGAGGGGCCGCGACAGCATGATCCCGGCCAGGAGGCCCGACATGACGTTGCCGATGGTGCGTCCGCGCGTGCTCTCGTGGGTCAGGGCGGCGGCCAGCGGCACGATCACCTGCGCCCCCGCCGAGAAGCAGCCCACCACCGCTGCGGCGATCAGGAACAGGGCCGCCGACGGGGCAATCGCCAGCGCGACCAGCGCAGCGGCGGCCAGGAGCAGGGTGATCAGGATCAGCCGCTTGTTCTCCACCCGGTCGGCCAGTGGCACGATCAGGAGCAGGCCCGACGCATAGCCGAGCTGGGTCAGCGTCACGATCAGCCCGCCGAACCCGTCGCCGATATGCAGCGACGGCGCGATCAGGGCGATCAGCGGCTGGGCGTAGTAAAGGTTGGCCACCATCACCCCGCACGCGGCGGCGCAGGCGACGGTCAGGGCGGGCGAGAGCCTGGCGGGGGCGGCGAGGGTGTCGGTGGCTAAGGTCACGCTGCGCAGATAGGGCGGCGGGCGGCGGAAGTCAGGTGAAAATGCTGCGACGCAGGATATTTATGACTTTGCGGGCAGGCTCGCCGTTATCAGTGCGGTGCGCTCCGCCGCCGTCAGGACCCGCCACTTGGCCTCCGGCAGGCTCCCCAGCACCAACGGCCCGATCCGCAGGCGGAACAGGTCGATCACCTCCAGCCCCACCTCGTCGCACATGCGCCGGATCTGGCGGTTGCGGCCCTCCTTCAGGATGACGCGCAGGGTCCGGCCCTCGATCACCTCCACCTCGGCGGGCTTCAGGGCGCGGCCATCCAGCTCCAGTCCGTGGCGGAGAAGGGCGAGCTTGCGCTCGGTCACGTCGCCCTCGACCGTCACCCGGTATTCCTTGTCGAGTTCGGAGTCGGGTCCGATCACCGCCTTGGCCACCACCCCGTCTTCCGAAAGGATCAGCAGGCCCCGCGAATCCATGTCGAGGCGGCCCACGGGGGCGAGCTTGGTGTCGCGGTCGGGGATCAGCGGGCTCTCCCCGACCAGCGCGTCTTCGGTGAGGAGGCGGATGGCCGGAATCTGGCCCCGCTCCGGTTGGGCGGAGACCACGCCCTCGGGCTTGTGGAAGACGATGGTGAGGGCGCCGTCGAGCTTCTCCTGCGCGCTGTCGGCCAGGGTCAGCGTCTGGCCGGGCTGGATCTTGCGGCCGGCATCGGTCACCACCTCGCCGTCGATGGTCACGAGCCCCTGGGCGATGAAGCCGTCCGCCTCCCGCCGCGAGCAGACGCCGCTCTGCCCCAACCAGCGGTTCACCCGCTGCGGTTCGGCGTCTTCATAGCGGCGGGTCCAGGACATGAGGAGTGTCTAGAACATTCCCCTCCCCCTGTTGAGGGGGGAGGGGCAAGGGGTGGGGGTGCACCGTTGGCGGACTTCGCGGGGGATGCGCCACATCCTGAACGCCCGTCACCCCCCAACCCCGGCCCTTCCCCCCTCAAGGGGGAAGGGAGCATAGGAGGGCCGTCTTGATGGAGGATGTGGTGCAGCGATTCGACGTGGTGGTGATCGGCGCAGGGGCGGCGGGCATGATGTGCGCCATCGAGGCGGGCAAGCGCGGGCGATCGGTGCTGGTGACGGACCACGCCCACGTGGCGGGGGAGAAGATCCGCATCTCCGGCGGCGGGCGCTGCAACTTCACCAATACGCGGACGGCGCCCGAAGCCTTCCTGTCTCAGAACCCGCGCTTCGCCATCTCGGCGCTGCGCCGCTATCGGCCGCAGGACTTCATCGCGCTGATCGGACGCCACAACATCGCCTGGCACGAGAAGACGCTGGGACAGCTGTTCTGCGACGACTCGGCCACGCAGATCATCGAGATGCTGCTGAACGAAATGCGTCGCGCGGGCGTGGTCCTGCGCCTCGGCGTCAAGGCCGAGGAAGTCGAGAAGACGGCGGACGGTTTCACGCTGTCGGTCGGCGGCGCGCCGGTCGCTTGCCAGTCGCTGGTGATCGCCACGGGCGGCAAGTCGATCCCCAAGATGGGCGCCACCGGCTTCGGCTACGAGATCGCCACGCGGTTCGGGCTGAAGGTTGTGGAGACGCGCCCGGCGCTGGTGCCGCTCACCTTCGAGATCGGCCTCCTGGAGCGCCTCAGCGCCGTCACCGGGGTGGCGGTGGACGTGCGGGTGAGAGCTCAAAACAAGACCAGCTTTGAGGAATCCATGCTGTTCACCCATCGCGGCCTGTCCGGCCCGGCGGTGCTGCAGATCTCCTCCTATTGGCGGGAGGGTCAGGCCATCACCGTGGACATGGCGCCGGGGCTGGACTTCTTCGACGTGCTGCGCCGCCACCGCACCGAGACGGGCCGTCAGGCGCTGCAGGGGGTGCTGGGGCAATACCTGCCCCGCCGGCTGGCCCAGCATATCGCCGACGTGGAAGGCGTCGCCGGCAACATCGCCGACGCCAACGACAAGCTCCTGCGCCGCATCGCCGACGCGGTGAACCGCTGGACGGTGAAGCCGGTGGGGTCGGAAGGCTATCGCACGGCGGAAGTCACCCTCGGCGGGATCGACACCGACGATCTCGATCAGCGCACGCTGATGGCCAAGGCCGCGCCCGGCCTCCACTTCATCGGCGAGGTGGTGGATGTCACCGGCTGGCTCGGCGGCTACAATTTTCAGTGGGCCTGGGCGTCCGGCTGGTGCGCCGGGCAGGCCGCATAGGTAGCGGCCTTGACGCTCTGCAATTTGAACAACATCCTAAACCTTAGCTTAGGGGGAAGTTGAAGATGCTAGGGTCTCTGTCGCCGATCCACTGGATCATTATCGCGTTATTCGTGGTTCCCGCAATTTTCCTAGCCTTCGCAAAGCCTGGAGTGGGAGCCAATCGGTTTGGAAGCTCAGTAGTTTTGGGGTTTTCATTTCCTGATGCCGTAAAGCGTTGCATTTTCAGATATGCAGATTTCAGAGGCCGATCAAGTAGAAGCGAGTACTGGTATTTCTATTTGTTCAATTTTATTTTTGGCGTATTCTTTGGGATGGTTGTTTTATTTTCTGATCCAGCCTCGCCCAGTTTACTCAATGGATTGGCGCGTATCCTCCAGGCGATCTTCAGCTTGGCCCTTATTTTGCCGAATCTTGCGGTGGCGGTGAGGCGGTTTCATGATCGCAACATGTCTGGCTGGTGGATTCTATGTGCTGCTGGCTTTGGTTCGCTCGTTCTTATTTATAAATTCGCGCAACCGGGAACTCCGTTAGAAAGGACCTCGGCAACTGACCTGTAGGCTAACCCGGTCCATCCGCCACGTTGCGCACCAAGGCTTTCGCCGCCTTGGCGAGCCGCAAGAGCTCCGGCGGGGCGTCTTCCGGCGTCTCCATCACCGAGTCCGCCAGCTCCTGCGCCAGCTGCAGCAGGCGCGGCGCGCTGGCGATCAGCCGGGCCTGCCATTCCATCTTGACGGGGTCTCGGTCGTACTCCGCGCCGGGGGTGCGCCAGCCGCCCCAGTCGTTGGGATCGGTGACCACCACGGGGAAGGTGCCGGGGTAGGGGTGGTGGGCGGTCTCTTCCGGGCCCTGCCACTTGTTCTTGGCCCGCATCAGCCGCCATTCGCCGCCAACGGGCTGGAGGGCGGTCTCGGCGAAGTCGTCGGCGCGAAGCTCGTCGGAGCGGAACTCACGCCCCAATCCCACGTCGTAGGTGATCTTCACCGGCTCGTCGAAGCCCGGTGACCAGACCGGAATGATCTTCTCGATCGAGGCCCACGCCCCGACCGCCTCGACCCAGACCTTCTGGTGCTTGTGGAATGACGCTTTCGCCACGGGGTCGTCCTGTCGCCTCTGGACGTAACGAAATAACGCTAAATCCTTGACGCGAGGTCAATCTTTCCAATCCGCATGAGACGCGCCATGGTGCCCAAAAGAACATCCGGGCTGGGAGCGACGCGGTGAATTTCGACTATTCCGACGACCAGAAATTCCTGAAGGACGAGGCGCGCAAGTTCCTGGAACAGCGCTGCACCTCCGCGGCGGTGCGAGGCGTCCTGAACGACGACGAGCGGTCCTACGACGAGGCCCTCTGGAAGGGGATCGGCGAGATGGGCTGGCTCGGCGCCGCCATCCCCGAGGAATACGGCGGGCTCGGCCTCGGCCATGTGGAGCTCTGCGCCATCGCCGAGGAGATGGGCCGGGTCTGCGCGCCCGTGCCCTTCGCCTCCAGCGTCTACTTCTATGCCGAGGCGGTGCTGCTGGCCGGCGACGAGCAACAGAAGAAGTACGCCCTGCCCAAGATCGCATCGGGCGAATGGATCGGCTGTTTCGCCACCTCCGAAGGGCCGGGCGCGATCACCGAGAAAAGCATCAAATGCAAGGTGGAGGGCGGCAAGCTGACGGGGGTGAAGATCCCGGTCACCGACGGCGACATCGCCAACGTCTGCGTGGTGCTGGCCACCGAGAACGGCCGCGCCGGGCTCTATGTGGTCAACCTCAACGATGCGGGCGTGACGCGCGAGACCCTGAAGACGCTGGACCCCACCCGCGGCGCGGCCAAGCTCACCTTCGACGGGTGTGGCGCGTGGCCGCTCGGCAAGCCCGGCGAGGGCATGGCCCTGATGGAGCAGGTGTTCGACCGGGCGGCGGTCTTGCTCGCCTTTGAGCAGCTCGGCGGCGCTGACAAGTGCCTTGAGATGGCCAAGGGCTATGCGCTAGAACGCTTCGCCTTCGGCCGCGTGATCGCCAGCTATCAGGCCATCAAGCACAAGCTGGCCGACATGTATGTGAAGAACCAGGTGGCCCGCTCCAACGCCTATTACGGCGCCTGGGCGCTGAACACCGATGCGTCCGAGCTGCCGCTGGCGGCGGCGGCGGCGCGGATCGCCTCCACCGAGGCCTACTGGTTCGGCGCCAAGGAGAACATCCAGACCCACGGCGGCATGGGCTTCACCTGGGAGGTGGACTGCCACCTCTACTTCCGTCGGGCGCAGCAGCTGGGCCTCGTAGCCGGGGCGTCCAAGGTCTGGAAGGAACGGCTGGTGGGACAGCTGGAACGCAGGAACGCGGCATAAAACAATTTGTCATCCCGGAAAGCTCGCAGAGCTTTTCCGGGACCCAGAAACGCTCGACGACCTAGGTCCCGGCTTTTCCGCTTCGCTGCAGCCGGGATGACAGGGAAGGAAAAACACCATGGATTTCAACGACTCACCCGAAGAAGCCGAGTTCCGCGAGACGGCCCGCGCCTGGCTCAAGGTGAACGCGCCCAAGCCCGTCACCGGCCGCGGCGCCAGCATCCGCCACGCCGACCTGATGGCCGAAGGCAAGGCCTGGCAGGCCAAGAAGGCGTCGGCCGGCTACGCCCAGATCACCTGGCCCAAGGAGTGGGGCGGCGGCGGCGGCACGCCGATCCAGTCGGTGATCTTCGGGCAGGAGGAGCAGAAGCTCGGCGTCGCCTACGGCTTCTTCACCATCGGGCTCGGCATGTGCGTGCCCACCGTCATGGCCTTTTCCGACGACGAGACCAAGAAGCGGTTCGTCGGCCCGGCGCTTCGCGGCGAGGAAATCTGGTGCCAGCTCTTCTCCGAGCCGGCAGGCGGCTCGGACGTGGCGGGGCTCAGGACCCGCGCGGTGAAGGATGGGGACGAGTGGGTGATCAACGGCCAGAAGGTCTGGACCACCGGCGCCCATTACTGCGACTTCGGCATCCTCCTCACCCGCACCAACCCCGATGTGCCCAAGCACAAGGGCCTCACCATGTTCTGGATCGACATGCACGACCCGGCGGTGGACGTGCGCCCGATCCACCAGATGAGCGGCGGCTCGGACTTCAACGAGGTCTATTTCACCGACTTGCGCGTGAAGGACAGCCAGCGCCTCGGGGCGGTGGACGACGGCTGGAAGGTGGCCCTGGTCACCCTGATGAACGAGCGGCTGGCGGTGGGCGGCTCGTCCGGCCCCAACTACGCCGAGATCATGGAGCTGGCCCGCACGGTCATGGACGGCGAGGAGCCGGCCTTGAAGAACGACGCCTTCCGCCAGAAGCTGGCCGACTGGTACGTGCAGGCCGAGGGGCTGAAGCTCACGCGTTTCCGCACCATGACCGCCCTCTCGCGCGGCCAGACGCCGGGGCCGGAAAGCTCCATCGGCAAGATCATCTCCGCCAACCAGTTGCAGGACCTGACCCACGAGGCGATGGAGCTGGAGGACCAGTTCGGCGTCATCAACGATCCGAAGCTCGCGCCGATGGAGGCCGCCTTCCAGCAGTCCGCCATGTGGGCGCCGGGCCTCAGGATCGCCGGCGGCACCGACGAGATACTGAAGAACATCATCGCCGAACGGGTGCTGGGTCTGCCGGGCGACATCCGCGTCGACAAGGACCTTCCGTTCAAGGACGCGCCAGGGGCACGCTAGACTCTAAGATAACGTCATCCAATCGTGGACCGCCGTCTACCGCCGGTTAGCGGTCGTCTCCGGGCGATGCGTCCAAGGCCTCGTTCTCGACCGGAGCGTTGGGGCCAAGCCGTCGAATGCGGATCACGCCTCGCAACTCCTCAGGCCGGGAGGACTGGATCACGAAATCACCGTCGGAACTGCGCGAGACCTCGCCGATCCGCGCGACATCCCTCGCCACGCCCTGAGGATTTCGCTCGAACGGCGTGGAGGCGACGGGCGGAGACCAGTCGCTGGCCCGCACCGCACTCTTGTTCACGACCCACACGCCGTCAGTCGCCGGTGTGGCCGTCTTGAATGTCGATGTCCCGGCGACGGTCTGACGACCGGCGGAGGCGGTTTGCGCCAGCGCCTGTGGAACCGAAACGCCCAAAACCGTCGCCGCGGCGAAGCCGAGCATCCAGAGCGGCGCACGCGTCGCAGACTTGTGTTGGGCGAAAATCCGAGCTTTGACCATGACGAGGCGCCTTTTTTGTATCACCCGGTACAGATATGGTCGCGGCGGCGATTTTCAAGCCGAGGCGCGACATCTTCCTGTGGCGAAACGACCGCCGCGACCTGTCGTTGCATCGCCTCATTCAACTTTATGGGAGGCGAGAAGCGGACCTTATCCCCGCCCCCGAAAACGGGCTTATGATGCAGGCGCTTCACGGGTTGAGTGGAAGGCGCTGACGCCGATTGCACGCATTGCACGCCCGAACGATGGTGCAATCGCCTCGATGATGACGCCTTGCGCCGACACGCCTATATCGACCGCACCGGAGTGAAAGACCCCCCAATGCTTGACGCCCCCCGCGCCCAGACGTTCTGCGACACCCTGTGGGACGAGGCGATCACGCCGACGCTCGTCGATTACATCCGCATCCCCAACAAGTCCCCGTCCTTCGATCCCGACTGGCGGGCGCATGGCTATATGGACGAGGCGGTGACCCTGCTGGAGACCTGGGCCCGCGAACGCCTGCCCCGGCTTTCCGGTTCGACGCTGGAGGTGGTTAGGCTGGAGGGTCGCACGCCGGTGATCTTCATCGAGGTTCCGGGCAGCGTGCCCGATACCGTCCTCCTCTACGGCCACCTCGACAAGCAGCCGGAAATGACCGGCTGGGCCGAGGGCCTCGGCCCCTGGGTTCCTGTGATCAGGGACGACAAGCTCTATGGCCGGGGCGGAGCCGACGACGGCTACGCCATGTTCGGCGCTCTCGCCGCGCTCCTCGCCCTAAAAGAACAGGGCGTCGCGCATGCCCGCTGTGTAATTCTGATCGAGGCGTGCGAGGAGAGCGGCAGCTACGACCTGCCCTTCTACGTGGATCATCTCGCGGCGCGGATCGGCGATCCGTCCCTCGTGGTGTGCCTGGATTCCGGTTGCGGCAACTACGATCAGCTGTGGCTCACCACGTCGCTCCGCGGCATGATGGCGGGCACGCTGACGGTGAAGGTGCTGGAGGAGGGTGTCCATTCCGGCGATGCTTCTGGCATCGTGCCGTCGAGCTTCCGGATACTGCGCAGCCTCATGTCCCGCATCGAGGACGAGGCCACGGGCGAGATCCTGATCGACGAACTGCATGCGCAGATCCCGCCCGAGCGGATCGAGCAGGCCAAGGTCGCGGCAGGCGCGCTCGGCGACGAGGTCTACACCAAGTTTCCCTTCACGCCGGGCATGACGCCGGTCTCGGAAGATCTTGTGCAGCTGATCCTGAACCGCACCTGGCGGCCGGCGCTGGCCACCATCGGCGTGGCGGGGCTGCCCGATCTGCAGAGCGCGGGCAATGTGCTGCGCCCCTCCACATCCATCAAGCTCAGCCTGCGCCTGCCTCCCACCCTGGACGGCGAGGCCGCGCGAGAGATCGTCAGGACCGCACTGGAGGACAGTCCGCCCTATGGCGCGGAGGTCAGCTTCGTCAGCGACAAGGCCGCCACCGGCTGGCACGCGCCCCAGCTGGCGCCCTGGCTCGCCGCCTCGCTGGAGAAGGCGTCGCAGGCCGCCTTCGGGCGCGGCGTCGCCATGATGGGCGAGGGCGGCTCGATCCCCTTCATGGGTATGCTGGGCGAGAAGTTTCCCAACGCCCAGTTCGTCATCACCGGCGTGCTGGGGCCCCACTCCAACGCCCATGGCCCCAACGAATTCCTGCACATCCCGACGGGCAAGAAGGTGAGCGCCGTGGTGGCGGGGGTGATCGCGGATCATGCTGTACGGGGCGAGATGAAGGCGGCGGCCTAACCTGTCCTATCTCCGCTGCGCTGCGTCCGTGATGACAGGACAGGGCGGTGCTGGGACCGTTGGCACGGACTTCGCTCTGTAGCGTCGTTCATCGGGTGAGCGCGCTGAAATGGCTCACTCCGCGTCATTGGATTGCGGCTCATGCGTACGGTTCACTCTCTAGGCTTGCTCACCCTTCTGGCGGTCGGCGGCGGCTCGGCGGCGCACGCCCAGACGTATGGGGCGCAGACTTACGGCGCCGAGACCTATGGCGCTCAACAGGCCTATTCGGTCCAGGCCTACGCGGCCCAGTCCTATTCCGCGCAGTCGTACTCGGCCTATGGCGCGCAGGCCTACGGAACCCCCGCCTATGCGGCCCAGCCCTACGCCGCCCAGGCGTACGCGCCGCCCGCCTACTATCCCGTCTACCCCCAAGGCTACCCGCAGGGCGCCTGCGGGACCTGCGCCGCTCAGGCCGCGCCGCCGCCGGTGCAATGGACGCCGCCCCCTCAGCCGGTTGCTCCGGCCCAGTGCTACGCCAAGAACCTGATCCCGGCGGTGACCGAAAGCTACGCCGAACAGGTGCTGGTCTCGCCCGCTCGCACCGACACCGTGATCCAGCCCGGCGAGACGCACGTTGACCGCAGGACCGTCCTGAAACGGGAAGCTTCCGTCGATCTCGTGGAGATCCCGCCCACCTACCGCAGCGTCACCGACGTGGTGGTGGTGAAGAAGGCCACGACCCGCATCGAGGTGATCCCCGCCGTCTACGACACCGTGACCGAACAGGTGAAGGTGCGGGACGGTTATGAGGAATGGCGTCCCGGCGCGCTCGTCCCCGGCTACAACGCCTCCGCCGCCGCCGCCTACGCCGCCGGCACGGCGGGCGCCGCCGCCTACGTGGAGCACAATCCGGCCTATGGCGGCCTGACCACGAAGGCGCTGCCCACCGGCGGCGTGCTCTGCCTGATCAAGGTCCCACCGGAATACAAGACGGTGACCAAGCAGGTGCTGCGCACCCCGTCCCGCACCGTCGTCATCCCCGTGCCGGAGGAGACCGCCGGCGTCGCCCGTCAGGTGGTGGACCAGCCCGCCCGCGTGGAGAAACGCCCCGTCGCCGCCGAATACGGCTCGGTGGAGATCGCGGTGAAGGACCACGACCATGTCAGCACCGTCCAGATCGCGCCGGTCTATGAGACCGTCACCAAGACCCGCGAGGTCTCGCCCGAGCGGTTCGAGTGGACCCAGGTGCAGTGCGCGGGGCAGGGGAGTGCGCAGGGGTATCCGGCGCAGTCGACGGGCGCGAACTATAGGAGCTACTAGGCGGCGAAGCGTGGCCGCCAATCCACGTCCACTCAGCCTCTCGCAGGACTATCAGCCGTAAAGCGATATCACTTGTCGTTGCCGCCATGGCTTGGCGCGAGATCGACGGAGGCCGTCGTTCCGGCTTTGACGAAGACGCTCCGCGCGGCATGCCCGACGCCGTTTTCCTTGATCTGATAGGCGCCTTCGGGGAGGTTTTCGACCCGATAGGTCCCGTCGGGCTTGCCGACTGCGCCGACGATTATGCGCGTCCCATCCAGCCGAATGACAATGATCTGCGCGCCGGGATCAGCTGCGCCCGAGATCGCGCTGGTCTTGTTTTCAACGGCCACCGCGGGCGCGGCGACGAGGATGAAGCTCAGCGCGCAGACAGATGAGGAAAGTTTTGGAAAAACGGCGCCCATGTTCTTTTCTCTACACCTTCAACGACCGGCAAGTCCCTAAAGCGTCACGCGTTCGTCAGCACGTTACTTGTGCTTAATCTGGCTCTCACCCCATCAACCGCCGCGCCGTCGCCAGCCGCTCGATCCCCGCGTCCAAGGTCTCATCCTTCTTGGCGAGGCAGAGGCGGACGATGGTGGTGACCGGGGCCTGCGCGTAGAAGGCGGAGACAGGGATGGCGGCGATCCCGGCTTCCCGCACCGCGCGAAGGCAGAAGGTGCGGTCGTCCAGCGCCATGCCCGAGGCCGCCAGATCGACGTTGAGGAAGTAGGTGCCCTGGCTTGGCAGGACGACATAGCCTGCCTCGATCAGGCCCGTCGCCAGCCGGTCGCGCGAGCGCTGGAAATCCGTCCCCAGATCGTTGAAGTAGCTATCGTCCTTGCCGAGGCCGTAGGCCACCGCGGCCTGGGTCGCGGGGGCGACGGTGAAGGTGATGAACTGGTGCGCCTTGGCGATCACGGCGGCGAGGTGGGGCGGGGCGCAGGCCCAGCCCACCTTCCAGCCGGTGAGGGAGAATATCTTGCCCCCCGAGCCGATCTTCACGCACCGCTCGGCCATGCCGGGCAGCCCGTAGAGCGGGATGTGGCGGCGCCCGTCGAAGATCACATGCTCCCACACCTCGTCGCAGAGGGCTATGGCGTCGAACCGCTTGCAGAAGTCGGCCAGGAGGGCGAGCTGGTCCTCGCCATAGACTACCGCCGCCGGGTTCTGGGGCGAGTTGAAGATCACGAGCTTGGTCTTGGGCGAGAAGGCCGCCGCCAACTCCGCTTCCGTCATGTCCCATTCGGGCGGCTGGAGGCTCACGAACCTCGGCACGCCGCCGGCCTGCAACACCAGCGGCAGGTAGACGTCGAACATGGGCTGGAACAGCACCACTTCGTCCCCCGGCGTAATCAGGGCGAGGATTGAGGCGGCCAGCGCCTCGGTGGCGCCGGCGGTGACCACCACCTGGGTGTCCGGGTTCAGATCTAGGCCCTGGAAGCGCCTGTAGTGCGCAGAGATCGCGGCGCGGAGCTCCGGCAGCCCAAGCATGGGCGGATACTGGTTGTGGCCGTTCAGGATGAAGTCCGCCGCCCTGGCGCGCACGTCGTCGGGCCCCCGGCTGTCGGGGAAGCCCTGGCCGAGGTTCACGGCCCCAAGCTCCCGGGCGAGGCCGGACATCTCCTCGAAGATGGTGGTCGGCAGACCCGAGAAGACCGGGTTCAAAAGGAGGGCGCCAGAGCGAGCTGAGGCCGGAGCGGAACGACGTTGGAGCCCCGCGCCGGAGCGCCGCAGAGGTCGCCGTAGAGGGCCGACAGGCCTTCGAACGTGGCGTCCCAGCTGTGGCGGGTGACCGCGCGGCGGCGGGCGGCGAGGCCGATCGCGTCAAGGTCCCGCTCGAACAAAGCCTCCACCGCTTCGGCGAACGCGCCCGGCGTGGCGCGGGCGGCCAGCTGGCCCACCGCCTCGTCCACCAGTTCGCCGATGCCGCCGGATGCGACGCCCACCAGCGGCAGGCCGCAGGCCATGGCCTCCAGCGCCACCAGGCCGAAGGGCTCGCGGTCGTTGGCGTGGACGAAGGCGTCGCAGGAGGCGAGCAGGCGGGCCACCTCGTTCGGGTCGCGCACGAAGTCGAGGAAGGTGGCGTTGTCCTGCGGCCGCGCCATGGCGCCCGCGCCCACCAGCATCAGGTGGTAGTCGGGTCCAAGCCTGGCGGCGGCGTCCAGCAGCACGTCGATATTCTTCTCCCGCGCCGCCCGACCGGCGAACACCAGAAGCTTCTTATCAGACGAAAGACCAAGCTGTCTGCGCACGCAGTCACGATCGGCTTTTGAAGGATGGAACAGGTCGGTGTCGACGCCAAGCGGCTGCACGCTTACTCCCGTCACGCCCGCGTAGGCGAGGCGCTCGGCGATATGGCGGCTCGGCGCCACCACCCGGTCGAAGCGGCGAAACAGTCTGGCCCAGCGACGGCGCACGGGCGGCTCGGCCCATTCGCCCAGATGCAGGGCCGCCAGCGCCGCGGGATCGGAGTGGCAGAAGCCCACCACCGGCGCGCCCAGGCGCTCGCCCGCGTCCAGCGCTGCATGGCCGGGGCCGTAGGGGTCGCCCGCCTCGATCACGTCCGGGCGCAGGCGCACCAGCTGGTCGGCCCACTTCCTCGCCGACGTGGGCCAGCGATAGCCGTCGCCGAACGGGAGCTTTGCGGCGGCGATGGTCATCAGGCAGCCGCAACCCCGGCCGGTCTCGTCGCCGGGGACCACCAGCGTGTGGCGAACGCCGGGGCGGTTGGCGTGGAACCAGCCGCACTTGGCCATCAGGTAGCGCTTCACCCCGCCCGATCGCGGCGCGAACAGCATGGTTGTGTCCACGAGGTGGGGGCCGACGCCGCCATGCGCGCAGGCCTCGGTCCAGGGCCGTTCGTCATGATCCAGGCTGTGGAAGGATCGGTGGGGGCGGGTCTGCAGATCGAACACCACTGGACGTCCCTTTCCACCTTGGCCGCGCTTGTTTAAGCCCAACGCGCCGGACGACGTTTTCGTTCGCACAAGCTCGGCCTTGGGCCGCAAGCCTGAAATCGGAGCGAATGGTCGGCGCCCACAACGAGACGGTCAAGCCTGAACCGCGCCTGAACGGGGTGATTCCATGCGCGTGATCCTGGTCGGCGCAGGGCTCGGCGGTTTGGCCCTCGCCGTGGCGCTCGGGCGGGTCGGGATCGAGACCACGGTGCTGGAGCACGCGGCCGCGTTCGGCGAGGCGGGGGCGGGCCTGCAGCTCAGTCCCAACGCCATGCGGGCGCTCCGGTCGCTGGGGGTGGAGGACCGGGTGCGCGCCATCGGCTTCTCGCCCGAGGCGGCGGAGGTGCGCGAGCACGCCAGCGGGCGGCTGCTCCTGCGCAACACGCTCGGCGCGGCGGCGGAGGACCGCTGGGGCGCGCCGTATCTGCAGGTTCACAGGGCCGATCTCCACGCCCTGTTGCTGGATGCGGCGACGCGGGTGGGTGGCGTGACGTTCCGGCTCGGCGCGCGGGTGGCCGGCGTCGAGGCGGGGGCGGTGGTCCTTAAGGCTGGCGAACGCCTGGACGCCGATGCGATCGTCGGCTGCGACGGGGTGCGCTCCATGGTTCGCGCGGCGCTCTGGGGCGAGGGCGCGGCGCGCTTCACGGGTCAGGTGGCGTGGCGAGGAACGGTTGCGGCGGATCGCGTGGCGCCCGGCCTCGTCAAGCCGATGGCGAAGGTCTGGACCGGGCCGAGCCGCCACTTCGTCTGCTATCCGATGCGTGGCGGCGCCCTGATCAACTTCATCGCCGTCACCGAGGAACGACGCTGGCGCACCGAATCGTGGTCCGAGCCCGGCGACAAGGCGGCCCTGCTGCAAGCGTTCGAGGGTTGGCCGGAGACCGCCCGCGCGCTGATCGACGGCGCGGACGCCGTCTGGCGCTGGGCGCTCTACGATCGGCCGCCCCTGCCGCGCTGGAGCAAGGGGACCACGACCCTCCTCGGCGACGCCGCACACCCCATGCTGCCCTTCCTCGCTCAGGGCGCGGCCATGGCGATCGAGGATGCGGTGGTGCTGGCCAATGCGCTCGCGCTCGGCGGGCCGGTGGAGGCGGCGCTGGCCCGCTACGAGGCCGCCCGGCGCGCTCGAACGGCCAAGGTGCAGGCCTGGTCCCGCCGCAACGCGACCTTGTTTCACCTGCCGGCTCCGCTGGCCGCAGGGGTGTTCGGGGCCGCTTCCATCCTGGATCGGATCAAGTCTGGCGGCGGCGCGGCGCGGTTCGACTGGCTCTATGGCTACGACGCCGCCGCTGCGCCTCTTTGACCATTCGCCGCATCGAATGGCGTCAGGCCTTGCGATGGACTATATTCTAGGGTCAAAGCGCGCGGTCGCGCATTGTCGGGTCCCCAGGGGCCGATCTGGTCCCGACCGGGCCCCCGGTGCGGTGAAGGAGTAAGTCGTCATGATGGGTAGCCTCAGCCCGATCCACTGGATCATCATCCTCGTCGTCGCCGCCCTCGTGTTCGGCGGCCGGGGCAAGCTTTCCGGCCTGATGGGCGACGCCGCCAAGGGCATCAAGGCGTTCCGTGACGGCTTGAAGGAAGAGGAGCCCAAGCCCGTCTCCCCCGTGATGGCCCAGCCGACGCCGGTGACCCAGGTCACCACCCCCGAACGCGAAGAGATCAAGAGCTGATCCTTCGCGGTCGCCGCGCCCCGTCCGTCCCTTCAAGCCCCACCGCCCCACGCGCCCCACGGAAGATTGAGCCCGCATGTTTCCGCTAGAGCAGGGCGCCTTCGAGATGCTGCTGATCGGCGCCATCGCGCTGATCGTGGTGGGTCCGAAAGATCTGCCCATGCTGATGCGCAAGGTCGGGCAGTTCACCGCCAAGATGCGCGGCCTCGCCGCCGAGTTCCGCGCCAGCTTCGACGAGATGGCCCGCCAGTCCGAGCTCGACGAGCTGCGCAAGGAGGTCGATGCGCTGCGCACCGGCCAGTACACGGCCCCCATCTCCGCCGACATCGACAAGCATATGTACGGCTACGACCAGACGCCGAGCGCCTATCCGTCGCTGCCAGAGCCCGTGCCGGAATCGCCGCTGCCGGACGCTGACACGCTTCCCTCAGCCGAAACGGAGGGCGAGGCCGGAGCGCCCCCTCCACCGTCTTCGGCGGTCCCCCACCCCCGCGACGCAGGGGAGGAGATAGCCGCCGCCAAACCGAAGAAGCCGCGCGCGCCCCGCAAGCCCAAGTCCGCCGAAACGCCTGATCTCGGCGAAGGGATTCCCGAGTGACCGCCTACGACGACTCCGAGATCGAAGGCTCCCGCGCGCCGCTGCTCTCGCACCTTGCCGAGCTGCGCTCTAGGCTCATCGTCTGCGCGGCGGCGATCCTGGTGGGCTTTGTCGCCTGCTTCTTCTTCTCGCAGGACATCTACCTGTTCCTGGTGCGCCCGTTCCAGATGGCCTCGGCCCTGTCGGACCAGAAGGTGAAGCCCGGCCCGTTCGACCTGGTGCTCGCCGTCTCCGGCGCCATCCATCCCATCGCCAAGCATGCGCCGACGCTGCAGGCCACGGGCCCGCTGGAGATCTTCTTCACCAAGGTGAAGCTGGCGGTGTTCGGCGCGGTGGTGGTGACCTTCCCGGTGCTGGCGTGGCAGCTCTACCGCTTCGTGGCGCCGGGCCTCTACAAGCGCGAGCGCCGGGCCTTCCTGCCGTTCCTGATGGCCTCGCCGGTGCTGTTCCTCGTGGGCGCGTCGCTCTGCTACTTCGTCATGCTGCCGTTCGTGATGTGGTTCTCGCTGAGCCAGCAGGTGCAGTCGGCGGCGGTGAACATCCTGGTCATCCCCAAGGTGTCCGATTACCTCGACCTCGTGACCAAGCTCCTCTTGGCGTTCGGCCTCTGCTTCCAGCTGCCGGTGATCCTGTCGCTGGCGGGGCTGGCGGGGCTGGTGGACACAAAGATGCTGACGTCCAACCGCAAGTACGCGCTCCTGGGCATCATTATCGTCTCCGCCTTTGTCACCCCGCCGGACATGATCTCGCCCTTCCTGTTGGCCGCGCCCATCTACCTCCTCTACGAGGGCTCGATCCTCTGTGTGCGGGTCATCGGCGTGCGCCGCGCCAAGGACGATGCGGCGGCTGGTTAGGGCGCGCGCGCTCTCGCCCCACCCCCCAAATCCCGTCATCCTAGGCCTCGTGCCTAGGACCCATACGCACAGCCCTTTCAAGGATGGGCTGGGTCAGCGTTCTGCCAGAACTATCGAATGCCGAGTTCATGGGTCCTAGGCACAAGGCCTAGGATGACGGTTGTTGGTGGGGGATCGCCAGTGTTTCGGCGCGTTGTGACGAGAGGTGTTGGCTCCGGCCCTTCCGCCCCCTAAACAGACCACCTTCCCCAAGCGAATCCCTCCGCCAGAAATCCCCCCATGCACGACATCAAAGCCATCCGCGACGACGCCCCCGCCTATGTGGCCGGCTGGTCGTCCCGTGGCGTGTCGGATGCGGCGGGGGTCACAGCCTCGATCCTCGATCTCGACGGCAAGCTGCGCGCCGCGCAGACCAGCTTCCAGGCGGCGCAGGCGCGGCGGAACGAGGCGTCCAAGCTGATCGGCGCCGCCAAGGCCCAGAAGGACGAGGCCAAGGCGCAGGGGCTGATGGCGGAGGTCGCCGCCCTCAAGGGCGAGATCGAGCAGCACGCCGCCGACGAGACCCGCCTCGCCGCCGCGCTGAAGGACATCCTCGCCGCCCTGCCCAACCTCGCCGCCGAGGGGGTGCCGGAGGGGGAGGACGAGACATCGAACCAACCAAGGGGCGACGCTTGGGGTGATGCTAAGGCATTGCCTGCGGGCCGATTGAATTTAGCCAAGGATCACGTCGAACTCGGTGAAGCGCTCGGCATGATGGACTTCGAGGCGGCGGCGCGGATGAGCGGCAGCCGGTTCGTGGTGCTGAAGAAGGACCTGGCGCGGCTGGAGCGGGCGCTGGGCCAATTCATGCTCGACCTGCAGACCACCGAGCACGGCTACACCGAAGTGAGCCCGCCGCTGCTGGTGAAGGACGAGGCGCTGTTCGGGACGGGTCAGTTGCCGAAGTTTGGAGATGACCTTTTCTTCGCTTTGACGACGTCACTGCCTACTAGTAAAGGCGCTTTGGCTACTCAGGGACTTTACTACGACAATATCGGCCACGTTGATGTGTATGAAGATGACCAACACAATCTTCTAATCATGCCGCCTCAGAATGCTGCGGCGAAGGTGGTTTATGACCGCCGCTGGCTCATCCCCACCGCCGAAGTCTCCCTCACCAACCTCGTCCGCGAGCAGATCACGGCTGAGGAGGAGCTTCCCCTGCGCCTCACCGCGCTGACGCCGAGTTTCCGCTCCGAGGCCGGGGCATCGGGGCGCGACACCCGCGGTATGATCCGCCAGCATCAGTTCTACAAGGTGGAGCTGGTCTCCATCACCACCCCCGAGGCCTCCGACGCCGAGCACGAGCGCATGGTGGGTTGCGCCGAAGAGGTGTTGAAGCGGCTGGAGCTGCCCTTCCGCACCATGATCCTCTGCAAGGGCGACATGGGCTTCACCGCGAAGAAGACCTACGATCTCGAGGTCTGGCTGCCGAGCCAGAACACCTATCGCGAAATCTCCTCCTGCTCCAACTGCGGCGACTTCCAGGCCCGCCGCATGGACGCGCGCACCCGGAAGGCCGGCGAGAAGGGCGGGCGGTTCGTCCACACCCTGAACGGCTCGGGGCTGGCGGTGGGGCGCACCCTCGTGGCCGTGATGGAGAACTACCAGGACGAGGCGGGCCGGATCGCCATCCCGGCCGTGCTGCAGCCCTACATGCGCGGACAGACGCATATCGGGGGTGCATCATGACTCCCTTCGCCCTTCGAGGGAGAGGGGAGGCGTGAGAATCCTCCTCACCAACGACGACGGCATCCATGCCGAGGGGCTGGACGTCCTTCGCCGCATCGCTGGTCAGCTGTCCGACGACGTCTGGACCGTGGCGCCCGAATACGAGCAGTCGGGCGCCAGCCGGGCGCTGACCCTGTCCGACCCGATCCGCCTGCGAAAGCTCGACGCCCGGACTTACGCCGTCACCGGCACGCCGACCGACTGCGTGATGATGGCGATCCGTGAGCTGATGGCCGACAACCTACCCGACCTCGTGCTCTCCGGCGTCAACCGGGGCCAGAACATCGCAGAGGACGTCACCATGTCCGGCACCGTGGCCGGGGCGATCGAGGGCATGGCGCTGGGCGTCCCGTCCATCGCGCTGAGCCAGGCCCTGACCCGCTTCCACGACGAGGTGATCGTCCACTGGGACACGGCGGAGGCCTATGGCGCAGGCCTGATCCAGCGCCTGCTGGAGATCGGCTGGACGAAAGACGTGGTGATGAACGTCAACTTCCCGGCCCGCGCGCCGGACGAGATCACCGCCGTCGAGGTCACCCGCCAGGGCTCGCGCGACAACCACATCCGCCACCCCGAGAAGCGCACCGACATGCGGGGCCGCGACTATTACTGGATGGGATTCGACCAGACGCCCTCCACGCCGGAGGACGGCACCGACATCAAGGGTATGTACGACGGCAAGATCACCGTCACCCCGCTGCACATCGACATGACGCACCGCGAGACCCTGCACCGGCTCAAGGGCGTGCTCGGCGGCCCGCCGCCCAAGTTCGCCGCTCACATGGTCAATGCGCCCAAGGTCGAGGCTTCATAGGTGGCGGACAAGGACGTCACCGCATCCGAGACCAACCGCGCCAAGCTGGTGCTTGGCCTCCGCTCCAACGGCGTGACCGATCCGCAGGTGCTGAACGCCATCGAGCGCACGCCCCGCGACCTGTTCGTGCCGAACCTGTTCCAGGAGCGGGCGTGGGAGGATTCGGCCCTGCCCATCGCCTGCGGCCAGACCATCTCCCAGCCGCTGATCGTCGGCATGATGACCCAGGCGCTGACGCTGGAGCCCCGCTCGCGCGTGCTGGAGATCGGCACGGGCTCGGGCTACCAGACGGCGGTGCTCTCGCGCCTGTCGCGGCTGGTCTATTCGGTGGAGCGCTACCGCACCCTCCTGCGCGACGCCGAGGCGCGGCTGAAGTCGCTCGGCCTGATGAACATCATCACCAAGTTCGGCGACGGGGGCGAGGGCTGGCCCGAACAAGCCCCGTTCGACCGCATTATGGTCACAGCCGCCATGGATGCTGAGCCCAAGGTGCTGCTCTCCCAACTGAAGCGCAACGGCGTGCTGGTCGCTCCCATCGGGCGGGGTCCGGTG
>Ga0302314_10005783_pt1 | contig 22494 bp, 18 predicted proteins | sample III_Palsa_N2_3_FD_200533 | JGI IMG/M metagenome (GOLD analysis project Ga0302314, IMG submission 200533) | Peat permafrost microbial communities from Stordalen Mire near Abisko, Sweden - III_Palsa_N2_3 | ecosystem: Environmental > Terrestrial > Soil > Palsa > Peat permafrost | place: Sweden... | reverse complement strand
CCAACGTGCTGAGCATGGCGCGTCTTGTCGGCGTCCCCGTCTTTCTCTGGCTGGTTCTGTGGCCGGTTTTCGGCGGCCCCAAGAACGACGGCTGGGCCATTGCGATCCTCATGGCCAGCGGGATCAGCGACTATCTCGACGGCAAGCTCGCCCGCAAGTGGGGGCAGATCAGCCGACTGGGCCAACTGCTCGATCCTCTTGCCGACCGGCTGTTCGTGCTGTCCACGATCGTGGGGCTGACCTGGCGCGGGATCATGCCCTGGTGGCTGACCGCGATCCTGCTGGCCCGCGAGGTCTTCATCGCGGCGCTGCTGCCCATCCTCCGCAGCCACGGCTACGGTCCTCCGCAGGTGAACTTTCTCGGGAAGGCAGCTACGTTCAATCTGATGTACGCATTTCCGCTTCTCCTGCTCACCACGGTGCATGGTTGGCTCGGAAGTGTGGCATCAATCATCGGATGGGCGTTCGTTTGGTGGGGTACGGCGCTCTACTGGTGGGCAGGGATCCTGTACGCGGTGCAGACCCGACAGCTTGTTCGGGCAGGCGCCGCAGTCGAGTGAGACTGCCTCACTGGTCTCGTACCGCCTCAAGGAGGGTCCCCCCGACATGAAGGCCGTTGTGATGGCCGGCGGTGAGGGCACACGCCTTCGCCCCATGACATCGAGCATGCCCAAGCCCCTGCTGCCGGTCGTCAACCGACCGATCATGGAGCATGTGCTTCGACTGCTGAAGCGACACGGGTTGACCGACACCGTGGTGACCGTGCAGTTCCTCGCCTCGCTCGTCCGGAACTACTTCGGCGACGGCGAAGAGCTGGGCATGAACCTCACCTACGCGAACGAGGAGACCCCGCTAGGCACGGCAGGAAGCGTCAAGAACGCCGAGGACGCGCTGAAGGACGATTCGTTCCTCGTCATCTCCGGCGACGCGCTGACAGACTTCAACCTCACCGAGTTGATGGAGTTCCACCGCTCCAAGGGCGCCCTGGTCACGGTCTGCCTCACCCGTGTGCCCAATCCGCTGGAGTTCGGGATCACCATCCTTGACGACGAGGGACGGGTGGAGCGGTTCCTGGAGAAGCCGACCTGGGGCCAGGTCTTCTCGGACACCGTGAACACCGGGATCTACGTCATGGAACCCGAGGTGTTCGACTACGTCGCAGCCGACACCAATGTCGACTGGTCGGGCGATGTCTTCCCGCAGCTGCTCAAGGAGGGCAAGCCGATCTACGGCTATGTCGCCGAGGGCTACTGGGAGGACGTGGGCACGCACGACAGCTATGTGAAGGCCCAGGCCGACGTCCTCGAGGGCAAGGTCGACGTCGACATCGACGGCTTCGAGATCTCCCCGGGCGTGTGGGTGGCCGAGGGCGCGGAGGTCGACCCCGAGGCAGTGCTGCGCGGTCCGCTCTACATCGGTGACTACGCCAAGGTCGAGGCCGGGGTGGAGCTCCGCGAGCACACCGTTCTCGGCAGCAACGTCGTGGTCAAGCGCGGGGCGTTCCTGCACCGGGCGATCGTCCACAGCAACGTCTACATCGGCCCGCAGAGCAATCTGCGGGGCTGCGTGATCGGCAAGAACACCGATGTGATGCGGGCGGCCCGGATCGAGGACGGCGCCGTCATCGGCGACGAGTGCCTGGTCGAGGAGGAGTCGATCATCGCGGGCAATGTCCGCGTGTACCCGTTCAAGACCATCGAGGCCGGGGCCTACATCAACACCTCCGTGATCTGGGAGTCCCGAGGGCAGGAGCACCTCTTCGGTGCCCGAGGGGTCTCCGGCATCATCAACGTCGAGATCACCCCGGAACTCGCGGTGCGGCTGGCCGGCGCCTATGCGACGACGCTGAAGAAGGGTGCGACGGTCACGATCGCCCGTGACCACTCCCGAGGCGCCCGCGCACTGAAGCGCGCCATGATCTCGGCGCTGCAGGCCAGTGCCATCGACGTGCGCGACCTGGAGAACGTCCCCATGCCGGTGGCCCGGCAGCAGACCGCGCGCGGTAGCGCCGGCGGGATCATGCTGCGGACCACCCCCGGGGTCTCCGACTCGCTGGACATCCTCTTCTTCGACGAGCGCGGAGCCGACCTCTCGCTGGCCGGCCAGCGCAAGCTCGACCGGGTCTATGCGCGCCAGGAGTACCGCCGCGCCTTCCCCGGGGAGATCGGCGACCTGACCTTCCCCGCCAGTGTGTTCGACTCCTACGCCGGTACCCTGCACCGCGCCGTCGACTCCAGCGGGGTCGCGGAGTCGGGGCTGAAGGTCGTGATCGACGCCGCCCACGGCAGCGCCGGTCTGGTGCTGCCGAGCATCCTGGGTCGTCTGGGCGTGGATTCGCTCACCGTCAACCAGGGCATGGACGAGGCCCGGCCCACCGAGACGGCCGAGGAGCGCCGGGCCGGGCTGATCCGGCTGGGCGCGCTGGTCGCCTCGTCCAAGGCGGCCTTCGGGGTGCGCTTCGACCCGGTCGGCGAGCGGGTCTCCTTCGTCGACGAGCGCGGGCACATCATCGAGGACGATCGGGCGCTGCTGGTGCTGCTGGACCTGGTGGCGGCCGAGGGGCGCAGCGGCCGGGTCGCGCTGCCGGTCACGACCACCCGCATCGCCGAGCAGGTCGCGGCCTACCACGGCACCCAGGTGACCTGGACGACGACCTCGCCGGACGACCTGACCCGGGCCTCCTCCGCCGAGGGAACGATATTCGGTGGCGACGGGCGCGGGCGTTTCGTGATCCCGGAGTTCAGCGGGGTGTTCGACGGCGCCGCCGCCTTTGTGCGCCTGGTCGGGCTGGTGGCCAGGACGCAGCTGACGCTCAGTCAGATCGACGCGCGCATCCCGAGGGCGCACGTCCAGCGGCGCGACCTGGCGACGCCCTGGTCGGCGAAGGGTCTGGTCATGCGCTCGGTGGTGGAGGCCGCCGGGGACCGGCACGTGGACACCACGGACGGTGTGCGGGTGGTCGAGTCGGACGGGCGCTGGACCATGGTCGTGCCGGACCCGGCCGAGGCTGTCACCCATCTGTGGGCCGAGGGCCCGGACGACGCGTCCACGCAGGCGCTGCTCGACGAGTGGGCGCTGGTGGTGGAGGGCACCACGGAGCGCTGAACCGGCTCTTCGGGAGGGTTCCCGGCATCCTGCCATCCGTTCGGGGGGTGCACCCGGTGATAGGACTGGGTACGGAGGATGGCAGGATGATCGGCGCAGGTGAGCGAGGGTGGGGTGAAGGTGCGGTGGTGCAGCTTCGGTGGTGTCCGCGGCGGTTCCCGGGGGCGCGGTGACCATCAAAACCCCCGGTGATGGCAGTCGTGCAGATATGCTGCTCAACACGCTTGAGGCGCAGGGGACTGCGGGGGTGGAGGCAGGAGCGGTGCAGAACGGGCGCAGGCCGGTGCGGGTGTCGGTCTTGATCTTTTCCGCTCCTCCTGACTACGCTCACCCGGCGCTGCCATGACGGTCTCCCGGGTCGGTGACGGCCCTGCCGGCAAGTCTTCTCGTCCAACGTCCATGATGGCTTCACCCTGCCCCTGGGGCGGGTTCGTGTCACGCAAGGGGAATCGTCCGTGAGTCTCTTCTCGAAGCTGTTCGGCCGGAAGTCCCGTCAGGGTGCTGTCGAAGCCCCGACGGCCCGGCACCGCAGGGCGGACGAGGAGGCATACGGATCGGCTGTGCCCCCCATGCGGGGCCCGGACGAAGGAGAGTCCTTCGCGCCGGCGGGGGAGCGTCCCCTCTTCCGGGAGGACCCCCGACACGCTGAGGCGCAGGGTGGGGCGCGCATAGCACCCGACGGGGTAGCCTCAACCCCGGGTGGAGGGTTCCTGAGCGATCCCTCCGTGCAGGCCCAGGCGGGTGATCCGCGAGAGGAGGGCACAGGCGTGGCGGTGTGCAGCCGGTGCGGGAGCAACAATCCCGAGGCCAGTCGTTTCTGCTCCTACTGCGGTGCCCCGTTGCGGGCCCGCGGGGCGGCGGAGCGTCCCTCCGAGCAGACGTCCACGATCTCCATCTCGGGGCTCGAGGCCTATGAGCCCGAGGTCACGTCCAACGTTCAGCCGACGATCTCCCCCGAGGCCCAGGCCGCGGTGGACGCGCTGCCGCCGGGCTCGGCCCTGCTGGTGGTCCGGCGCGGCCCGAACTCGGGCAGCCGGTTCCTGCTGGACACCGAGATCACCACGGCCGGGCGCCACCCCGAGAGCGACATCTTCCTGGACGACATCACCGTGTCGCGTCGGCACGTCGAGTTCCGCCGCACCCCGCAGGGGTTCGCCGTGGCGGACGTCGGCAGCCTCAACGGCACGTACGTCAACCGTGAGCGCATCGACGAGGTGCCGCTGACCACCGGCGACGAGGTCCAGATCGGGAAGTACCGCGTGGTCTTCTTCGAGAGTCGCCTCGGTTACTGAACAGCTGTGAGGAGCGTGTGAACCCAGGTGCAGACGCAGGCGACGGGTAGGCAGTTGCTGAGCATCGGCGCGGTGCTCGGCGTCCTCAGCGCGGAGTTCCCCGAGGTGACCATCTCCAAGATCCGCTTCCTGGAGTCGGAACGCCTGGTCGAACCGCAGCGCACGCCCTCGGGCTATCGCAAGTTCAGCGAGGAGGACGTGGAGCGGCTGGCCCATGTGCTGCGCCTGCAGCGGGACCACTACCTGCCGCTGCGCGTCATCCGCGAGCACCTCGACGCCCTCGACGCGGGCATGGCTCCGCCGGCGCTGCCCGGGTCGGAGCCGTCCGCGATCGAGCCGGGCCACGAGCCCGGGTTCGGCTCCTCCGCCGAGCTCCAGGTCCAGGCCCCGGAGGAGGCGGTGATCCGTGAGGCGGGTGTGCCGGGTCCGCGGCTGGGTCGGGCGGAGCTGATCGCCGCGGCCGGCATCGGCGAGCAGCAGCTCGCGGACTGGGAGTCCTACGGCCTGCTGGCCCCCTCGCGGGAGGGCGGGTTCGACCCGGAGATGCTCCAGGTGGCCCGGCTGGTGGCCGAGCTGGGCCGCTACGGCCTGGAACCGCGGCACCTGCGGGCGGTGAAGGCCGCCGCTGACCGTGAGGTCGGCCTGGTCGAACAGGTGGTCGCACCGCTGCGTCGGCACCGCAATCCGCAGACGCGGGCGCACGCGGCGGCGATGGCGCGGGAGCTGGCGACGCTCTCGCTGCGGCTGCACGCCGCACTCGTTCAGGCCGGGCTGCGCGCCCTGCCCGGTAGCTGAGCCCGCGTTGGCTGACCTGAGAACTGGAGTATCGGGCCGTCTCACCCTAGGGTTGCAGATGTGAACGAGCTAGACGTCGTGGGTGTCCGGGTGGAAATGCCCTCCAACCAACCAATCGTCCTCCTGCGCGAGGTGGGCGGTGACCGCTACCTGCCGATCTGGATCGGGCCGGGTGAGGCCACCGCGATCGCCTTCGCCCAGCAGGGGATGACGCCTGTCCGGCCGCTCACGCACGACCTCTTCCGGAACGTCCTGGAGGCCGTCGGCCAGCAGCTCACGGCGGTGCGGATCACCGATCTGCGCGAAGGCATCTTCTATGCGGAACTGGTGTTCGCCAGCGGGGTCGAGGTCAGTGCCCGCCCCTCGGACGCCATAGCGCTGGCGCTCCGCACCGGCACGCCGATCTACGGCAGCGACGGCGTCCTGGACGAGGCGGGGATCGCCATCCCCGACGAGCAGGAGGACGAGGTCGAGCGGTTCCGGGAGTTCCTGAACCAGATCTCGCCCGAGGATTTCGGCAGCAGCCAGTAGCGGTCGACCATCCGGGCCTCCATACCCCTCTTCCGGACACGCTAAACCACACTTCAAGCTGATATCACTCGCCGTGCCGAGCGTGGCGATCGTTGACGCACGTGGGGCAACTGCCTACCGTCGGGTGTGGACGTTCTGGGTGCGCCACCATGCACCCACCCGTGGCGGCCCAGGTCGACGAGTGGACGGAGGGCCGCGTGAGCAGCACCGGCGACAGAACAGCCGTAGGCGGTTCCTGCCCCATCCATGCCCCGGTGCCCGGCTCCAAGCGGTCCTCGCGCGGCGGCTGGGAGGCCGTGGGGGCGATCCCGCCGCCGAGGGCGGCCCAGCAGCCCGAGCCGACTTCGAACCTGGTCGGCTACCGGGGGCCGACCGCCTGCGCCGCGGCCGGGATCACCTACCGCCAGTTGGACTACTGGGCCCGCACCGGGCTGGTGGAGCCCAGCGTGCGCTCCGCGGAGGGCCTGTCCGGCGGGGGGCAGCGGCTGTACGCGTTCCGCGACATCCTGGTCCTCAAGGTCGTCAAGCGGCTCCTGGACGCGGGGGTGTCGCTGCAGAGCATCCGGGCGGCGGTGGCGCACCTGGGCTCCTGCGACCCGGCCGACCTGTCCGGGATGATCCTGATGAGCGACGGGGCGACGGTCTACGAGTGCACCTCCCCGCGGCAGGTGGTGGAGCTGCTCTCCGGCGGCCAGGGCGTGTTCGGCATCGCCCTGGGCGCGGTCTGGGGCGAGCTGGACACCTCCCTGCGGGCGCTGCACGGGGAGCGCACCGACACCGGGGAGACCCTGATCGGCTACGACCCCGGCGATGAACTGGCCCGGAGGCGCAACCGCGCGGTGTGATCCGCGCGTCCGCCAGTCGTCAGGGACGATGCGGGGGAGGCGTGGATGCGGGCGATGCTGCGGGTGGGGCTGCGGGCACGGGCGGAGCGAATACGGGCGAGCCTGCGGACCAGGCGCGGGCAGCGGCGGGCCGTGCAGCTGGTCGCCGCGCTCGCGGTGGTGGCGCTGCTGCCGTCCACCTGGCTCTACCTCACCATGGGGAGCTGGCTGCGGACGGTGTCCGACGCCCCCTCGGAGCCGGTCGTGGTGGTCTTCGGCGCCGGCCTCGACGACGGCAGGCCCAGCGACTACCTCGCCCACCGGCTGGACGCCGCGCTGGAGCTCTACCACCTGGGGAAGGTCAAGGCGTTCCTGGTCACCGGGGACAACGACCGGATCAGCTACGACGAACCCGACGCCATGCGCACCTATCTGCTGCAGCACGGCGTCCCGGCGGACCGGGTGGTCCGCGACTACGCGGGCTTCGACACCTGGGACTCCTGCTCCCGCGCGCGCCGGATCTTCGGCGTGAAGAGCGCCATCCTGGTCAGCCAGGAGTTCCACATCCGACGGGCGGTGGCGCTGTGCCGCTCGACCGGCATCGACGCCTACGGCGTCGGCGTCACCGAGACCGCCGACAGCACCTGGTACTACGGCGGCGTCCGCGAGCTTCCGGCAGCCGGTGAGGCGCTGCTGGACGTGGTCTTCCAGCCGGACCCCTCGATGCTCGGCCCGCAGGTCACCAGCCTGGCGCGCTGGCAGTAGCCGCGTCGGGGCCCGTTGTCGGACCCGTGCGCGATGATCGAGGCATGCGGTCCGTGCCGTCGATCCTGCACCTCGACATGGACGCCTTCTTCGCTGCGGTGGAGCAGGCGTCCAAGCCGAGCCTGCGCGGAAAGGCCGTGGTGGTGGGCGGTCTCGGCGGGCGGGGTGTGGTCGCCACCGCCTCCTACGAGGCGCGGCGTTTCGGGGTGCACTCGGCCATGCCCATGGCGCAGGCGCGGCGGCTCTGCCCCAACGCGGCCTTCCTGATCCCGCGCTTCGAGCTGTACCGCCAGGTGAGCGACTATGTGATGGGCCTGCTCCGCGAGCTGTCGCCGCTGGTGGAGCCGCTGAGCCTGGACGAGGCCTTCGTCGATCTGGAGGCGGGCTCCTACGGTGAGCTGATCAGGTCGGGGAGCCCGGGGGAGGGCGCGGAGCTGGTCCGTGCGCTCGCGGAGGACCTGCGCGCCGACATCCTGGCCGGGGTCGGGCTCACCGCCTCGGTGGGCCTGTCCGGTACCAAGTTCCTGGCGAAGATCGCCTCCGAACAGGCCAAGCCGGACGGGCTGGTGCTGATAGAGCCGGGCAGCGAGCGTGCGGTCCTGGACGGCCTGCCGGTGCGCGCCCTGCCCGGCGTCGGCCCGGCCACGGCGGAGACCCTGCGCCGGGTGGGTCTGACCACGGTCGCGCAGGTCGCGGAGACGTCGGAGGACGAGTTGATCCGGCTGCTGGGCCGGGCGCACGGCGCGGGCGTCCATGCCCTGGCGCTGGGCCGGGACGAGCGCCCGGTGGTCGCCGAGCGCGACGCCAAGTCGGTGTCGGTGGAGGACACCTTCGAGGTCGACCTGGCCGATGTCGACCGCATCCGCTTCGAGCTGGACCGGCTCACCGCCCGCTGCGTGCGGCGGCTGCGGGCCGCCGGGCGCTCGGGCCGGACCGTGGTGATCAAGGTGCGCCGCTTCGACTTCAGCACCCTGACCCGCTCCGGGACGCTGCCCTCACCCACGGACGACCCGCTGGTGATCGGCGCGATGGTGCGCAGGCTGCTGGCGCAGGTGGAGCTGGTCGGGGGTGTGCGGCTGCTGGGGGTCGGCGTGTCGGGGCTGGCCGACTTCACCCAGGAGGACCTCTTCGCGCAGGCCCAGCGCGAGGCCGAGGAGGAAGAGGAGCTGCTGGAGGCCCTGGCGGAGGAGGCGGAGGGGCCGGCCGAGCCCGAGCAGGAGGACGCGGCCTACGGGGGGCCCGAGGGACCGCGCGCGTTCCATCCGGGGACGACACCGGAGACCCCGGCCCGCCGGTGGATGCCGGGGCAGGACGTCGCGCACGAGGAGTACGGGCACGGCTGGGTGCAGGGCAGCGGGGTAGGCCGGGTGACCGTGCGCTTCGAGGAGCCGGGGGAGGTACCGGGGCGGATCCGCACCTTCGCGGTCGACGACCCGGCGCTGGTGGCGGCCGAGCCGCTGCCGTTGCTACGGAGCTGATCCGTCATGTGCACGGCGGGGGGCGTCCGTCGGCGGACGCCCCCCGTGCGGGGTCATGCGCCGATGGCGTGGCCCGGGTCGCCCGGGCGGGCGAAGGAGTCGGGACGCCTGGGCTGGCTGCCGGCCGTGGCGGGCTGACCGCTCGCCGGGCTGCCGGTCGTGGAGCCGGCCGGGCCGGCGGTGCCGGGGACCGCCGTGGGGCCGGCCGCGCGGGTGCTGTCCTGCACCTGGATGTGCTCCCGGTGCAGTTCGCCCCGGACCACCTCCTCCTCGGTGAAGCGCTCGGTGACCAGCCGGATGCGCTCCACCGGTACGACGGCCTTGCGGACGATCACCCGCTCCTCGTGCAGGGTGACCTCCTCGGTGCTCTCGGAGATCTCATGGTCCGTCAGTTCGGCCCGCTCGTCGGCGCCGACCGGTACCCGTTCGACCCGGATCCGCTCCCGGATCACCGGCACCCGACGCTCCACCTGCTCGGCCGTGACGTACTTGCGCAGCCGGGCGTGGCCGAGGACGCTCCACTCGGTGGAGATGTCCAGACGCTCCTCGCGGCAGACGAACTCGATCGGCTCGGGCACCGAGGTGTGGGCTGCGTCCGTGCCGGTGGGCTGGCCGACCAGGGGGTCGGTCAGCGGGTCGGGCATGGGCCTGCTGACCATGGGGGGCGTCACCTGGCTCGACGGTGCGGGCTGGGGCGCGGGGGCGGGAGCGGGGGCCGGTGCGGGTGCGGGCGCGGAGGAGGTCGAGGGCGTGGACATGAAGGCGGCCGTCCTGCTGCTCGGGGAGGCGGGGGGAGCGGAGACGGCGGGCATCGCCTGGGTGGACTCCACGGAGACCGGCGCGGGCGGTGCCACGGGGGCCGCCGCAGGTGCGGGCTGGGCCGGCTGCTTGGAGAGGTCCGCCGCGGCAGCCGGGGCGTCCGGCTTCGCGGCTCCGCCTGCGGAGCCCGCGCCGCTGTCCTGTCCGCCGTTCGGGACCTCGAGGCCGTAGTAGCGGTAGAGCTGCAGCTCCTGGGCCGGGGAGAGGTGCTGCCCGACGCCGAAGTCCGGCGAGTCCTTGACCTGGGACTTGTCGAAGGGGACCCGCAGTTCGTCGCTGACGAACTCGCTGCTGGTCAGCGGAACGAATGCGTCCCGGCCGAAGAGCCCGGTGCGGACCGCGGCCCACTCGGGCTCTCCGGTGGCGTCGTCGAGGTAGACCTCGTCGATGGTGCCGATCTTGTCGCCGTTGCGGTCCACAGCCTTGTGGCCGATCAGGTCCCTGGGGTCGATCTCGGTCTGCACGGCTCGTCCACTCCTTAGCGGCGGGGATGCATCCCCGCTCGCGCAGGCGCGCAGGGAAAAACTGGTCAAGTCATACAAAAGTGCACAATGATCACTTTGTCGAGTTCTGGCAGCCCGAGCGGGTGTGTCGCTACGCCAACCGGGGCAGCGGGCCTGGTCCGGCAGGGCTGCTACCAGCCCTGCCGCGCTGGTAACCTGGCTGTGACCGCAGAGCGCGCGCGGGAGAGTCCGCAGTTCAGGTGCGGCGCCGAAGGAGCAAATCCTCCCCGGAATCTCTCAGGCCCCCGTACCGCGTGCGCAAGGTCACTCTGGAAAGCAGGGTCACGCCGGGAGACCGGCAGGGCCCTCACCGACGGTGAAAACCGGCGTCGAGGCAGACTCGAGGCGTCGGCGAAGCTCTCAGGTTCACATGACAGAGGGGGAGGTCGTCCCGGCACTCCCACAGTGCCACTTGGGTCCGACCAGGAGGCTTCCCAGCCATGACGTCCCCGCTCACCAAGCTTGAGAAGTCAAGCCCCTTCGCCAACCGCCACATCGGCCCCACCGCCGACGCGCAGGCGAAGATGCTGGCCCAGGTCGGCTACGCCACCCTGGACGAGCTGACCGCCGCCGCCGTCCCCGCCGCGATCCGCAGCCTGGAGGCGCTCGACCTGCCGGCCGCCCGCTCCGAGGCGGAGGTCCTGGCCGAGCTGCGTTCGCTCGCCGGACGCAACCAGGTGCTGCGCTCCATGATCGGCCTGGGCTACCACGGCACCTTCACCCCGCCGGTGATCCTGCGCAACGTCCTGGAGAACCCCTCCTGGTACACCGCCTACACGCCGTACCAGCCCGAGATCTCCCAGGGCCGGCTCGAAGCGCTGATCAACTTCCAGACCATGGTCTCCGACCTCACCGGCCTGCCCACCGCCGGCGCCTCCCTGCTGGACGAGGGCACCGCCGCCGCCGAGGCCGTGGCGCTCGCCCGCCGCATGGGCAAGGTCAAGGGCGGCGTGTTCGTCATCGACGCCGACGCCCTGCCGCAGACCGTCGCCGTGATCCAGACCCGCGCCGAGCCGCAGGGCATCGAGACCGTCGTCGCCGACATCAGCGCGGGCATCCCCGCCGAGATCGCCGAGCGCGGCGTCTTCGGCGTGCTGCTGCAGTACCCCGGCGCCTCCGGTGCGGTCCGCGACCTCAAGCCGGTCATCGACCAGGCCCACGGCCTGGGCGCGGTCGTCACCGTCGCCGCCGACCTGCTCGCGCTGACGCTGCTCACCTCCCCGGGCGCGCTGGGCGCGGACATCGCCATCGGCACCACCCAGCGCTTCGGCGTCCCCATGGGCTTCGGCGGCCCGCACGCCGGCTACATGTCCGTGCGCACCGAGTACGCCCGCAGCCTGCCCGGACGCCTGGTCGGCGTGTCCGTCGACGTCGACGGCAACCGTGCCTACCGCCTGGCGCTGCAGACCCGCGAGCAGCACATCCGCCGCGAGAAGGCCACCAGCAACATCTGCACCGCGCAGGTGCTGCTCGCCGTGATGGCGTCCATGTACGCGGTCTACCACGGCCCGGACGGCCTGACCGACATCGCCGCTCGCGCCCACCGCTACGCCGAGCTGCTGGCCGAGGGCCTGCGGGCGGGCGGGGTCGAGATCGTCCACGCCTCCTTCTTCGACACGGTCACCGCCCGGGTGCCGGGCCGGGCCGCCGAGGTCGTCGAGGCCGCGCGCGCTGCCGGGGTGAACCTCCGCCGGGTCGACGCCGACCTGGTCTCCGCCGCCTGTGACGAGACCACCACCCGCGCCGACCTCGCCGCGGTCTGGGCCGCCTTCGGGGTGCCCGCCGCCGACGTGGACGCGCTGGACGCGCAGGTCGGCGAGGCGCTGCCCGAGGCGCTGCACCGCACCGAGGAGTTCCTGACCCATCCGGTGTTCCACTCCCACCGCTCCGAGACCGGGATGCTGCGCTACCTGCGCCGCCTGTCCGACAAGGACTACGCGCTGGACCGGGGCATGATCCCGCTGGGCTCGTGCACCATGAAGCTCAACGCGACCACCGAGATGGAGCCGGTCACCTGGCCGGAGTTCGCCGAGGTCCACCCCTTCGCCCCCGAGCAGCAGGCGGGCGGCTACCTGACCCTGATCCGGGAGCTGGAGGAGCGCCTCGCCGAGCTCACCGGCTACGACAAGGTCAGCATCCAGCCCAACGCCGGCTCCCAGGGCGAACTGGCCGGCCTGCTCGCGGTCCGCGCCTACCACCGCGCGAACGGCGACACCGACCGGACCGTCTGCCTGATCCCCTCCTCCGCGCACGGCACCAACGCCGCCAGCGCGGTGATGGCCGGGATGAAGGTGGTGGTCGTGAAGACCCTGGTCGACGGTGACGTCGACGTCGAGGACCTGCACGCCAAGATCGAGCAGCACCGCGACCAGCTCGCCGTGCTGATGGTCACCTACCCCTCGACGCACGGGGTGTTCGAGGAGAACATCGCCGACATCTGCGCGAGCGTGCACGAGGCCGGCGGCCAGGTCTATGTGGACGGCGCCAACCTCAACGCCATGGTCGGGCTGGCCAAGCCGGGCAAGTTCGGCGGCGACGTGTCGCACCTGAACCTGCACAAGACCTTCTGCATCCCGCACGGCGGCGGCGGCCCCGGCGTCGGCCCGGTCGCGGTGCGTGCGCACCTCGCGCCCTACCTGCCGAACCACCCGCTGCAGCCCTCCGCGGGCCCGGAGACCGGTGTGGGCCCGATCTCGGCCGCGCCGTGGGGCTCGGCGGCGATCCTGCCGATCTCCTGGTCGTACGTTCGGCTGATGGGCGGCGAGGGCCTCAAGCGCGCCACCCAGGTGGCGGTGCTCAGCGCCAACTACATCGCCAAGCGCCTCGCACCGTACTACCCGGTGCTGTACACCGGCCCTGCGGGCCTGGTGGCGCACGAGTGCATCATCGACCTGCGCCCGCTGGCCAAGTCGGCCGGGGTGAGCGTGGACGACGTGGCCAAGCGCCTGATCGACTACGGCTTCCACTCGCCGACGATGTCGTTCCCGGTGGCCGGGACGCTGATGATCGAGCCGACCGAGAGCGAGGACCTCGGCGAGATCGACCGCTTCTGCGAGGCGATGATCGCGATCCGCGGCGAGATCGAGCACGTCGGCTCGGGCCAGTGGCCGGCCGAGGACAACCCGCTGCGCAACGCCCCGCACACGGCGGCGCTGCTGGCCGGGGAGTGGGAGCACCCGTACACCCGCGAGCAGGCGGTGTTCCCGGCCGGGGTGAACCCGGCGGCGAAGTACTGGCCGCCGGTGCGCCGCATCGACGGCGCCTTCGGTGACCGCAACCTGGTCTGCTCCTGCCCGCCGCTGGACTCCTACAGCGAGTAGTCACGCATGCCGCGACGAGGGGCCGCCACCGGACATCCGGTGGCGGCCCCTCGTCGTCGCGAGGCGGGCTCCGCGCGACGTGTGGGTCCTGTGTCTGCTCAGGCGGCCTGGGCCAGCGGACGGTGGGGGGCGATCACCCGGCCGTCCGGGAGGATCTCGCCGGTGTCCTCGAACAGCAGGACACCGTTGCAGAGCAGGCTCCAGCCCTGCTCTGGATGGCTCGCCACAACCACGGCAGCTTCGCGGTCCGGCGAGTCGGCCGACGGGCAGTCAGGACGGTGCTGGCACATGCGCGTACCCTCGATTCGATGTTTCGATCAACGCGCGGTCCGCATGAGGAGGTGTGAACCGCCTTCTGTTCGGGTAGAGGCTGGTGCCACCCGCGCTGGTTCCCAGTGTCGACGTATGCGCACGCTACCGCAGCCATTTGGTGACATGCGTCACGACTCCGGGCCAGGGACCACCCGTTTGGGGTGTACAACCCACCCAGATCGCATCGAAGTGACCATGCCGGGCATGGTCACTTCGGATGAGTGGGCGTCCTGTGTTGTCCAAATGGGCGTCAGCCCGCCGCCGTCAGCAGATCCTGGCCCAGGCCGGCGCTGCTGATCGACAGCAGCAGCGACAGCAGCTCCTCGGCGTCGTGCGGGATGTGGGCGGTTACGCCAAGGGGGGCCGGGGCCAGCGGGATCAGCAGGTCCCGGCCGCCGGTCGGGTCGAGCAGGGGGTGCAGCCACAGGGCCGTCATGTAGTGCCCGGGCACCGACAGCAGACGCGGCAGGTAGGGCGTCGTGGTGGTGGCGGTGTGCAGTCGGGCCTGTTGCAGGGCGCGCAGCGTGGAGAGCGGGTAGGGGCCCTCCGCGAAGTACGCGAAGGCATGTCCTTCGGGAGTCTCCCGCGTGTCGGCCGCTGCGACGACCTCGTCGCCGTCCCGGATCAGGAAGCGCCATCCGGTACGCCGGGCATCGGTGAGCGCCGGGCACTCGGTGGGCGTGGCGGGGTCGAGCAGATGGACGGGGAGCGGGTGCGACGGGGCGAGTTGCCCGGGTCGGCGCCGCATGGCCGAGGTGCGCACCGCTCGTACGGCGGTCGGGGAGTCCAGCGCACTGAGGACGGCGCGCAGGGCAGCGGCGGGAGGCTGGGGGAGCGACAAGGACATGTGTTCGCCTCTCATGGCAGAGACAGGCGGTACGGGGAGGTGCGCAGGTATCGCCGACGTTGGGGGGCGGACGCCGTTGGCCTGGGAGTTCGAGTGAGCTGGGCGGGCCGCTGCGGACGGCCTGCCCGCGCCCGCGCTGTGGGGGCCGGCGGGGCGGCAGAGCTTGAACGCCGTGTGGTTCGAGTCTATCCGAACAAATGCGATGCGTGACTCTTCTACTACCGTCGGTATGCACCTGCAAGGGATGTTTCGGGCAGTTCGTGTGCGCAGGGGTGAGTTGGCACATGCCAACCCGGGGGCTATCGATCTCCGCGCTGGGCATGATGCCAGACAGCGTGCGCCCGAAGGCTGCGTGACCCGAGGAAGGAAGGCGCCCATGGGGGAGAAGGTCGCGGCGAGCGGCGCGGACCTGGCGGACCGGGAGCTGTACCGCAGGAAGCTGCGGCAGTGCCTGGCCGCGCTGGGGCAGATGCTGACGGATCGTCGCTTCGACCGCCCACGTGCGTCGATGGGCCTGGAGATCGAGCTCAACCTGGCGGACGAGTCGGGGCATCCCGTGATGCTCAACGAACAGGTGCTCGATTCCATCGCCAGTGGTGACTTCCAGACCGAGCTGGGCCAGTTCAACATCGAGGTCAACATCGCCCCGCACCACCTCGGCGGGCGGGTCTTCGAGGAGCTGCGCGAGGAGATCGACATCGGGCTCCGCTACGCCGACCGCAAGGCCGCCGAGGTGGGCGCGCGGATCGTGACCGTGGGCATCCTGCCGACCCTGACCGGCGACCACGCGGTGCTGGACAACATGTCGCGCGGGGACAGGTACCAGCTGCTCAACGACCGGATCCTGGCCGCGCGCGGCGAGGACATCAGGCTGGACATCGACGGCGGCGTGGAGCGCCTGCAGGTGGACGCGGTCTCCATCGTCGCCGAGGCCGCCTGCACCTCGCTGCAGCTGCACCTCCAGGTGACGCCCGCGCGTTTCGCCAGCGTGTGGAACGCGGCCCAGGCGCTGACCGGTCCGCAGCTGGCGGTGGGCGCCAACTCGCCCTTCCTGTTCGGGCGGGAGCTGTGGAGGGAGACGCGGCCGATTCTGTTCGAACAGGCATGCGACACTCGCCCGGCCGAGCTCAAGGTCCAGGGCGTACGGCCGATCACCTGGTTCGGTGAGCGCTGGATCGACTCGGTGATGGACCTGTTCGAGGAGAATGTGCGCTACTTCCCCTCGCTGCTGCCCATCTGCGACGACGAGGACCCGCTGAAGACCCTCGCCGCGGGCGGCATCCCCGCCCTGCGCGAGCTGCGCCTGCACAACGGGACGATCTACCGCTGGAACCGGCCCGTCTACGACGTCGCCGGGGGAGTGCCGCATCTGCGGGTCGAGAACCGCTCGCTGCCGGCCGGACCGACCGTGGTGGACACCCTCGCCAACGCCGCCTTCTACTACGGCCTGGTCCGGGCGCTGGCCGACCAGGCCCGCCCGGTGTGGAACCGGCTCCCCTTCGAGCTGGCGACGGAGAACTTCCACCTGGCGGCCCGCTACGGACTGGACGCGGAGCTGTGGTGGCCGCGGCCCGGTCGGTTCGGTTCACGCGGTCCCGGCGCCCGCGGCGGGGGTGTGGCCCGGATCCCGGTGCGCGAGCTGATCCTGGAGGACCTGCTGCCGCTGGCCTACCAGGGCCTGGACGCCTGGGAGGTGGAACCGCACGACCGCGACCGCTACCTGGGCATCATCGAGGAGCGCTGCCTGCGGAACATGAACGGCGCGGCCTGGCAGAGCGCCGCCTTCCACGACCAGCGCGACCGCCTCGGACTCGACCGCACCCCCGCCCTGACCGCCATGACCAGGCGCTACATGGAGCTGATGCGCGAGGGCGAACCGGTCCACACCTGGCCGGTGCGCTGACCGCTGGTGCGGTTGCCGCCTGGGGCACAGGTTGCTGTGCGATGATCGTCCGAATATGCCGCGCCCGCGTGGGAGACACCGGAGACACCGCAGTGACCACCACCGAAACCGTTCCGGCCCCGGCCGGGCTCACCCGCCGCCTGCTCGGCCGGGAGACGCTGATCGTCCTCGGGCTGTCCCTCGGAGCCAGCGCGCTCTATGCGTACATCAGCTTCATCGGGTCGGTGACCGCGCCCACCGCGCTGAAGTCGCAGACCGCGAACCTCAACGGCTCGCTGGCGCCCGGCCGGCCCTGGCTCGACCTGTCGCTGCAGCTGTTCAACATCGGCTCCGCGCTGGTGCCGGTCGCCCTGGTCGCCTACCTGCTGCTGCGTGAGGGCTCCTCGATACGGGAGCTGGGCTTCGACCTGACCCGCCCCGGGTTCGACCTCTCCCGCGGCCTGATGATCGCCGCCGGGATCGGCGGCTCCGGGCTGATGCTCTACCTGGGCGCGCACGCCGCCGGGGTCAACCTCACCGTCGTGCCCAGCTCGCTGCCCGACGTGTGGTGGCGCATCCCGGTACTGATCCTCTCGGCGACGCAGAACGCGGTGGTCGAAGAGGTCATCGTGGTCGGCTATCTGCTGCGCAGGCTGGAGCAGCTGGGCTGGTCCTGGCCCGCCGCGGTGGCGGCGAGTGCGCTGCTGCGCGGCTCGTACCACCTCTACCAGGGCGTCGGCGGCTTCGTCGGCAATGTGGTGATGGGCCTCATCTTCTGCCTGCTGTACCGCCGTTGGCGCCGGGTCGCCCCGCTGGCCACGGCCCACGCCCTGATCGACTCGGTGGCCTTCGTCGGCTATGTGCTGCTGGCCGGCCACGTCAGCTGGCTGCCCACCTGACGGCTCCCACCGCCGCATCCTGCGCTGCCCGCCCCGGTGCCAGTCACGCCCGCGCCGCCAGGCCGGGCCCGGCGCCGCGGTCGGGTCGGAGGACCCTCTGGCGACCTCCGTCGGCCGGGGATCCCGTTCGGGATCCCCCTCACCCTGGCCTGTGACTCGCCCGGCCTCCAGTGGGTGCGCCAAGTGCCGAGGCGCGCAGCAGATAGCCGACCACGATGACCTCTTCGACCACCGCGTTCTGCGTCGCCGAGAGGATCAGTACCGGGATGCGCCGGTCAGGCTGCAGGAACTGGTGATCCCGCCCTCGATCGGTTCGACCACTGCGGTGTTGACCGCCTCGCACATCCCGAAGTCGTCGCAATCGACGATCCTCACCCCGGTCGCGGCAGGGAAGCCCGTCACTGCAGGCTGCGCCGCCTCGGCGGCTCGCACCGGCGACCCGTGCGAATCCGCTCCCGCCTGACGGCACACATCACGACCTGCAGATCCGACTGCGGCAGGAACGGGCCCGGCGCGAGATGCGGCACGGCCGGCGCCGGCCAGGAACCCACGACGGCGATCGGTTCCCCCACCTCGACAGACCCCCTGGAACCCTGCCGGTCCGTGATCGAGGCCATTGACCCGTCTCAGTGAAGTTGAGCTGACTCTCAGCGAAGTTGGGTGAACAGCATTTAGTCTCACCGAAGTTGGACCGGTTGATGTCCAATCCAGTGGGGGTGTTGTGGCGGCGCTTGTCCGTGAGCTGGTTCAAGTCGATCCGGCAGGCTTTGAACTGGCCTTTTCGCTTAACGGTACCCCTGTGCGGCGTCCGTTAGCCGCGAGTTGGGACACACGCTTCGAGGCTGTCGAGCCCGTGCGGGAGTTCAGTTGGCGCAAGGACGCCCCGGGTTTCGCGGGTTGGTACTACTCGGTGACCGCGCGGGACCATGTGGGCTACGAGTCGTGGTTGGAGCGGGACCGGCTGATCATGCTGGATCGCGATCCGCAGGTGGCGGCTATCGTTTCGCAGCCGTTCTGGTTGCACTGGGAGACCGGTGACGGCAGGCGTCGTCACGCTCCCGACTACTTCGTGCGCCTGGTCGACGGGCGGGTCCGGATCGTTGATGTCCGTGCGGAAGACGACATGGACGAGGCGACGCGAGACTCCTTCGCTGCGACCGAACGCGCTTGCGCGGCGGTGGGCTGGGAGTTCGAGTGGGCGGGCAGACCGGAGCCGGTACTCATGGCGAACATCCGTTGGCTGTCGCGGTATCGCCGGACCCGTTCAGGGCGCCCCGCGGCGGTGGCCGCCCAGCTGTTGGAGGTATTCAGCGAGCCGAAGGGGATGTGGGAGGGGGCCGGGCTGGTCGGTGACCGGCTGCAGGTCCTGCCGGTCCTGTTCCATCTGCTGTGGTCCGGTGCCCTGGAAACCGATCTGAAGGGATGCCTGATGGAGACCGGAAGTCTGGTCTGCACTGCGGAAGGACGACGGTGGGCGAGTTGAGGCGGCCGCCGGCCCTGGCTGTCGGGGAAAGAGTCCGGTTCGACGGGCAGGTCAGGGGAGTCCTGGAGGTCACAGCCCAAGCAGCGGTGCTGGAGGACGCCCAGGAGCCCCACCGGGTGGTGGCATTGATCGACCTGTTCGAGGCGACGGACTTCGAGATCCTGTTCCGGTCCGAGCGCATGCCCCTACCCGCGTCCGGGCTGCTGGAGGCGGTCCTCCCAGGCAACGTCGAGTACGCCCTGTGGTTGGAAGCCCACATTCTGGAGGTCATGCACGGGACGCCACCGGACGCGGAGCCGGGGACCGCACCGCGTCCTGGCTACGGCCCGGGCTCGTCGTTGGCCTCTCGCCAGCGGCTGAAAGCTGAGGAACTGGCGGCGGCGGGGCACAAGGCGGCGCCGAAGACGATCGGCAACTGGCGCCGCCGTTATCTCGCGGAGGGCCTTCTCGGTCTGGTGGACCACCGCCCGATCCGCAGACGACAGGAGTTCGGGTCGGTGGATCTGGCCGTCGTCACCGCGATGCGCCAGGCGATCAAAGAGGGCGTCGACGCCTCGACCCGGACCGGCTCCTATTTGATCTGGCGCACGGGCGAGATCCTGCGGGAGTCGCAGAGCGAGGCGAGGCAGGCCCATGAGGTCAAGCTGCCGTCCAGGCCGACGCTCTACCGTCTGCTGGCGAAGCTCACCGACGGCACCCACGCGACGGGCTCGGCCGTCACCCGCCGCTCCAAGGCCCACGGGGCCGCCGGCCCGCACGGGCAGCTGACCGTGACGGCGCCGGGCGAGGTCATGCAGATCGACTCCACCCCGATGGACGTCATGGTCCGGCTCGACAACGGCACCGTCGGCACGGTCGAGCTGACCGCCATGGTCGACGTCGCGACCCGCACCCTGACGGCGGCGGTGCTTCGGCCCACGACGAAGTCAGTGGACGCCAGCATCCTGCTGGCCCGCACGGTGACACCCGAGCTGATGCGACCGGGCTGGGTCGAGGCCCTCAAGATGTCCCGGTCGGTCCTACCACACCGCCGGCTGCTGAGTCTGGACCAGCGTCTGGAGCACGCGGCGGCCAAGCCGGTGATCGTTCCGGAGATGATCGTCTGCGACCACGGCAAGGTCTTCATCTCCCACAACTTCCGCTCCTCCTGCCGCTTCCTGGAGATCGACTTCCAGCCCGCGCACAAAGGGGCGCCCTTCGAGAAGGGCCACATCGAGAAGATGCTCGGCTCCCTGGCCACGATGTTCGTGCAGTTCCTGCCGGGACACACCGGCCGCAACACCGACCACCGCAGTCGGCACCCCGAGCGCGAAAACCTGTGGTCGCTGCCCGAACTGCAGGACCTGCTGGACGAGTGGATCCTCGCGCACTGGCAGAACCGGCCCCACGACGGCCTGCGTGATCCCGACCACCCGGGGCGGCTCTTCAGCCCGAACCAGAAGTACAGCGCGTTGATCGAGTCCTGCGGTTACGTCCCGGTCCCGCTCAGCGGCCAGGACTACATCGAACTGCTGCCTGCGGCCTGGCGGGTCGTCAACGACTACGGCATCCGGATCAACAACCGCACCTACGACAGCCCCGAACTGGGACCGCTACGGCTGCAGAACTCCGGCATCACCGCCAAGCGCGGACTCTGGGAGGTTCACCGCGACCCCTACGACACCTCCCGAGTCTGGGTGCGCGACCACCGTGGCGACGGAGGGTGGGTCCAGGCGACCTGGAAATACCTGAACCGCTCCCCGGTCCCCTTCGGGGACCTCGCCTGGGACCACGTCAGCCACCAACTGCCCAAGGCCACCGAGGAGGAGCTCGCCCAGGCCGTCGCTGACTTGCTGACCCGCGCCCACGCTGGCCCTGAACGACCGGCCAAGGGCAAGCGCGGCAAGAAGGACAAGCTCTCCAAGGCTGACCGCCGGGTCGCCGCCCGGACCGAGGCCACCGCCCCCGCCGCACTCGCACCGGCACCCCAACCGCAGCCACTGGACTCCGGCCTGGACGAGCAGGCGGACGAACCATTGGACGACGAAACGCTGGCCGAGGTCATCCCACTGGGACTGTTCGACCCGTTCGAAGATCCATGGAGGCGCACGTGAGCACGATGGCGGCCGTCAGCCCGGAACCGGAGGACGATTTCGGGCAGTATCTGACCACGTTGACTGGATGGCGCGGGTTCATCGTCTCTTCGGTGAGCGAGCAGATGGTCGGGTTGACGCAGGCTGAGTACGAGGCATTGGACAAGGAGGAGCGGTACACCTACGACCAGGATCGGCTCAACCACCACGCACGCCTGCAAGTGGTCGCGACATCCACGGTCCGGCACACCGTCACCTGCGGCCTGCGCCTGGTCATCTTGAACAGGGGCGCGATCAGCGCTCGGCGGGGCCTGATAGTCACGGGCCCTGCCAACACCGGCAAGACCATCGCCCTCACCCAGCTCGGCCTGGCCCACGAGATCGCCGACCGCCGCCGGCATCCGGGGCAGGGCCAACGAATTCCCGTCATCTACATCACTGTCCCGCCCGCCGCGACGGCCCGGATGATCGTGGCCGAATTCGCCCGCTTCCTGGACATCCCCGTGCTCCGCAGAGCGAACATCACCGACCTGATGGAGGCCGTCGTCGGCGTCAGCACTCAGGCCCGCACCGGTCTGGTCCTGGTCGACTTTACCGACCGCCCGTAGTCCTGCCCGTGATGTCCGTCTGGGACTGTGACCAGCACGTCCTGGGCTTGTTTACCGACCGTGTCCGGGACGTCTGTCATGTTCTGGAGTCGGTACGGAGGACGAAGTGGCACGGCGTGTGGTGGTCGGGGATCTGAGGGTCCAGCAGATCGAACAGAAGGACGGGCGGCGGTCGTGGACGATCGTGTGGCCCGAGGGGACGGTCCATCAGGAGGCGGACCGGTTCCTGCGGCAGCATGACGGCTCGGGGACGCAGAAGACCTACGCGTACTACCTGGTCGACCACCTGCGGTGGCTGGAGCGCGAGTGCCTGGTCTTCGAGAAGGTCGCGTTGCGGGATCTCGAACGCTACATGGGCATCGTCGGCGCGGAGGTCCTCATGCCGCTCGGCGAGCCGTGGCGGGTCGGCAAGCGCCCCTACGGCCGCTCCGCGCTGTCGACCGCGGCGGCCTGTCTGAAGGGCTTCTACCTGCACCAGTCCTCGCTCGGCGTCAACGGCGAGCTCGGCAAGAAGCTCGGCATCTCTCGGCTGCCCACGCGGGCCGACCGGCGCCGCGCGTTCCTGGGGCACGTGAAGAACACCCTGCCCGCCAACCCGCTCGCGCCGGCGGGGCCGCACCGCCGTCACCCGAAGATGCTCCCCGACGGCGCGCGGGACAAGCTCCTGGTCACGGTGAAGTCAGCCCGCGACCGGCTGCTGGTGACCTGGCTGGCCGACGGCGGGCTGCGGATCGGCGAGCTCTGCGGGCTGCACCTGGTTGACCTGCACCTGCGCGAGAACGCGGCCTGCGGCGAGTGCCGCACCCCGCACGTCCACGTCTGCCACCGCCCCGGCAACCCGAACCGGGCCGAGGCGAAGACCAAGCACCCCTGGCGCATCGAGGGCGGCACCGTCACCGGCGGCCTGATCAAGCGGGTCAGCCCGGCGATGGTGCACACCTACTTCGAGTACCTCACCG
>Ga0302314_10005782_pt1 | contig 22496 bp, 19 predicted proteins | sample III_Palsa_N2_3_FD_200533 | JGI IMG/M metagenome (GOLD analysis project Ga0302314, IMG submission 200533) | Peat permafrost microbial communities from Stordalen Mire near Abisko, Sweden - III_Palsa_N2_3 | ecosystem: Environmental > Terrestrial > Soil > Palsa > Peat permafrost | place: Sweden... | reverse complement strand
GCTACCGCTCGGCCGGCGACTTCACCTCGCCGATGACGGTGCGCGTGCCCTGCGGCGGCGGCATCTTCGGCGGCCAGACCCACAGCCAGAGCCCGGAAAGCCTGTTCACCCATGTCTGCGGGCTGAAGACGGTGATCCCGTCCAATCCCTACGACGCCAAGGGTCTCTTGATCAGCGCCATCGAGGATGACGACCCGGTCATCTTCTTCGAGCCCAAGCGCCTCTATAACGGCCCGTTCGACGGCCATCACGACAAGCCGAGCGGCACCTGGGTCAATCACCCGATGGGCGAAGTGCCGGCGGACTATTACAAGATCCCGCTCGGCAAGGCGAACATCGTGCGCGAAGGCAAGGAAGTCACCGTGCTGTCCTACGGCACCATGGTCCATGTCGCGCTGTGCGCCGCCGAGGAGAGCGGCGTCGACGCCGAGGTGATCGATCTGCGCACCCTGCTGCCGCTCGATATCGACACCATCGTCGAGTCCGTCAAGAAGACCGGCCGCTGCGTCGTCGTCCATGAAGCAACCAAGACCAGCGGTTTCGGCGCCGAATTGTCGGCCCTGGTGCAGGAGCATTGCTTCTACCATCTGGAAGCGCCGATCGAGCGCATCACCGGCTGGGACACACCCTATCCCTATTCGCTGGAATGGCATTACTTCCCCGGCCCCGACCGTGTCGGCGCGGCCCTCAAGCGCGCGATGGAGGCCTGAGCCATGGGTAAGTATATCTTCAAGCTTCCCGATGTGGGCGAAGGTACCGCCGAGGCAGAGATCGTCAAATGGCATGTCGCGGTCGGCGATATGATCAAGGAGGACGCCCTGCTGGTCGACGTGATGACCGACAAGGCCACCGTCGAGCTGACCAGCCCGTGCACCGGCAAGGTGCTGGAACTGCGCGGCGAGCTCGGCGAGATGGGTATCGTCGGAGCGCCCATCGCGGTGTTCGAGATCGAAGGCGCCGGGAATGAGGGCGTGGTGAAGGATACCGCGCCGAAGCCGGCGGCAGCCCCCTCACCCCCGAAGGTGGAGAGGGAGCCTGTTTCTCCCTCGCCGACGCCCGTCCCCACGCCGACTCCCGTTTCCAAGCCCGCCGCCACTCCGCGTCCGATCGGGCAGAAAGTGTTGGCGGCCCCCGCGGTGCGCCGTCGCGCCGAGGAATTGGGCATCAATCTGCAATTCGTCGGCGGATCCGGCCCGGCCGGGCGCATCACCCACGTCGATCTCGAGTCCTTCCAGCAGAGCGGCGGCGCGGTGACCCAGCCCGGGGGGCTGGTGCAGCGTCATGGCGCCGAGCAGGTCAAGGTGATCGGTCTGCGCCGCAAGATCGCCGAGCGCATGGCCGACGCCAAGCGCCGCATTCCGCATTTCTCCTATATCGAGGAAGTGGACGTCACCGCCCTGGAAGAGCTGCGCCAGCATCTCAACCACAAATATGCCGGCAAGCGCGCCAAGCTGACCATGCTGCCCTTCCTGATGCGGGCCCTGGTCAAGGCGGCGCCCGACTTCCCGCAGATCAACGCCACCTATGACGACGAGGCCGGCATCGTGCATCGCCACGCGCCGCTGCATATCGGCATCGCCACCCAGACTCCGGGCGGGTTGATGGTTCCGGTGGTGCGCCATGCCGAAGCCCGCGATCTGTGGGACTCGGCGGCCGAAGTATCGCGCCTGGCCCACGCCGCGCGCGACGGCTCGGCCACCCGCGACGAGCTGGCCGGCTCGACCCTCACCATCTCATCCCTCGGCGCGATGGGCGGCATCGCCGCAACCCCGGTGATCAATCCGCCGGAAGTCGCTATCGTCGGAGTCAACAAGGTGATCGAGCGGCCGATGGTGAAAGACGGCCAGGTGGTCATCCGCAAGATGATGAACCTCTCCTCCTCCTTCGATCACCGGGTGGTCGATGGCTGGGATGCGGCCAGTTTCGTCCAGGCCATCAAGGGCCTGCTCGAATTCCCCGCTACCCTGTTCATGGAATAAGACAATGAATTGCAAACTTCTCGTGATCGGCGGCGGGCCGGCCGGCTATGTGGCGGCGATCCGCGCCGGACAATTGGGCCTGGAGACCATCCTGGTCGAAGGCGACCGTCTGGGCGGCACCTGCCTGATGCGCGGCTGCATCCCCTCCAAGGCGATGATCCATGCCGCCGGCCAGTTCGCAGGCATGACCCGCGCCGCCGGCAAGTCGCCGCTGGGCATCTCGATCTCGGCGCCGCCGACCATCGATATGGAGCAGACGGTGCGTTGGAAGGACGGCATCACCGATAAGCTGTCGACCGGCGTCGGTGCCCTGCTGAAGCGGTCTAAAGTGCAGGTCGTCACCGGCTGGGCGACGATGATCGACGGCAAGAATTGCGAGGTCACTACCGACGGCGAGACGGTGAAGATCACCGCCGAGCACGTCATCCTCGCCACCGGCTCCGAGCCGGTCGCCCTGCCGCATATCCCGTTCGGCGGCGCGGTGATGAGCTCGACCGAGGCCCTGTCGCTGAAGACCCTGCCCGAGCGGCTCGCCGTGATCGGCGCCGGCTATATCGGCCTCGAACTGGGCATCGCCTTCCGCCAGCTCGGCAGCGCGGTGACGGTGATCGAGGCAGGCGACGAGATCCTGCCGCTCTACGACAAGCAGCTGACCGATCCGGTGCGCCGCTGGCTGGAGCGTTCGGGAGTCACGGTCAAGACCGGTTCCAGGGCGGTGGCGATCAGCCAGGATGCCAAGGGCGTCACCCTGTCGGTCGAGGACAAGACCGGCCGCCGCCAGGACGTCGTCGCCGACAAGGTGCTGGTCACCGTCGGCCGCCGTCCCAAGGTGACCGGCTGGGGCCTGGAAAATCTCGATCTCGATCGCACCGGCGCCTTCGTGAAGGTCGACGATCAGTGCCGCACCTCGATGAAGAATGTGTGGGCGATCGGTGATCTGGTCGGCGAACCCATGCTGGCCCATAAGGGCTCGGCCCAGGGCGAGATGGTCGCCGAGATCATCGCCGGCAAGCGCCGCCATTTCCGCCCCGTGGCGATCCCCGCGGTCTGTTTCACCGAGCCGGAGATCGTCACCGCCGGTCTGCTGCCGCAGGACGCCGAGAAGCAGGGCATCGAGACCGTCATCGGCCTGTTCCCCTATGCCGCCAACGGACGCGCTCTTTCCATGGAGGCCGGTGACGATAACGGCTTCGTGCGCGTCGTCGCCCGCAAGGACGACCATGTGATCCTCGGCGTGCAGGCGGTCGGCGCCCATGTGGCGGAATTGTCAGCGGCTTTCGTGCAGGCTTTGGAGATGGGCGCGCTGCTGGAAGACATCGCCGGCATCATCCACGTCCATCCGACCCTGTCGGAGGCTTTTCCGGAAGCGGCGCTGAAAGCGTTAGGGCACGCCATTCATATTTGAGCGGCCGAGCAGCCGGGCGTAATCCTCGGGCGGCACCCAGTTGCGGTAGGGTTCGACATATTCGGTCCAGCGGGACTCATCGGCCAGCAGCGCGTCGATGGCCTCGATCACCTTGCGGCCGGTCTCGTCATTGGCGCAGGCGATGCCGGCGTCGCTGGTCGGGGGCACGGCCTTGACCGGCAGCAGCACCAGCTTCCGCCGGTCGATCTTGGCGCCGTAAAAATACAGGTCGGGCGGCATCACGAAGGCGAAATCGATGCGGTTCGCCTGGAGCAGGTTGAACAGCTGGAAGGTGGCCACCATGCTCTCCATGCCCTGGCCACCGCGCCGCTGAATGAAATCGGCGATGGTCGGGTCGTAATGGCGCGAATTGGTGAAGGCGCCCACCATCGCCCCACTCACCTTGTCGAGATCCACCTCGCCCTTGGGCGTCAGCGTCGCCTGCCAGGCCGGCAGGCGGTCGCGGTTCACCATGACGCGGAAACTGGGCAACGCCATGCGCCGGCGCGAGAAGAGCGCGAAACTCTCGCGTTCCGGCGTCACGATGATGCCGACGGAGCAGATTTCCTCGCCATGCTGCAGATCGTAGAGAGACCGCGCGGCACTGACCCGGCTGATGCGATGGGTGAATTGCGGCAAATGGCGGATCAGGAAATCGATCTGTCCGCTATCCATCGTCTCGTCGCCCGGCGCCAGCATCGGCGGCGCCGAGGAAGCCCAAACGACCTCCTGCGCTTTTCCGCTCGAAGGCAGGACCAGCAGGATGAGCGCTACGCGGAAAGCAGCCAACCGTAACAAGAAGGTCCCCGAGCAAAGACGTCGGGGACCATCATACACCGGCCGGCGAGTCGGAAAAGACGGTTAAGTTGCTAATCCTGTTGGCGACGGAAGCGGGCCGGCGTGGTGCCGGTCATCTTGCGGAAGGCGGCGGTGAAGGAGCTGCTCTCGCCGAAGCCGACCTCGAAGCCGATTTCCGCCACCGAGCGGTCGCCCTGGGCCAGCATGCGCTTGGCGCGCTCGATGCGCTGGCGCGTCACATAGCGGTGCGGCGGCTCGCCGAAGGAGGCCTTGAACAGACGGGCGAAATGGAACGGGCTCAGACGCACCAGCTTGGCCAGGGCGGCCAGCGGGACCTGCTCGTGCAGATGGGCGTCGATGAAATCGGTCAGCAGGGTGCGGTGACGCGGCGCCAGGCCGATGCCCGCGGCGCTCTGCTCGCTCTCGGCGCCGTGCAGCTGGACCAGCCGATGCGCCAGCACGGCGACCAGCGCCTCGCCGTAGGATTCGGGGTGATCCGAAACGTTTTCAACCTGCTTGCGAACAGCCTGCGCCGCGGTCCACAACATCTCGTCGAAGAAGAACAGGCGCGGCTGGAACTCGATCTCGTTGAAGCGCAGCTCGGGATCGATCAGCGGGCTCTCGGCATCGAAGGTGATCATCATCGAGCGCAGCAATTCGCGCGGACGCTGCCAGCCACGGAATTCGTGGCCGGCCGGCACGAAGGTCAGGCGGCCGGAATAATCGTGCAGGGTCGAGGTCTCGATGCCCGAGCCCGAGATCGAGGTCTCGCCATCCTCGCGGACAGCGCGCTCGGCGACCATCAGCACATGGCGCGTCGATTTATGGCCATATTCTATCGAGGCGAGGCGGCTGGCCTGGAAGGTCGTCGCTTCTATTCCGCCCCAGCTTTTGGCGCGTCGTTTCATCAAATCATTGGGAGTAAACCAAATCGACATGGCGCCTCCACTCCTTTATGCGGCTAACGGGGGTTGGGTCTTGGCCTGGACGCCCGGCTCCGACCGCGCCGCGAAGCGGCGGGCGAGATAGGCGCAGGCCATCAATTGAATCTGGTGGAACAGCATCAGCGGCAACACCACGGGTCCGACCATCGCGGCCGGGAACAGGATGTTGGCCATCGGCACGCCGCTCGCCAGCGACTTCTTGGAGCCGCAGAACACCAGGGTGATACGGTCCTCGGCGTTGAAATCGACCAGATGGCCGAGGCGGTCGGTCGCCCACAGCACGACGGCCAGCAGCACGAAATTCAGCGCCACCATCACCGCCAGGCTCTCGATCGGCAGCTGGGTCCACAGGCCGCGCACCACGGCTTCCGAGAAGGCGCCATAGACCACCATCAGGATCGAACCGCGATCGACCAGGCCCAGCACCGGCTTGTTGCGCTTGGCCCAGGCGCCCAGGCGGCCATGCAGCAGCAGACCGGCGCAGAACGGCACCAGGATCTGCAGAACGATGCTTTCAATGGATTCCAGAGTCACCGTGCCGTTGGCATGGATCAGCATGCTGACCATGAAGGGAGTGACGAACACGCCCAGCAGATTGGACAGGGATGCGCTGCAGATCGCCGCCGGCACATTGCCCCGCGCGATCGAGGTGAAGGCGATCGAGGACTGCACCGTCGACGGCAGACAACACAGATAAAGGATGCCGGTAGCCAGCGGCTTGGACAGCACCGAGTCGGGCAATCCCTGCACCGCCAGACCGAGCAACGGGAACAGCACGAAGGTCGAAACCAGCACCAGCAGATGCAACCGCCAATGGCCGAGACCGGCGGTCATCGCCTCTCGCGATAAGTTGACGCCATGCAGGAAGAACAGGGCCGCCACCGCGAAATTGGTCGCGGTGCCGAAGATCCCGGCGGATTTGCCATGCACCGGCAGCAGGCTGGCCAGCACGACGGTGCCGATCAGGGCTAAGGTGAATTTATCGGGGCGGATCTTCGACAGCAGGGCCATTTCTCTAACTCCTTGCTGCGAAAAATGGCAAATTTGCGACACCCTTGGAAGACAGGGCGCCTCACTTAGTGTTATCATGAAACGTAATGACCAACGCCGCCTATCCGCCGGAATTGCTCACCAGCTTCGTGACTGTCGCGAATAGCCGCAGTTTTACCGAGGCGGCGCGGCGTCTCGGCCTGGGACAACCGACCGTCAGCCAGCATATCCGCCGGCTGGAGGCGCTGACCGGCCGCCGCCTGTTTGAGCGCGACACGCACAAAGTCAGCCTGACCGAAGATGGCCAGGCCATGCTGATCTTCGCCCAATCGATCCTCGAGACCCAGGAACGGGCGCGGCGCTTCTTCGCCGGCTCCGAGCTGCGCGGGCGCCTGCGCTTCGGCTCATCCGAGGATTTCGTGCTGACCCGCCTGCCGGCGATCCTGCGCAATTTCTCGCGCCGCCACCCCGAGGTCGATCTCGAACTGACCATCGCGTTGAGCAGCGAATTGAACGAAAAGCTCGCCGCCGGCGACCTGGATCTGATCCTCTCAAAGCGCTTCGTCGGCGAGGAAGGCGGCGACTTCGTCTCCCGCGAGAGGCTGGTGTGGATCGGCACCGAGATCACCGACTTCTCGCAGCACGGCACTCTGCCGCTGGTGATGTATCCGCCCTTCAGCGTCACCCGCACCGCGGCCGTCGAAGCATTGGACGCCGCCGGCATTCCCTGGCGCATCGTCTGCACCTGCACCGGGCTGGTGGGCCTGCGCGCCGCCACCATGGCCGGCTTCGGGGTGATGGTGCAGCCCTTCTCGCTGATCCCGCAGGGCCTGATCGCCCTGCCCCCAGCCCCCAACCTGCCGCCGCTCAAGGATATCGAATTCGTCCTGACCGGCGCCTCGAAAGTGCTGCGCGGCCCCGCCGCCGAACTGGCCGAGGCGATCAAGCAGGATTACGCGCAGAACAAGCGCGGAAGCGTGTTTTAAATCAACACCAGCCAATGCGTTGCGTCGGCGGGAGTCTGCGCCGTGACCGCGACATCGCCCTTGAACTCCGGCGACTGGCTGAAATAGGTCAACACCGTCGCGTGGGCCAGAAGCTCGGCCTGGGTGTAGGCCGTCGTGCCCGGCGTCGCCTTAGCCAGGATCGGATCGATGACATTGGTCTCGTAATAGCTCACGGCGCCCGTCTCCGGGGCCCGACTGAGCAGATTTTCATAGGTATTGGTGATGAATTGCGCGTCGCCCGCCGATGTCTGGGGGTAAGTATTCGCGCTGGTATATTCCGGCGATTGCAAAAACCATTCGGCAAAGGTGGTGATGGAATACTGCCCCGCGGCCGCGGTCTTCTCGTAGAAGGCGAGACCGGCGATGTCGGGCTGGCGATCCAACACGGCGGCATACAATGTCGCGACCTGGAACGAGGAAACGCCGCCCGCCACCTGCGGCGTCTGGCTGGCGACGATCAGCGTGTAATCGGCGAATTGCAGCGCGGTGACATTGCTGATGGCTTCGTTCACGCCATTGCCCGACAGGGTGAACCCCGTGCCGTTGCCGGCCGGCGTGATGGTGTAAAGGGCCGCGTCGCCCGACAGCACCACGGTCGTCCCATAGCCGGCGCCGTCGATCGAGGCGGTCGCCGAGGACGGGGTGACCGCCACGGAAAAGGCCTGATTGGTGATGGCGTTCAGTGCCGCCTGGTCGGTCGTCATCTGGTCGGAGGTCAGATCGATGACCGACCCCGCGCTTATCGTGATACCACCGATCTTGCCGGCTGCCACACCGGAGGCCAGGCCGTCGAGCCAGTAGCTGATATTGTCCGCCGTATCGGACACGCTCAGCGGCGATGTCAGCTGGATTGGCGCGGCGGTAGCCACCGCCGCCTGATAGGCCTCGACGGCGCCGGTCACGGTCAGTGAAACGGCACTCTGCAGGACAGCGAGAACGTTCGCGTCAGTGTCGAACTGGGTCGCCGTCAGCGTCCAGGCCGGAGCCGCCTGATCCGACAGGGTGACGGAGGTAAGCAGGTTGTTCTGCCATAGCGTCTCCAGTGCATCGAGGTTAGACAGAACATTGGCCCCGCTATCCACCACCGCCACCGAGGCGGTAACCGTCGATTGCAGGGCAGTCTGCACGGTGGCACCCACCACGGCGACAGTTCCGGTCAAGATTAGTTCGTAGGTGAAGTCACCCGTCTCGTTCGCCATCCCGCCCTTACCGACGATCACGCCATTATCGTTAATGGCGTCGGCGGTCTGCAAATACCAGCCGGAGGTGGGGGAGAGCAGATTGTTCAGGTCGTAGATTTTGCCGCCTTCCCACATCACCGCGTGATTGCCGGAGGGGGTGGCGTATTGCCCCGCCTGTCCGACGATGATGCCGGAGACGTTGATCGCCTCGGCGGTACTGTAATTGTCGCCCGGCAGGGTGCCGAGATCGGTCATCTTGCCATTCCGCCAGAGGAACGCCTTGGACTCGAAAGAGGCCGGCATGTCATACCCGACCACCTCGCCGCTGGCGTTGATGGCGGTGGCGAAACTCTGGTCGCCCGCCGCGAAGACGCCCAGATCGGTGATGACGCCCGACTGCCACAGCACCGCATGATAGACATTGCCGGCGGTCAGCGAATAACCGGCGATCTGGCCGGACTCATTGATGCCGGTGGCGCTGCTGTTTATGTAGCCCGCGCTCAGCTGCGTGGTTCCGCCCGTCAAGGTTCCGAGATTGGTGACCGCGCCGTTCTGCCACAGGCAGGCCTCGATCAGCCCACCCGCCGCCGCCGAATAACCGACGACAACCCCGGAATCGTTGATCCCGTTCGCCATATTCGAATAGGCCGAGGCCGTGCCTCCCAGCGACGGCAGGGCCGTGGCGACACCGTTCTGCAAGATTTCGGCGCTGTCGATATCGGCGCCGGCGATCTCCCCGGAATTATTGATCGCGTTGGCGTATATGAGGTCTATGTTGGCGACTTTGCCGTTCTGCCAAATGGCTCCCCCGCCTTCGGATCCCACGGCGACGCCCTCATTGTTGAGAGCGACAATCTCGGGGTTATCGCCAAGCGAATTGCTCGCCAGCGGCGAAATCGTAACGGTCATGAAGTCCCACCCTTGCCCTTTTTACGGAGGCAATGCTGGTGCATTCGCCCGATCCGGTCCAGCCGTATTCTAACGCACCGTTTCCTGACAGAAATCCACGAAGGCGCGCACTTTGGCCGGCGGCAGATGCCGCGAAGGATAGAGCGCATAGAGCGGGAACGTCTCGCCGTTCCAGTCGGGGAACAGCAGGATCAGCTCGCCCCGGTCGATATGGCGCTGCACGGAAAAGCCCAGCACCTGGGCGACGCCGGCGCCGGCCAGGATGGCGGCGGTGTGGGATTCGGGGTCCGACAGCAGCAATCTTCCGCCGAGATCGAGCGGCAGGATCTCGCCTTGGCGATGAAATTCCCATTCGAAGGCGCGCCCGCTGGCGGGATTGCGGAAATGCAGGCAGTGGTGATTGGCCAGCTCCCACGGATGGGTCGGATGGCCGTTCTTGGCGAGATAGGATGGCGACGCCACCGTCAGCACCGGGGTCTCGAACAGCTTGCGCGCGACATAGCCGCTCTGGGTCGGAATGGTGAAACGCACGGCGAGATCGAAGCCGTCGGCCACCAGATCGCCGATGGAGTCGCGCGCGATCAGTTCCAGCGACAGATCGGGGTGGCGTTCGAGGAATTCCGGCAGGCGCGCCGCCACCGCGACACGCAGGAACAGCGGATCGACATTGACGCGCAGGCGCCCGCGCACCGCGCCGGCCGCCCCCGACGCCAGGGTCGCGGCTTCCTCGATGCCGGCCATCAGCGGCGCGACCTGCTCGAAGAAGCGCCGGCCCTCGTCGGTCAGGCTGACGGACCGGGTGGTGCGGTCGAGCAGCCGGACGCCGACCCGGCTTTCCAGGCGGGCGATGGCGCGGCTGACGCCGGAGGATGAGAGACCCAGCGCGTCGGCGGCACGCACGAAACTGCCGCTGTCGACCACAGCGGCAAGAACGGAAAGACCGGCGAGCAAACGACCGTCGAAGGGCATGGGCGGATGATCCGTGATCTGAGATCATCAATCATATGACAGAACCGCACTTAATTCAAAGGCCCGATGGCGCGACAACAGAGGCGTCCGTTCAACCATCGGGAGTTCGATCATGTACGCCATCACCGGGATCACCGGAAAAGTCGGCGCCGCCGCCGCCACCACTCTGCTCGACGCCGGCTGCCAAGTCCGCGCCGTTCTGCGCGATCCCGCCAAGGCCGGCGCCTGGAAAGCGCGCGACGCCCAGATCGCCTTCGCCAATTTCCAGTCCGTCCCCGCCCTCACCCAGGCTTTCACCGGCGCCAAGGGCGTGTTCATCCTGCTGCCGCCGGTCTTCGACCCCGATCCCACTTTCACCGAGGCGCGGGCGATGATCGCCAATCTGCGTGAGGCGCTGGACGCGGCGAAGCCGGAGAAGGTGGTGTGTCTGTCGACCATCGGCGCCGATGCCGGCGAGGTCAATCTGCTGACCCAACTCAGTCTGCTCGAACTGGCGCTGGAGAGCCTGCCGATGCCCGTCGCCTTTCTGCGCGCCGGCTGGTTCATCGACAATGCCGCCTGGGACGTCGACCCGGCCAGGAAGACCGGCGTGATCCCCAGCTTCCTGCAGCCGCTGGACCGCGCCATTCCGATGGTCTCGACGCTGGATGTCGGCCGCGCCGCCGCCCGTCTGCTGCGGGAGAGCTGGAGCGGCAAGCGCATCGTCAATCTGGAAGGGCCGCGCCGCGTCTCGCCCAACGACATCGCCGCCGCCTTCTCGCGCCTGCTCGACAAACCGGTGAAAGCCGCGATTGTCGCGCGCACCGAGTGGGAGGAATTGTTCCGCGCCCAGGGCATGACCAATCCGACCCCACGCATGCGGATGCTCGATGGGTTCAATGAAGGGTGGATCGGCTTTCCGGGCGAGACCGTGAAAGGCGGCATCGGGCTGGAGGACGCGCTGAAGAGCTTGACCGCCTGAGCGACTTGCCGGACCTTGGGGCCCCGCCCCGAGGTCCGGAGTCTATCTTGCGCCTGCTCGCCCTTCTCGCCTTCCTCGCCGCCACGGCGGTTTCCGCCGCCGCCCCGCAGCCCAAGATCGGCCATGTTTTCGTGATCGTGCTGGAGAACGAGAATTTCCGCACCACCTTCGGGCCCGAGTCGGTGGCTCCCTATCTGGCGCGAGACCTGCCGGCGCAAGGGGCGCTGCTCGATCACTATTACGGGATCGGCCATTTCAGCCTCGATAATTACCTGGCCATGATCAGCGGCCAGGCGCCCAACCCGGTGACCCAGGACGATTGCGGCGATTTCACCGATTTCGTCATGACCGGCACCGCCCGCGACGGCCAGGCGATCGGACAGGGCTGCGTCTATCCGGCGTCGGTCAAGACGCTGGCCGACCAGATGGACAAGAAGAAATTGCGCTGGCACGGCTATATGGAGGATATGGGCAAGGATCCCTCCCGTGAACCCGCCCGGTGCGGCCATCCCGCCATCGGCGCGCCTGACGGCACCCAGAGCGCCACACCGTCCGACAAATACGCGACGCGGCACAATCCCTTCGTCTATTTCCACTCGATTATCGATCGTCCGTCCTGCGCCGAGAACGTGGTGCCGCTGGACGGGTTGGAGAGCGATCTGGCCAGCCTCGACCACACCGCCAATCTGACCTTCATCACCCCCAATCTCTGCAATGACGGTCATGATTCCGAATGCGCCGACGGCGGTCCGGGCGGGCTGGTCGCCGCCGACGCTTTCCTGCGCCATTGGGTGCCGCTGATCCTGGCGTCGCCGGCCTATCGGCAGGATGGGCTGCTGATCATCACCTTCGACGAAGCCGACGTGCCGGATCCGTCAGCCCCGCCCACAGACAATTTCGACGCTTGCTGCAACGAACAGCCCGGACCGAACATCACCGCCGGCCACGTTGTCGACAAGCGCGCCGATGCCGGCCCCGGCATTGGCGGCGCGGGCGGCGGGCGCACGGGGGCGGTTTTGCTGTCGCCCTTCATCAAGCCGGGCACCGTAACGACCACGCCCTACAATCATTATGCGATGCTGCGCAGCCTCGAGGATTTCTTCGGCCTGGGCCATCTCGGCTATGCCGGACAAAAGGGGCTGAAGACATTCGGCAAGGATGTCTTCACCGCGCCATGACGCCGCGTGTCGCGATCGGTCCGGCTGATAAGGAGCCGAAACATTCTCTCGGCCGCGTAAAAACACCAGCCTTTCCAACGATCGTTGCGGAATCGGCTGATGGGCTTCGCGCACGGCCCGGCCCAGCGTCGGACGCCGGCGCGCCCATCGTCCGGGATGATCGGGGGCGCGGGCGGAACCGCTGAACGAATCGTCTCACCGGGCTTACCCAGCGTTTCGCGAGTGAAAGAGTCATCGCCGCCCGTCTCCCGATGCCCTGTCCCACCCGGCGCCCTGGTCTCGATCGACAGGAGCAAGGGATACGATCGGGATCGGACTCGGACCATCGCCTCACCGCTTCGAATCAGGCGCGGAACGGCTGGCGTTTGGGGGCGGAATCCACATCCTGCATATGCAGTAGCTCTTATCCGAACGCGCTGACGACTTGCAAATTTAACAGTCGCGGCGATGATGCGCGCCATGAAGCAAGACGGGCAAATTCTCTCCGACGCCGCGGCGCTGATCGCCGCCGGCCGCTATGACCAGGCGCTGAAGCTGCTGGCCGGCTCCCAGGCGCCAGAGCGGCACGCGCTGCTGGGCCGGGCCCTGCTCGGCCGCCGACACGGACAGCCCGCGCGCGATGCGCTGCGCCGGGCGCTAGCGCACGACCCGGCCGACACGCAGAGTCTGCTGGGCCTCAGCCGCGCCCATCTCACCCTGCTCGATCCGGGCACCGCCATCCCGCTGCTGGAGCGCCTGCGCGAACGCGCCCCCGACCTGGCCGGCCTGGACGAGACGCTGGTCAGCGCCTATCGCCGCGACGCGCGCTACGAGGACGCACTGGCGCTGGCCGACGATTTGCCCTCGCTGTCGCCATCGCTGCTCTATGAACGCGCCCTGACCCTGCTCAATCTCGGCCGCGCCGAGGAGTCGCTGGAAGGCTTCGACCGGCTGCTGAGGGCCGATCCCGAACATGCCGCCGGTTGGTTCTGGAGCCACGCCCCGGCGCTCGATCTGCAAGGCTGGGACGAAGCCGAACGCCGCCTGCTGGCCGCCGCCGCCTGCCCCGGCGCCAACCGCAAATATCAGGGCTTCATCGCCGCCTATGACGTGCTGCGCGGCGCCGCCGATCCCCGCCCCTGCCCGGTTCCCTATCGCCACCTCACCGACGCGGCGCAGACGCTGCTGCCCAAAAGCAAAGGCGCGCCGCATCTGATCGGCGTCCATGCGGCGATGCTGCGCTGGTCGCTGGCTCAGGCGCGCGATCCGGGATTGCTGGCGGAATTCGGCGTGCGGCGCGGCACCTCGATCCGGGTGCTGGCCGGCGAGACGGCGGAGACCTTTCACGGCTTCGACAGCTTCGTCGGCCTGCCCGAAGGCTGGGTGAAAGCGGAGGCCGGCGTGCTGACCACCGGCGGCGAACTGCCCGGGGTGCCGGCCAATGTGACGCTGCATGCCGGCTGGTTCGAGGACAGCCTGCCGCCTTTCCTGGCGGCGCATCCCGGCCCGCTTCGCTTCGCCAATATCGATTGCGACATCTATTCTTCGACCCGCACCGTGCTGCGGGCCCTGGCCGAGCGGATCCGGCCGGGCACGATCCTGCTGTTCGACGAACTGGTCGGCAATCGGACCTGGCGCCAGGACGAATACAAGGCCCTGACCGAATTCGCCGCCGAATTCGGAATGGACTGGGGGGTTCTTGCCATCAACCTGCCCAATAAGCAGGTGTGCGTCAGGGTGGTTTAAACGGCAGGCGTGATCTGCCAGACGTGTTCCGGGTGGATGCAGGCATGGCATTTGCCGAGTTTCTTGGCCACATACATGGCGCGGTCGGCGAATTCCACCAATTCGTCCGCGTCGATGGTGTCGTCGGGATAGAGGGCGATGCCCAGGCTGGCGGAAATCTGCAGCTTGGCGCCGTCCACATCGAAAGGCTCGGTGACGGCGGCCATCACCTTGTGGGCGAGGCCGCGCAGATGTTCCTCGCCGCCGATCTCCTCGAGAATGACGACGAATTCGTCGCCGCCGATGCGGGCGATGGTGTCGGTCTTGCGCATGCTGCGCTTCAGCCTGTCGGACAGGCCGACCAGCGCCCGGTCGCCCACGCCGTGGCCAAACTCGTCATTGATCGGCTTGAAATCGTTGAGATCGATGAAGACCACGGCCAGGCGGTCCTTGTGCCGGCTGGCCCGGTCGATGGCCGCGTCGAGCCGGTCCGAGAACAGGAACCGGTTGGGCAGGTTCGTCAGCGGATCATGCTGCGCCAGATGGCGGATGCGCTCCTCGGCGCGGCGCCGCGCGCTGATGTCGCGGACCACGCCGGTATAGGAGACATTGTCGCCCTGCAGCATTTCGCGCAGCGCCATCTCCATCGGAAAGACGTCGCCATCCTTACGCTTGCCCATCAATTCCTGGCCGAGCAGACTGAGGCGCGTCCATTCGCCGCTCTGGCCGACCTGGTCGGCGATGGGGGTCGGCACCAGCTCGCGGATGCTCTTGCCGATGATTTCATCGGAGCGGCAGCGGAAGATCCGCTCCGCCGCCGGATTGAAGCTCTGCACGACGCCGCGGTGATCGACGGTGACGATGCCGTCGGCCACCGTGTTGATGACGCCCTCGAGCCATTGCTCGCGCGAGCGGAGCGCGCGGGCGGCGCGGAGATGGGCGGTGATGTTGCGGGCTTCGACCGCATAGACCTCGCTGTGGTGCCCGTCGACCGCGTCCACCCACAATTCCACGTCGATTTCGCCGCCGTCATTGCGCAGCAGCTTCATCGGAATCATCTGCTCCTGGCTCATGACGTCCAGGCCCAGCTCGCCCAGCTCGTGATAGTCCGGCACGAACAAGGTCAGGAGATCGGCGCCGAGCACCTCATGTTTGGAGGAATATCCCAAGGACTCGAGCGCGACGTCGTTGACGAAGCAAATCTGCCGGCGGCGAACCAGGAAAACCAGATTCTTGCAGCGGTCGAGCATCTCCAGCCGGACGTCCCACGTCTCCGCCGGCGCCGCCTTCAACAAATCGATTTCGTCGGGAAACTTCACAGCCATCGAAGACGCGACTCCAGCCCTAGCCCCCCCGGGTGAGCAGGCGGAAAATAGCGGGATTGGCCGCCAACTGGAAGGAATTAGCGCAGGTTTATGACAAATAGGCGACTTACCGGAAACGCATAGCGGAAGTCAGCGCAGGAAATGGTACGCGTTGCCGCCCTCTCGTCTGGCGGCATACATCGCGGCCTCGGCCATGTGGATCAGCGTGCCGGCGTCCGAGCCGCCCTCGGGATAGGTGACGACCCCGATTCCCACATTCAGTCGGATTTCCGAGCCGTCGACGTCCAAAGGGGCTTGGAATTCGCGGACGATCTTGTCGGCGATCTGACGAGCATCCTCCGGTTTGCAGTTTTCGGCGATAACCGAGAAAGCGCTGTCGCCCATGCTGCAGAGATGGTCGGCGGCTCTCACGCAGCCCGACAGGCGGTGCGCCGCCGAGAACGGCAGCGCCGTGCCACCGCGCGGAGAGTCGGCCCCCTCGAGATCGACGAACAGCAGCGCCAGGCTCTGGTGAGCGCGCTCGGACTGGGCGAGGGATTTCGCCAGATGCTTGTGGAAAGTCTTGCGGTCGGGCAGACCCGTGACGGTATCGCGGCGCGCGTTTCTAAGCAGGTCGCTTTCCAACCGCTTGCGCTCCGTGATGTCGCTGAACAGGAGGCCGACCCTGTTGCTGCCGCTCTCACCGATCCGGAAGGCGAAGACGTCATAAAGGCGTTTCATCGCCACGGCCTCGTTCTCGAAACGGATCGGCGCCCCCGTGCGCGCCACCGCCCCATAGATCTCGAACCAGTGGGCTTCGTGGCCGGGGACCATCTCGCGCATCGTCTTGCCCGTCGAGACGTCGAGGCCGGTATGTTTCTGGAACATCGGATTGGTGTAGATAAATCGGTAGTCCACCGGCTTTCCGACCGCGTCATGGATCATTTCGATGACGCAAAACCCCTCATCCATGCTCCCGATCAAGGTACTCAACAGGTCGGCCTTGTCACGGGCGGCGTACAACGACTTGGTCAGGAACGCGATCAGGGTGCCGTTGGTGATGAATACGGCCATCTCCAGCCAAATCGTATGCCGCGCGAACAGGACCGATCCGGTAATGAGGGGCACGATTATCAATTTCGACACACAGGACAGGCCGATCGCGACCAAACCCACCGTCAGGCCGCCGCTTACCGTGGCTATCGTCGCGGCAAACCAATAGGTGATCCAGCGCTGGGTCGGGTTGAGCGAGGCGAGCGGACCGGCATTGAGAGCCCCGGCCATCACCACGAGCCCAATCGCCAATATCCATTGAGTCGAGCCGCGAGTCTCCGACCGTAGGTGCCGCATTACTCCCCCGAGAATGTAGGCTGGTCCGATTTCAGAATCCCACGGCAATTTACCATAATTTAAGCAAGAAATTCGAATTACTTTTCGCGCGGACTCGACGTACGACGCAGCGCTGCCCGCTCTATTTCTTCGACGCCACCGGCGCCCCCTCGGCGCGATAAACCTCTTCGCCATCGAGCAGGGTCATCAGGCATTTCATGTCCTTCAACTGGTCCGGGCTCACCTTGTAGGGATCGCGGTCCCACACGGCGATGTCGGCGCGCTTACCCTTTTCCAGCGAGCCGATCTTGTCCTCCAGATACAGCAGCGGCGCCGCCCAGCTGGTATAGCTGCGCAACGCTTCATGGACGCTGACCGCTTCCTTGGTGCCGAAGGGCTGCTTGCCGTAAGTCCCTTTCAGGGTCTCGCGCTGGACCGAGGCCCAGATGCCGTAGCGCGAGGCCACCGGCGTGACGGGGAAGTCGGAGCCGCCGCCCCAGCGGATGTGATGGGTCAGGAAACTCTTCAGCGGGACCACATGCGGCGCGCGTTGCGGGCCGTAATTGCCGGCGTACGTGTCACCGATCCACCATAGGAATTCGGCCTGCGCCTCGGGATAGCCGGCCTGATAATCGCGCTGGAGCGCGGCCATGGTGTCGATGGCGTGAGGCGTGTCGAGATTGGCATGGATGATGGTATGCCTCAGATCCTTGGCCGGATCGTCCTTTTCCAGCTTGGCGTAGGTGTCGACCACCCAATCGACCGCCTTGTCGCCGATCGCGTGGGTGCCGATCTGGTAGCGCTTCTCATGGAACAGCTTCGCCATGGCCCGGTAAGTCTCGGGATCGGTGGTGGGATAGCCATGATTGTCGTCGTCATGGCCGTCCCAGCCCTTGTTCCAGGCGTCATGCATCCAGGCGGTGCGGGCGCCGCCGCTGCCATCCATGAAGATCTTGGCGCCGCAGGAGACCAGCCTTCCGTCACCCAAGCTCTTCGGCGCATGCGGCGCCTCCTCGAGATGGGCCAGCGCCGCCTTGGCCGAGTCGAGAGTCGAGCCGGCCGCCCACAGCACGCAGACGCGCTCGGTCAGGCTGTCGGCGGTAAGCAGCGCGCGATAGGCCTCCCAATCGCGTGGCCCGATCGCCGGATCCTTGACCGCGGTGATGCCTTCGCTATGCAGGATCACGAATTCATGGATGAGACCCTCCTCGATCTGCTCGACCGTTCGTTCGGGCATCAGATGGCCGACCAGCGCCATGGCGGCGCTCTCGCGCAGCACGCCGGTGGGCTGGCCCGAGGACTCCTTGTCGATGGTGCCGGCGGTCGGGCTGGGCGTCGCGGCGGTGATGCCGGCCAGTTTCAGGGCGGCGCTGTTGACCACGGCGTAATGGCCGGTCGTGTGCAGCAGGAAGACCGGATTGTCGGGAGAAACCTTGTCGAGATCGGCCGCGGTGGGCAGCCGCCCGTCGCTCAACTTACCTTCGTCCCAGCCGGCGCCGGACAACCAGTCGCCGGGCTTGGCGACCTTGGCGCGCGCCGCCACCTTGGCCTGCAAATCGGCGATGCTCCGGGCGTCGCTCAGGGCGATGTCATAGACCTCGTCGGTGCCGCCCTCGCTGATATGGGCGTGGGTGTCGATCAGGCCCGGCGTCGCCGCCCGGCCGCCGAGATCGATCACCTGGGTGCCCTTGGTGGCCAGGGCCTGGACCTGCTTGTCGCTGCCCACCGCGAGGATTCGCCCGCCGGTGACCGCGATCGCCTGGGCGACGCTATCTTTGCTATCCATCGTGAGGATGCGGCCGTGGATCAGGATCAGATCGGCCTTTTCGCCGGCGTAGGCGGAGGCGCTCAGGGCAAGTGCGAGAGCACCGCCCAGCAGGCTGTTCCACGTCATGCAGTCCCCCAATCAGAGATGATTTAGACCAGCCCGAAGAAGGGCGGCGTGTCGGAATCGTTGTTGTATCCGGAGAAAAACGGCTTGCGCGACGCGGCCGGCTTCTCCGGCGGATAGAGCCATCGGCTGACCGTGCCGATATCGGCGCCATAGACATGGACGCTGACCGCCACGTCGCTGTCGGAGGCGTTGCGGACCCGGTGAATGTCGCCCAAGGCCGGCGACATGACCTCGACGTCGCCGGGCACCAGGCGGCGTTCGCCGCCCTGGGGAAGCACCGGCTTGGCGGGATCCTGGGGCGCCGCGTAGGATTGGGCCAGCTCGGCCCCCTCCAGCGTGCCGACGAGTCCCCAGACCTGATGATCATGGATCGGCGAGCGCTGGCCTGGCCCCCAGACGAAGCTGACGATCGAGAAGCGCGCCAACGGGTCGCGATACAGCAGATATTGCTGGTAATGCATCGGATGCGGCCGGCGATAGGCGGCCGGCAGCCAGTTTGGATCGTCGAGCAGCCGCTTCTTCAGGACGGCGGCGGCGCGATACAGGAAATCCGCCTGCCCCGACTCGAGCAGGCGGTCCAGTTCCGACACGAAAGCGGAAAGCGGTGGAGGAACGACGACACCCAATTGCTAACCCGTCCTTTGCCAAATCTGCGCTTCTTCCGCCCCCTCGATATAGCCGCGCGTCAGCGGCACGGCGTCGACCCGGCGGGACAACTGCACCTGCGCGACCACATGGCCCTGAAACCGGAAGGCGATTTCCGACCCTGTGAGATAGAACTCCCACATGCGGCAGAAGCGCTCGTCATAGAGCTGGGCCGCGCGGCTCCAATTGGCCATGAAGCGCTGGCGCCAGTGGCGCAGCGTCTCGGCATAATGCAGCCGCAGGATTTCGATGTCGGTGGGGATCAGGCCGCTGCGCTCGATGGCGGGCAGCACCTCCGAGAGGGCCGGCGAATAGCCGCCCGGGAAGATATATTTGCGGATCCAGGGATTGGTGGAGCCGGGCCCGTCGGTGCGGGCGATGAAATGAATCAGCGCCACCCCGTCATCGGCCAGCCGGTCATGCACGACGCGAAAGAACTCGTCGTAATGATTGAGGCCGACATGCTCGAACATGCCGACCGAGACGATGCGGTCGTAGGTGCCGGTGATCTCGCGGTAATCGGTCAGCTGGAAGCGCACCTGGTCGGAGCGCTGAGCGTTGACGGCCCGCTTCTGGGCCTCGCGCAGCTGTTGCTCGGAGAGGGTGATCCCGGTCACCTCGACGCCGGCCTCACGCCCCAGCGTCAGTCCCAATCCGCCCCAGCCGCAGCCGATATCGAGCACCTTCTGGCCGGGACTCAGCAGCAGCTTGGCCATGATATGGCGCTTCTTGGCGATCTGCGCGTCCTCGAGACTGGTGGTCGGCGTCTCGAAATAGCCGCACGAATATTGGCGGTCCGGATCGAGGAACAGATCATAGAGCGACAGCGAGATGTCGTAATGGTGCGAGGCGTTGCGGCGCGCCGCGTTCAGTGGATTGTATTGCTGCAGGCGGCGCAGCAGATGACTGGCCTTCATGCCCCAATTCAGCCAGGCGGCGTGATGGCCGCCGTCCAGATTGACCGAGGCGAGGGCCAGAAAATCATAGAGGTCGCCCTCCTCCACCGTCAGCTTGCCATCCATATAGGCCTCGCCGACGCTCAGGGTCGGCTGCAGGGCCAGGCGCCAATCGAGGCTGGCATCGTTGAGACGGATGGTGACGGGTCGAAGGCCCTCGTGGGGTCGGCCGCCGAAGCGATGGACATGTCCCTTGGGATCGATATAGGTCAGGCTGCCTGAAACGATCAGGCGATCGAGCATTTGAGCGAAAAACATCGGTATGATCTCCGTTGTTCTTGCTGGCCGGAGCCGGTCTCGCGACCGGCACAGACTTTATTTAGGCTCCCCACCTATTTCTTTGAAGAGTTGACCGGCCAATTTCAACAGGAATCGACGCGCCGCCGGACTTATCCCGGCCACCAAACCCGCCGCCAGGGCCGTGACAGCCAGGGTTGTGGCCGGCCTCTCGAACTTGTGACCAAATAATTCGCCCAGACGAAGCAAAGCCTCGGCCAGCGCGGCTTCGTCCGTTTCGGGTTCGCGGCGGCGGCCCACGCGGTTGATCAGCAGGGCCACCAGCACCAGCAGAATGGCCAGCAACAGCAGCAGCGCCGCCGTCAAGGCGGCGGCCATCGGCGGGCCGGATTGCTCGGCCAAGGCGAGGAAAACCGCGTAGGACAGATAGAGCGCGCCCAGCATGATCAGCAGGGCGGCGGCAGCGTGGAGTCCGAACGATTGCAGGCGCGGACGGTGCCGCGTCCGCCAGGCGCCGAAAGCCGCGGAGACCACCTCTTCCAGCGCCATCAGCGGCCGAGGCCCTTACCCAGCACCAGGCCGATGGTGAACGCGATCAGCAGCGTATTGAACGGCTTTTCGCGCACATGATCCTCCAGCGTGGTCTTGGCGTCGCCGGCGGCCTGGCGCAGCTGCGCCTCGATCTTGTCGCGCTTCTGCTTCAGCTCGTCGACGGCCTCCGAGCCCTGCTTGGCGGCCAGCTGGCTGATGGCGGCGGTCAGGCCCTTGAGATCGTCCTTGATCTGCTTGAAATCGGTGCGCAGGGCGTCGACTTCGCTTTTCACGGTTTCGTCCATGCCAGGCTCCTGTCGGTTACTTTTAAAGATTGCAACAGTTTACGACAGCTTTTCAATCGAGTCCCGGGACAATTCTCCGACATTGGTGGCGCCGGTCAGAGCGAGTGCGATCGACATTTCCTTTTTGACGATCTCCAGCACATGGGCAACGCCCTTCTCGCCGCGCGCGGCCAATGCAAAAGCCCAAGCGCGGCCCAGCAGCACGCCCTTGGCGCCCATCGCCAGCATCCGCACCACATCGAGGCCCGACCGCACGCCGCCATCGGCCAGCACGGTGAGCCTGTCGCCAACCGCATCGGCGATCGGCGGCAGCGCGCGGGCCGAGGACAGCACGCCGTCGAGCTGCCGCCCGCCATGGTTGGAGACGATGATGCCGTCGGCGCCGAGATCGGCGCAGGAACGCGCATCGTCGGGATCGAGAATGCCCTTGATGATCAGCGGACCGTCCCAGCTCTCGCGGATCCAGTCGAGATCCTTCCAGGTGACCGAGGGATCGAAATTATTGGCCATCCAGGCGAAGTAGTCGTCGAGGCCGCTCTTTTCGCCCAGCACCGGGCGCAGATTGCCCAGACCGTGCGGGCGGCCCCAGATGCCGACATCCCAGGCCCAGCCGGGCTTCAGCATCGCTTGTCCGGCGCGACGCAGCGCGCCTTTCAGCCCCGGCGCGCCGGCCAGGCCCGAGCGATAGTCCCGATAGCGCGAACCCGGCATCGGCATATCGACGGTGAACACCAGCACCGGGCAGCCATTGCGTTTCACCTCGACCAACAGGTCGCGCATGAAGGCGCGGTCGCGGATCATGTAGAGCTGGAACCACGGCGGCTTGCCGGCGCCCTGGCGGACCTCCTCCAGCGGGCACAGCGAGACGGTGGACAGGCAGAACGGCACATTGGCGGCGGCCGCGGCGCGCGCCGCCTGGACCTCGCCGCGGCGGGCATTGATGCCGCCCAGGCCGATCGGCCCCAGCATCACCGGCAGCGCCTGCTGGGCGCCGAACAAAGTGGTGGTCAGATCGATCTTGGAGACATCGCGCAGGACGCGCTGCTTGAGGGCGATGTCGGCGAGGTCCGAGACATTGCGCCGCAGGGTCTGCTCGGCATTAGCGCCGCCATCGATATAGTCGAACAGGAACGGCGGCAGACGCCGGCGCGCCAATTCGCGGTAATCCTCGATCGAAGCGGCGATCATGCATTGTCTCCCTCGGAAATATGCCGTGATAGTAGCGTAGCGTTCCGATTGAAGGAAATGCGTAAAATATGTAAAGTATGCA
>Ga0302314_10005781_pt1 | contig 22498 bp, 15 predicted proteins | sample III_Palsa_N2_3_FD_200533 | JGI IMG/M metagenome (GOLD analysis project Ga0302314, IMG submission 200533) | Peat permafrost microbial communities from Stordalen Mire near Abisko, Sweden - III_Palsa_N2_3 | ecosystem: Environmental > Terrestrial > Soil > Palsa > Peat permafrost | place: Sweden... | reverse complement strand
ACGGCACGACGAGCACGGCGACGCCAGCGTCGATCGCCTCGGCCGGCAGCGATTGGCCCAGCGGGCCATCGTGGCGGACCACCAGGGCGGCTGGCCTGGCCGCGGCCAGCCGGACCGCCAGGGCCGACGTGGCGCTCACGCCGACCGCGAGGACGAGCGCCCCCGGGTCGAACGCGGGGGCGTCCAGCGGATCGTAGATGACCACGCTGGTGAACTCGCCGGCGGTATCGGCGGGCGCGACCGCGAGGGTGGCGAGTTCGGGACCGAGCCGACTCGCGAGGTCGTGGACTGACGGCACCGTTCTATTGTGCGGTATCACCAACGGTGTCCCGTGGCTTTGCTCTACAGCACCAACACTCAGGGCCCGGGGCGTCCTAGCGTGGGCGCGTGATCAGTTGCTCGACGGACCCCGGCCGCCTGATGGCCGACATTGGCGCTATCCGTGATTTCATCGAGGCGGAGCGGGCGCGGTTCGCCGTCCCCGGCGTCGCCGTCGCGGTGGTGCACGACGGCAGGGTGGTGCTGTGCGAGGGATTCGGCCACGCCGACCTCGAGGCCGGCCGGCCGGTCGACGCCAACACGCACTTCCCGCTCGCCTCCGACACCAAGGCCTTCACCGCCGCCACCCTCTGCCTGCTCGCCGACGCCGGGCTGGTCGACCTCGACGCCCCGGTCCGGGAGGTGCTGCCGTGGTTCGCGATGCATGACCCGCACGCCACCGCGCTCGTCACCCCCCGAGATCTGCTCAGCCACCGCACGGGTCTGCCGCGTCACGACCTGGTGTGGTACGGCGACAACGCCATGTCCCTCGAGGAGACCACCCGGCGGCTTCGGCACCTGCCGATGTCCCAGCCGCTGCGGACGTCGTGGGACTACAACAACCTGTGCTACATCGCGGCCGGGTACCTGACCGAGGTGCTGGCGGGCATGCCGTGGCACGAGGCCGTCGGCGCGCACCTGCTGCGGCCGCTGGGCATGGCAGGCACCGTCTTCTCCGTGCAGGACGCGGGGACCGGCCAGCTCGCCGAGCCCTACAAGGCCACGTCCGGCGGGTTCGCCCGGCAGGCGCTGCCGGCCAAGGCCACCGCGGATAAGGCCGGGCCGGCCGGCGGAATCGTGTCCAGCGTCGCCGACCTCGCCCAGTGGCTGCTGGCCAGGCTCGGCCGGCGAACCGACGTGCTGCCGGGCTCGACGCTGGAGGAGCTGCACCGGCCGGCCATGCTCGGCGGCATCGCCGTCGACCGCTTCGCCGAGATCGCCTCCCTCGGCTACGGTCTCGGCTGCCAGGTGGAAAGCTACCGGGGCCAGCGGATCGTCCACCACGGCGGCAACATCGTCGGCTTCTCGTCCGACGTCTGCGTTGTCCCTGGAGCGGGCATCGGCATCGCCGTGCTCACCAACCTCGACAGCAGCTACCTCCGGCTGCCGTTGATGTACGGGATCATCGACCTGCTGTCCGGCAACAGCGACGCGGGCCTTGGCGCACGGATCCATGAGCTGCAGACGACCCTCAGCGCCGGCTACGCGCAGGCCCGGGACCATCAGCACGCGCGGGCATCGGCGGCGCCGCCCTCACGCCCCCTCGACGGTTTCGCCGGCACCTATACCCATCCGGCCTACGGCGAGCTCGCGCTCCGGGTCGAAGGCGACACGCTCGTGCCCGACTTCCACGACGCCGGCGACCGCGTGCAGCTGGCGCACCGGGGGCACGACGCCTGGGACCTGGTGCTCGTCGACCATGAGGTCGACTGCCCCCTCGTCTTCACCCAGGGGATGGACGGGGCGATCTCCGGCCTGGCCGTATCGATGGAGCCCACGGTCGCGCCGGCCGTCTTCGCCCGCCGCCGCGAGCCCGCCCCGGCCGCGCTGCTGGCCGCGATGGTCGGCCGCTACCGGATGGGCCCGGCCACCCTGGACATCCGGCTGCGCGGCGCGGAGCTCGTCGCGAACTCAGACCTCCTCGGAGACCTGGTGCTCGCCGCCGCGGGCGGCACCACCTTCAGCTGTCCCGCCATCCCCGGTATCGGCGTCACCGCCGAGCTGGACTCCGGCGGCGCCGTGGCGCGGATCATCGTCGACCAGGTCGGCATCTTCGTCCCCGAGGCATCATGAATCAGGACAAGCTCCAGGCCCGGCTCACCGAGCTCGCCGCCAAGCACCACGTGGTCGGGGCCAGCCTCGCCGTCGCCGTCGGCGAGCAGACGGCGACCGCCGTGGCCGGCGTGCTGAACGCGCGCACCGGCGCCCCCGTCACCGCCGACAGCGTGTTCCAGATCGGCAGCATCACCAAGGTCTGGACCGCGACGCTGGTGATGCAGCTCGTCGACGAGGGCCTGATCGACCTCGACGCGCCGCTCACCGGGTACCTGCCCGACTTCCGGGTGCTCGACGAGGAGATCACGGCGGCGGTCACCGCCCGCCATCTCCTCGACCACACCAGCGGCATCGGCGGAGACTTCTTCCCCGACACCGGCCGCGGCGACGACTGCGTCTCCCGCTACGTCACCGAGATGTCCGGCCTCGGCGCCAGCCACCCGCTCGGCGCGACGATGAGCTACGCCAACTCCGGCTTCGTGCTGCTCGGCCGGCTGGTCGAGGTCGTGACCGGGACGTCATGGGACACGGCGCTGCGCGAGCGCCTGTTCGCGCCGCTCGGTCTCGAGGCGGCCGGCACCCTGCCCGAGGAAGCGCTGCTGTGGGGCGCGGCGGCCGGCCACCTCGGGACCGAGGTGACCCCGCAGTGGGGACTGCCGCGTGCCATCGGACCCGCGGGCCTGATCCACGCGCGGGCCGCGGACCTGCTCGCGTTCGCCCGGCTGCATCTCGCCGACGGCGTCACCGCCGACGGGCGGCGGGTGCTGTCGGCCGACGCCGCGAAGGCGATGCGGGAGCCCCAGGCGGCCATCCCGGAGCCGTGGACGTCGGGATCGCACGTCGGGCTCGGCTGGATGCTGAGCGACTGGGGCCGGCCGGTCTTCGGCCACGACGGGCAGACCCTCGGGCAGACCGCCTACCTGCAGGTCGTCCCGGGTCCCGTGCCGGTCGCGGTCGCGCTGCTGACCAACAGCAACGACTCCCAGCCGCTGCAGCGTGAGCTCTTCTCCGAACTGCTGGCCGAGCACGCCAGCGTCACCATGCCGGCGCCGCCGCGGCCGCCGGCGGTGGCCGTCGCGGGGGGCCCGGCCGACATCGCCGGGACCTACGAACGCGTCCTGATGTCCTACGACGTGGCCGAGCGCGACGGCGCCATGGTGCTCGTCGCGCGGCCAAGCGGCGTGCTCGCCCTCTCGCTCGGCACCGACCGGATCGAGGCGGAACTGGTCCCGTTCGCGCCGGACGCCTATCTGGTCCAGCTCCCGGGCCGGGCGGACTGGCTGCCGGTGATGTTCTACACGCTCCGCGACGGGACGCGTTACCTGCACGTCGGCGGTCAGGCGGCCCCGCGCAGGGGGTTAGCTGACTGCGCCGCGGATCGCGCGGCCGGGGAAGACGCCGAGATCAAGGCGGCCCTCCCGGATGACGAAGGTGCCGCCGACCAGCAGGTGACGGACCCCGCTTGAGGGCCGGACCGGGTCGGCGGCGCTCGCGTTGTCCGTGATCGCAGCTGGATCGAGCACGACCAGATCGGCGTCGGCGCCCGGCCCGAGCCAACCCTTCGTCCGCATCGCCGGCGCGATGTCGTCCAGGACGCGGGCGGGCAGGTAGGAGCAGCGCCGGAAGGCCTCGGTCCAGTCCCACAGGGCGTGCTCGCGGACCATCAGCCGCAGGCTGCGGGCGAAGGTCCCGGCGGTGCGCGGGTGGGTGGAGGCACCAGCCGGCAGCGGCCACTGCCGGCTGTCGGCGCGGTGGTCCGGCCACTCCACCGGCATCGCGTCGCTGGCGACGATGGAGTCGCAGAAGGCGAGCGCGCGGCGCAGCAGCTCGCGGTCGGCCTCGTCGCGCTCGTCGAGGAACTCAAGCAGGCAGGTCGCGGCCGGATCGAGCGCGCGGACCTCACGCAGGCGGCGCTCGTCGGCGATCCGCTCGCCGGTGCCGAGCATCACGATGCTCGAGGGCGTCAGCCCGGCGGCCCGCAGCCGGTCCGGGGCGAGGAAGAACGCGCCGACGCTGGTGCTGCCCATGCCGTACGGGTAGGCCTCGACGGTGACCCGTGACCCCGCGGTGCGCGCCTCCTCGAGCGTCGCCAGCACCCGGTCGACGTGCCGCCGCGAGGTGCTGTTGACGTGGCAGTGGTGCATCGCGGCGCCGGTCTCCGCCGCCGCGATCGCGACCTCGGTTGACCCGTCGACCGGGGTGCTCGGATCGATTTCGATCAGGTCGCGCACGTGGGTGAAGGTCGGCGCGCCGGCGGCGGACGCGAGCCGTGCCACCGCCAGGTACTCCCCCGGATCTGAGCGCGGCGCGTACCCGAGCAGGACGCCGACGCCGAGCGCGCCGGCCGCGAGCTCGCCCGCCAGCAGGTCCAGCCACGCCGCGAGCTCGGCGGGCGAAGAGCTGCGCTGCCAGTCCGGGTTGCCGAACAGCCCGAGAGCGGCGTCGACGCTGGTCGTCGGCACGATCCCGGCGAGCACGTGGCCGCGGGCCTGCGCCCAGGAGGCCGAGAAGCCATAGTTCAGCACCCTCCCGGCCGCCGCGGCCTCAGCGTAGGCGCGGTCGACCGGCATGAGGCCGGCCTCAAGCTCGAGGCCGGTTGTCACGCCGTCGAAAGCCTGCAGCCGCTGCCCGGCGATCGACTGCGCATGGCAGTGCAGATCGACGAACCCGGGCCCGACGACGAGGCCGGTGACGTCGATGACCGTCGCCTCGGGCTCGTCGAACGGCACAGGCGAAACGCTGGCCACCCGGTCGCCGCGCACGACCACGTCGGCGACCGCCCCGGTTCCTGACGCCGGATCGATGACCCGCCCGCCGCGCAGGATCGTGATGCTCATCAGGCGCCGATCCACTCCGTCCAGGTCGTGACCGCGGTGAGCTCCGAGGCGATCGGGGTGACGCCGAGACCGGGGCCGGTCGGGACGTCGAGGTGGCCGTCCGTCAGCACGAACGGCTCGGTGAGGTCGGTCTTGTAGTACCGGTCGGAGGCCGAGGTGTCGCCGGGCAGGGTGAACCCGGGCAGCGCGCCCAGGGCGAGGTTCGCCGCCCGGCCGATGCCCGTCTCGAGCATCCCGCCGCACCAGACGGCCACCCCGTGCGCCGCCGCCACGTCGTGGATCCGGCGCGCCTCCAGGTAGCCGCCGACCCGTCCCGGCTTGATGTTGATGATCGAGCACGCGCCAAGGCTGATCGCGGCGGCCGCGGTCCGGGCCGAGGTGATCGACTCGTCGAGGCAGATCGGCGTCTTGACGACCTTGGCCAGCTCGGCGTGCCCGAGCACGTCCTCCTCGTCGAGCGGCTGCTCGATCAGCAGCAGGCCGAACTCATCGAGCCGCGCCAGGTGCCGGGCGTCGGTCAGCGTGTAGGCGGTGTTCGCGTCGACCTGCAGCAGCAGGTCGTCCCCGAACCGCTCCCGAACGGCGCGGACGGGCTCGAGGTCCCAGCCCGGCTCGATCTTGAGCTTGACCCGGACGTACCCGGCCGCCAGGTACCCGGCGACCGTATCGAGGAGCGCATCGACCGAGTCGTGGATGCCGACCGAGACCCCGGAGGGCACCGTGTCCTTGACCGCCCCGAGTTCGCGCGCGAACGACCGGCCGGACGCCCGCAGCTCGGCGTCGAGCACGGCCATCTCCAGGGCCGCCTTCGACATCCAGTGTCCCTTGAGCGCCCGCAGGGCCGGCCCCACGGCGGCCCCGTCCAGGTGCTCGGCTCCCATCAGCGCCGGGATCATGAACCGCTTCATCACGTCGACGCTGGCGTCGACGTATTCCGGCGAGTACAGCGGGTCGGTCAGCGCCACGCACTCGCCCCACCCCTCGCACTGCCCGTCGGGCCCGTCGAGCACGGCCCGCAGCAGCAGGATGTCCCGCAGGTGCTCCACCCCGAACGACGTACGGAACGGCGCCACCAGCGGCATCTGCACTCGCCGCAGCTCGATCCCGGTCAGCTTCATGGAATCCTCCTCGTTAAAGCGAGACGACATACCAGCCGCTCTTGTCGAATCCCGTCACCCGCGCGCCGCCGGCCAGCAGCGGCGCGAGCACGTTCCGCAGCGCCGACCGCCATTGCGCCGCGCCGGCCGGGTCTGTCATGCGCATCGTCTCGATGTCGGCGGGCACCCCGACGAGCAGCGTCCGCGGACCGGGCTGGCCGGCCGGCGGCGCCGTGACGGGACGCCCGTCGGGCCCGGCCGACAGCGCCACCACGGCCCCCCGCCCGCGTTCCTCATCGGCCGAGGTGGCCGGCGGCTTCGCCGCGCACGCCGCCACCGCCAGGCCTGAGCGCAGCTCCCAGCGGACGAGCATCCGGTCGGTCTCGGTGCCGCCGTTGATCGCGTCGTCCATCGCGCCGTAGAAGTTCGGCAGGTACTCCGTCGGCCGCGCGCCCAGCTTGGCCAGGTTGAAGTAGGCGTTCCTGCGGATGAGCGGGTCGTACGTCCACGCGATCACGGCCACGCTCCGGCGCAGCGCCCACGCCCGCTGGTGCAGCTTCAGCGCGAACCCGACGGACCGCCCCAGTCCGGCGGGCAGCACGCCCGCGATATGGCTGTGCAGCTCCGCGTGCGTCGGCGGCCCGAAGAACCCCACGCAGGCCCCGAGGAGCTTCCCTGACCCGAGGTCGAAGGCGCCGCCGACGTAGTTACCCGACTTGGTCAGCGCCCGGAGCAGGTCAACGTTGATCAGGGAGTTGCCGTCCTCCGGCGCCCAGACCTCGTCGAACAGCCCGATCACCGCCGTGAGCTCGTCAAGCGACGAGAGCTCGCGGACCGTCACCCCGGCCGCCAGGGCCGCCCGCAGGCCGGCTTCCTCCGCGGCGGGCAGATCGGCGGCGGCGGGTGCTTCCGCTGTCATCCCGCGCCGCCGTCGAGCAGGTCGCTGATCAGGGCCGCGATGAGCGCGGCGCGTCCGGGCAGCTCCGCCACCCGGACGTGCTCGTCGTCCGCGTGCGCCCCGCCGCCGGCGGCGCCAAGCCCGTCGAGCGTCGGCGTGCCGACCCCGGCGGTGAAGTTCCCGTCCGACGCGCCGCCCACCGCCGCCGCGGTCAGGGGCGCCAGGCCGAGCAGCGCGGCCAGCCGGCCGGCCCGCTCGAACAGCCCCGCCGACGCCGCGGCCGACAGCGGCGCCCGGTTCGGGCCGCCGCTCACCTGGAGCACCGCATCCGGCACGACGGGCAGCAGCGACCGCATCGCTGCGTCCACCCGGGCCTGCTCGGCGCTGTCCCACATCCGCACGTCGACCGCGAACGAGCCGACCGCCGGCACCGTGTTGGACGTGGTTCCCGAGGACAGGGCCGTCGGGGTCACGGACGTCCCGCGCTCCGGATCGGCGAACCTCGCGACGGCGAGCACCTGGTGGGCGAGCTCGACGGTCGCGTTGACGCCGCGTTCCGGCTCGAGCCCGGCGTGCGCCGCCCGCCCCACGGCGCGCACCTGGTAAAGCGACACGCCCTTGCGCTCGGTCTTCAGCGCCCCGTCGTTCGCGGCGCTCTCGAGGACGAGAGCGGCGGCGCAGCCCGCCGCCTCGGTCTCGATGAGCGCCCGCGATGACGGCGAGCCGATCTCCTCGTCCCCGGTGACCAGCAGCGTCACCCCGCCGGGGACGCCGAGTTGCGCGAGGGCGTGCAGCCCGAGCACGATCCCGGCCTTCATGTCGACGCAGCCGGGGCCGCGCATCACGCCGTCGGACACCGTGTACGGATGCGTCTCGAGCGACCCAAGCGGCCACACCGTGTCGTGGTGGCACAGCAGCAGCACCCGGGCCTGGCCGTCGCCCAGCCGCCACCGCAGATGCGTCCGCCCGTCGATCACGATCCGCTCAGGCACCGAGCCGAGGTGGCGCGCCCCGACGTCCGCCACGATGTCAGCGCTGCGGGCGACCGCCTCCAGGTCGGCCGACGGCGATTCGCACTTCACCAGCTCCTCGGTGTCGGCGAGGAGGGCGGGCAGCCGCGCCTCCATGGCCGCCACCAGCGACGCGAGCTCCACGTCAGCTCACCTTCGGGGTGGCGCGGGCACCGAAGTGCAGGTACCGCTCCCCCGTCGCCAGGGCGTAGAAGGTGAGCGGCACCCAGGACTGAGCGTCCGGCTCGCGGATCACGTACAGGTCCTGGCCGATCGCGTGCAGCGGGTAGGTGTGGGCCGGCTCGGGGGTGAGCTCGGCCAGCGGCCCGGTGAGCGTGGTCCGCAGCGCCGGCCCGGCGATGTCGTCGGCTGACGCCAGGATCTCCATCAGCACGCCGGCCCGCTCGTAGCTCCCCAGGTGGGGGGTGATGTCGGTGTCGACGGGCTCGGCGGGCGGCGTGATCGGGGTCGGCAGGGCGACCCCGGCCAGCTCGGCGAAGATCTCCCGGTACAGGTCCTCATACAGGTCCCGGGTGTTGCCGCCATTGGTGAGCAGCGTGACGGCGAGGCCGGCTTCGGGCAGGACGCGCAGGAAGGCGGCCTGCCCGATGGTGTTCCCGTCGTGCCCGACCAGGCGCTGGCCGTCCCAGCCGAAGCGGATCCAGCCGATGCCCCACGAGTCGCCCAGTATGTACTTGTCCGGCACGTCGGCCTGGAACTCGGTCATCGCGGCCACGCTCGCGCCCGACAGCACGCGGGTGCCGTCGGCGGCGAGGCCGCCGGTCAGGTGCATCCGGGCGAACGCGAGGACGTCGGCCGGGGTGGAGTTGATCAGCCCGGCCGGCCCGAGGGAGCGCGGCAGCTGCCAGACCGGCGCCAGGACCGGGTCGGCCGAGACGTCGACGTGCCCGGCCGCGGTGCGGAACAGCAGCGCCTCCTCCGGCAGGGTCACGGTGTGGGTCAGGCCGAGCGGCGCGTAGATCTTCTCCCGCAGGGCGCCGTCCCAGGTAAGCCCGGTGATCTTCTCGATCACCCGGCCGGCCAGCACGAAGCCGGCGTTGCAGTAGGACCAGGTGGCCCCGAGGGGGTGGTTCTGCTTCTGCTCCGACAGCAGCGCGACGTACTTCTCCACGCAGTCGTCGCCGCGGCCGGTGTCGGTGAACACGTCGCCGTCGATGCCGCTGATGTGGGCGAGCAGGTGCCGCATGGTGACGGTCTTGGCGACCTCGGCGTCGGCCAGCCGCAGCTCGGGCAGCACCTCGGCGACCGGCGCGTCGAGGTCGAGCTTTCCCTCGTCGACGAGCTGCATGGCCAGGGTCGCGGTCCACACCTTGGACATGGAGCCGATCTGGAACAGCGTGTCGGTCGTCGCCTCGATCTTGGCCGGGAAGTTCGCGTACCCGTAGGCGGCCGCGATCACCTCGTCGGGCCGCCCCTCGCGGCCGAGCCGGAGGATGCCGAGGGACGCGCCGGGGACCTTGTGCCGCTCGGCGAGCACCGCCAGGCGCCGCTCCCAGCGGGCGCCGTCGATCCGGCGCCGCTTGGTCTCGCTCGTGTACTGCTCCACCCAGTCCACCACCCGCTGGTTGTAGTCAATTCGATGCGACGGCGTGCCGTCAAGGATGAACAGGTGCGATGCGCCCGGGTAGCGCACGAGCTCGACATCGACCCCGAGCTGTCGCAGCGCGGTGTGCCACTGCTCGGCCTGGCCGACCGGGCAGCGGATGTCGGCTTCGCCGTGCAGCAGCAGCGTCGGGGTGGTCACGTCGGCGACCCGGGTGAGCGGTGACATCGCGGCGAGCGCGGCCCCGTCGGCGGCCGGGGACGGCTGCCCGAACTCCCACGCGGCGAGCGCGTTGCCCTCGTCCGAGGTGCCGATCATGCTGGTCAGGTCGCTGACCGCCCCGCCCGCGACGGCGGCCGCGAACCGCCCGTCCCGGCTGGTCAGGTAGCAGGTCATGTAGCCGCCGTAGCTGTAGCCGGTGACCGCGAGCCGCGCGGGGTCCGCGACCCCCTCGGCGACCAGCTGCTCGATGGGCTCGAGGAAGTCGGCCGCGTCGGCGGTGCCCCAGCCGCCGACCGTGGCGGTGTAGAACGCCTCGCCGTAGCCGTCGCTGGCCCGCGGGTTGAGCAGCAGCACCGTCCAGCCGCGGGCGGCGAGCTCCTGGTGGTACAGGTGCGCCGGGTCGGCCGCCCCGTTCCAGGCGTTGTGCGGGCCGCCGTGAATGTCGAGCAGCAACGGGCCGGGCCCGGCCGCGTCGGGGTCGCGGATCAGCCAGCCCGGCACGGTGGTCCCGTCGGCGATCGTGAATTCGCGCTCCTGCCGCTGGTAGAGGTCGACCTCTCCCCGTCCGGCCCCGTGCGCGGTGACGATGGTCTCGGCTCCGGAGGCCAGGTCGACGACGACGATCTCCCCGTAGCTGCCCGGCGTCGCGAGCGCCACGGCGGCGGTTCCGCCCGGTCCGGCGCCCGCTGACACCGACAGCCCCGATACGACCCGGCCGGAGCCGGCCACGACCGGCTTCGGCGTTCCGCTTCCGTCGGCCGCCGCCGCGTAGACGTGGGTGCAGCCCCGGTCGCGCACGCAGAATACGACCGTTGCCCCGCCGTCGGTGAGCGTCGGCAAGCCGCCCGGGTACCCGGGGCCGCCCGGCATCACGTTTCTGTCGAGGGATCCGGCCAGGTCGGTGATGGTTCCGGCGAGGTCGGAGACAATTGCGGTGGAGCCGAGCGGGACGCGCAGCAGCCGCAGGTGCCCGAACGGGACGCTCGGCGTGCCGGCGACGATCAGCGCCGTCCCGTCCGGCGTCCACGCGGTCGGGATGCCGATGCCGTCGGCCAGGGCGACGAGTTCCGGCTTCGCGAACCCGCCGGACACGTCGAGCGTGTAGAGGGGGACGCGGGGGGTCAGGTCCGCGTCCGGCGCGGTCGCGGCCCCGAACGCGAGCCTGGTCGAGTCAGGGGACCAGATCGGGTCGCCGGCGTGCCAGTCGCCCTCGGTCACCTGGCGCACCGTGCCGCTGGCGGTGTCGAGGACGTGCAGGTGGGCGCGGATCGTCCCGAGCAGCCCGGAGCCGTCGGCCTTGTAGTCGAGCCGGGTCGTCACGACCGGCGCGGAGGTCCGCCCGTCCCGCGCGGCGTCGTCCTCACCGGGCACGGCCCGCAGGTCGACCGGCGCCGCGAACGCGATCTTGGTGCCGTCAGGCGACCACACGGGCGGGCCGGCTCCCAGGGGCAGCGTGGTGACCTGCTCGGGTTCCCCGCCGTCGGCGGGCAGCAGCCACACCTGCGCGGCCCCTCCGTCCGCGCGCAGAAACGCGATCGTGGATCCGTCGGGTGACCAGGCCGGCCCGAAGTCCGCCTTCCCTCGGGTCAGTTGCCGCGGGCCGCTCCCTGCTCGGGTCTCATGCTCCCCGGAGGGGGTCGCGGCCGTCGCGCGCCACAGGGATCGCACGTTCTTGTCGGCGCCCGCGTCCACGGTGGTCAGGACGTAGACGACCTGCGTGCCGTCCGGGGAGAGCGCCGGCTGCCCGGGCAGGGCGAATGTGCTCAGGTCTTCGATGCGCTGGCGTCGGGTCACGGGGTACTCCAGATGTGCGGTTGCGGTTATGTCGGCGGCGGGTGCGACGGGCGGGCTAGGTCACGGCCGCCGCACGCTCATCGTCGCCTCCGTCGGCCGTGACGTCGATCCGTGTTCCCGGCCGGGGGACGGCCGCGAGCAGCTGCCGGGTGTAGGGCTGCTCCGGCTCGAGCAGCACCCGCTCGGCGGGGCCGTGCTCGACGATCCGGCCCTGGTACATGACCGCCACGTAGTCGGCGACGTAGCGGACGACGGCGAGGTTGTGCGAGATGAACAGCATGGAAAGGCTCAGCTCGCGCTGGAGCTCCCGCACCAGGTTAAGCACCGCGCCCTGGGTGGACACGTCGAGGGCCGAGGTGATCTCGTCGGCGATGATCACGTCGGGGCGCCCCGCGAGGGCACGGGCGAGCGCGACCCGCTGCCGCTGCCCGCCGGACAGCTCGCCGGGGAACCGGTCGACGGTGCCCGGCGGCAGCCCGACCAGGTCGGTGAGGCGGGTCGCCTCCTCGCGCCGGGCGCTCCGGCCGGCGACGGCGCCGCGCCCGATCGCCTCGGCGATCGACTCCCCGGCGGTCATCCGGGGGTCGAGCGACGCGTACGGGTCCTGGAACACCATCTGCAGGGGCCGTCGCCCCCGGCGTGGCACCGGCTTCCCGTCGAGCAGGATCTTCCCGGCGGTCGGCGCGACGAGGCCGACGGCGGCGCGGGCGAGGGTCGACTTCCCCGACCCGGATTCGCCGACGAGCCCGACAACGTGCCCGGACGGCACGACCAGGTCGACCCCGTCGGCGGCGATGTGCGCGTGCCGACCGGTGCCGTACCGCACGGTCACCTGCTCGAACCGCAGCTCGCTCACGCTACCTCCCCGCTGATTGGGGCCGGGCCGGCCGATTCCGGGTCGGCGGTGAGCGCCTCGGCGCCTGCGACCGCCGTCGGTGCTCCGGCGAGGACCGCGTCGACGTGCCAGCAGGCGACCTCGCGGCCGGCCAGGTCGGCGACGAGCGGCGGATCCTCCGCGCGGCAGCGGTCGGATGCGAAGGCGCACCGGGCGGCGAACGCGCACCCGGCCGGCAGGTTGGCCGGGTCGGCGGGCCGTCCGGGGATGACGGCGAGCGGCCGGTCGCGCGGCGTCTCCATCGACGGGACCGCCGCCAGCAGCGCCCGCGTGTAGGGGTGGCTGGCGTCCGTGAGCTGGCCGACGGGCAGGTTCTCGACGATCTTCCCCGCGTACATGACGAGCACCCGGTCGCAGACCTGCCCCACGACGGTGATGTCGTGGCTGATGAACAGCAGTGCCATGTCGCCGTCGGCCTGGATCGACTTCAGCAGCCGCAGTACCTGGCGCTGGACCGTCACGTCGAGCGCGGTCGTCGGCTCGTCGGCGATCACGAGCGCGGGCTCGCCCATGACGGCCATCCCGATCATGGCCCGCTGGCGCATCCCGCCGGACAGCTCGTGCGGGAACTGCCTGGCCCGGTGCTCAGGCCGGGGGATCCGGACGGCCCGGAGCCGGTCGACCGCCCGCGCCCCGGCCTGCCGCCTGCTCAGCCCGTGATGGACGGCGGCGACCTCCGCGAGCTGCGCTCCCACCCGCTTGACCGGGTTGAATGAGGTCATCGGATCCTGGAAGACCAGGCCGGCCTTGGTCCCGAGGAACCGGCGCAGCCCCCGGTCGGACATCGCGCCCGCGGCGCGCCCGCGCCCGGCTTCGGCGAGGACATCGCGGCCGAGCAGCGTCACTTCCGTCGCGGACACCCGCGCGGGGCGCTCGAGGAGCCGGGAGACGGCCAACGCCGTGAGGGACTTGCCCGAGCCGGACTCGCCGACCACGCCGACCGCCTCGCCGCGCCGCACGGCGAAGCTGATCCCCCGGACGGGATGCACGCCGCCGGGAAAGGCGACCTCCAGGTTCGACACGACCAGGACGGAGTCAGCCGGGACCGTTCGGGCTGATGGTGGTGGTTCTGCCGCTGCCGCCCGCGCCGCGCTCGCCGCCAGTGCGCCGCGGAGCCGGCCGAGGACGCCCGCGGTGATGTTCTGCGGGGAGACGCCGAGGCCGGCCGCGAGCGCCTCGCCGAACAGGTTGAACGCGAGGCCGGCGACCACGACCGCGACGCCCGGGGCGATGGCGGCGGCGGGCCTGGTGTAGATGCCCTGCAGGCCGTTGTTGAGCAGTTGGCCCCAGTCGTAGGAGGGAGGCTGGACGCCGAGGCCGAGGAACGACAGTCCGGCGAAGGACAGCAGCGCGTCGCCGGCGGCCATCGTGGCGTTGACGATGAGGGTCTCGCCGATGTTCGGCAGGACGTGGCGGGTGAGCAGCCGGAACCTCGAGACGCCCGCGATCCGGGCCGCCGCGATGTAATCGAGGCCCGCGACCGAGGCGGACAGGGTGCGGACCAGGCGGGCGAACGCGGGGGCGGAGGCGAACCCGATGGCGAGGAGCGCGCCCTGTGCGCCGATGCCGAAGATGATCGCGAAGAACAGCGCGAGCAGCAGCGCCGGGAACGCGACCGCGATGTTGATGACCGAGGTGATGAACCGCCCGGCGCGGCGGCCCACGATCAGCGGGGCGGTGCCGAGCAGCAGGCCGCAGGCGACGCCGATGCCGGTCGCGGCGAGCGCGAGCCCGACCGACAGCCGGGAGGCGACGAGGACCTGGTAGAAGACGTCCTGGCCGAGGCCGTTGGTGCCGACCCAGTGCCTGGCCGACGGGCCCTGCAGGATGCTTGACGTGTCGATCGCGGACGCGTCGGACGACCACAGGATCGGCGCGAAGATCGCGAGCAGGGCGACGATCCCCAGCAGGACCGCGGCGCTGCTCCCGGCCGGGGTGCCGAGCACCCGGCGCAGGCGCGCCGTTCGCGCGCGGCCGTTACCGCTGGTTGAGCGGGCCATCAGCTCTCCCTGATGGTGGAGCGGGGGTCGAGCAGCGCGAGCGCGACGTCGACGATGAGGTTGATCAGGAGCACGCCGGTGCCGTAGACGAGCACGATCGCCTGCACGACGGGGTAGTCCTTGGCGATGATCGACGCCACGATCTCCGAGCCGAGCCCCGGCCAGGCGAAGACGTTCTCGACCAGAACCGTCCCGGCGATCATGGCCGCGAGCAGCAGCCCGCAGATCGTCAGCGTGGCGGTCAGCGCGTTCGGCAGGACGTGCAGCAGGTAGATCCGCCAGGCGGGCAGCCGCTTGGCGCGGGCGGTGCGGACGTAGTCGGCGCGCAGCGCGGCGATCACCTCAAGGCGCAGGATGCGGGCGAGGACGACGGCCGGGCCGATCGCCATCGACGCGACCGGCAGGAGGTACGACGAGAACCCGGATTCGCCCGCGACGGGCACCCAGTGCAGGGTCACCGCGAACAGGTACACCAGGCCGACGGCGAGCAGGAAGCCCGGGATCGCCGCCAGCAGGATGCTGACCGAGGTGAAGGCAAGCTCGGTGCCGCGCCGCCGCCCGCCGCGGGTCGCCACGCCCAGGACCAGGCCGAGCGGGACCGCGACGACGACCGCGACGATGAACGAGTACCCGGCGAGCTCCAGGGTGAAGGGCAGCCGCTGGCTGATGACCTGCGAGACCGGCAGCCCGGAGGTGATCGACGTGCCGAACCGGCCGGCGAACAGGTTCCGCAGGTAGTCGACGTACTGCAGCCACAGGGGATTGTCCAGGCCGAGCGCGGCCCGCCGCGCGTCGACCAGCTGCTGCGAGGCGTCGAGGCCGAGAGCGGCCCGGACCGGGTCGCCGGGGACGAGGTGGATGATCAGGAAGCTCGCCGTGATCAGCACCAAGGCCGAGACGAGGAGCTGCCCCAGACGGCGGGCGGCGAACCGCAGCCACGGGCTCGCGCTCGCGCCCGGGTTGGCGGGCGCGACCCGGCTGAGCACGCTGTCCGCGGCCGCCGCCTGGGGAGTCTCCATCATTGTTTTCTGTACCTAACGGGGTCTTAGCCGAGCATCCGGATGCTGGCCGGCATGACCGATCCCTGGCTGAGCGAGAACGTCGCGCCCTTGGCGTAGGTGGCGACCGCCGAGTCGACGAACGGCACCAGGTCGACGTCCTTGTACAGCTCGGTCTCGGCCGCGTTCCAGTCCGGGCACCCGGCCGAGCCCGCGGCCGAGGATGCCTTCGTCACGTCCGCCGTGTAGGCCGCGTTTTTGATGTAGGAGAAGTCCTCGCCGGCCGGCGGGGTCGCGCCGGACACGAACGGGACGAGCTCGCTCGGTACGGAGAGCCCGATCGGCACGATCGCCACGTTCCAGGCGGCCGCGCCGGCGACGATCTCGGAGTCGATTTCGGCGTCGGTGATCCCGTGCAGCGAGACCTTGACGCCGAGCTGCGACCAGGTCGACTGCATCAGCTCGGCGGCTGAGGCGGCGCCGCTGCCCGCGCTGGTCGGGTAGTAGACGGCGATGCTGAGGTTCTTGCCCGCCAGGGCCGACTTGGCGGCGGACTGATCGTACGCGGGCAGGTTGCCGCTGACCGTGTTGCCCTTGCAGGGACTGAGCGCGGCCGTGACCATGCCGGTCGACGCCGCGCCGGTGCCGCTGGTCAGGACCTGCCCGAGCTGGGTGAGCTGCAGCGACTCGGTCAGGGCGTGGCGGACCGGCTCCTGGGCGGTCGGCGTGCCCGGCTTCTGGTTGAACCACAGCACGCCGAACGGCGCGTCCACCGACTGCGAGTACAGGCTGGTCAGCCGCTGGGTGTCCGGGCCAACCACCTCGCCGATGTTCGCCCCGCCGGACAGCAGCAGGTTAGCGCCCGTGGTCATGTTGGTGACGACCTTGAGCACGACCGTGGCGGGCAGCCCCTTGGTGGCCGACGTGACGCCGCCGGGACCCCAGTCGTACCCCTTGCGCAGGGTCAGGGTGTAGGACGAGCCGGGTACCGCCGAGGTCAGCGTGTACAGCCCGGTGCCCTCGGCGCCTTCCTGCAGGAGCTTCCTGTTCTTCATTCCGGAGTCGCAGACGATCTGGGCCTGGCCGACGTCGGTGACCAGGAACGCGTCGGGCACCGGCGACTTGACGGTGACGGTCCCGGTCGCGTTGTCGGCGGTGGCGGTCGCGCCCGGCTCCACCCAGACCCCCGCCCGGCTCGAGGCGTTCTTGATGTTGCCGATGAAGTTGATGTTCGCGGCGACGGTGGCCGCGGTCAGCGGCGAGCCGTCGGAGCAGGTGACGCCCTTGCGGATGGTGTAGGTGGCGGTCGTCGTGGTGCCGGACCACTTGGTCGCCAGCCCCGGCTCGGGCGTGCCGTTGGGGGCGAAGTTGATCAGCGAGTCATAGAGGAAGTAGTCGGCCTCCTCCGTGACCGAGAGCGAGGTCAGGTCCGGGTCGAGGTTTCCCGGGTCGGAGGGCAGCATGATCGTCGCCGTCTGGCCGCTCACGTACGCGGTTGACGATGACGATGACGATGAGGAGGCGGCGGCGCTGCCGCCGGAACTCGCGCCGCTCGAACAGGCGGCGACGCTGAGCGCGGTGGCGGCCAGGGCAGCCACCGCGGTGATGACTCGCTTCACAGGTCCCTCCAGGAGGGGTCAGTCGGCGCGCCGGAGGGCCCGGCCGCTGTGGATGTAAAGGGATCGCCCGCTGCCGTCGTCGCCGGTGAAGACCTGCGGGATGTGGATTCCGTACTTGGGCTCGAGGGGAATCAGGGTGTCTCCCTCGAGGTGGACCAGTTCCGTCCGCTCGACCTCGCCGATCAGCTCGGCGAGCTCCCCGAGCGGCTCGTCGGTTATCCAGATCCGCCCGTCGGGGTCCTGGGTGACGGTGGACCGGCCGACCGAGTTCGCGTAGACGCCGAGGTACTTGGCCGCGTCGATGCGCTCCGGGTTCGCCGGCGGGACCGGCGTGGCGGGGAGGTCGATGCCCGCCAGCTCCTTCAGCAGGTGCCGGTAGACCTCGAAGTACAGGCCGATCGGGTTGCCGCCGTTGGTCAGCAGGGCGATCGCCAGATCCTGGCCCGGCACGATCCGCAGGAACGCGCTCTGGCCGATGGTGCCGCCGTCGTGGCCGAAGATGAACCCGCCGGGGAAGTCGAACAGCTCGAAGCCGAGCCCCCAGTGGGTGCCCATCAGGCCGAGCGGCGGTACCTCGACCTCCTTGGCGCGCATCGCGGCCGCGCTCTCGGCCGACAGGACCTGGGTCCCGTCGGCTGCCTTACCGCCGTTCAGATGCATCGCGGCGAACGTGAGCAGGTCGCGCGGGCGCATCGCGAGGGCCGACCCGGCCGGGGCGTTGGACATGACGAGCGACCAGATCGGCGCGGGCACCGGGTCGTCGTCGGGGCCGGCGCCGGGCAGGTGGCCGACCGCCGCGCGGAACAGGATCGCGGACGCCGCGTCGGTGGCGGCGTGCTCGAGGCCGAGCGGGGCGAACAGGTGCTCGCGCAGGGCCTGGTTGTAGGGCTTGCCGCGGAGCACCTCGATGATGCGGCCGAGCACCACGAAACCGGCGTTGTTGTAGGAGAACATCTCGCCGGACGCGAACAGCTGCGGGTCGGTCGACAGCGTGGCGACGTACTTCTCGACCGCGTCGTCGTTGGTGCCGGTGTCGGTGAAGATGTCACCTTCGAACCCGGCGGTGTGGCTCAGCAGCTGCCGCACGGTCATCGCCTTGGCCGCCGCGGAGTCGGCGAGGTCGAAGTCCGGCAGGTAGGCGACGACGGGCTGGTCGATGTCGAGCAGCCCCTCGTCGGCCAGCTGCATGATCAGGGTGGCGGTCCAGGTCTTGGTGATCGAGCCGATCTGGAACACCGAGTCGGTGGTCGCCTCGACCTTGGTCGCGTGGCTGAGCACGCCGGCGGCGAAGTCGAACACTTCGCCATCGCGGTAAACGCCGATGGCCGCCCCGGGAACCTTGTACGTGGCGACCAGCGCGGGCAGCTGCTCGGTGATCCAACCGCCGATCTCATCCAGATTTGGCATGGGGCGACGATAGGCCCCGGGCCGGGTGCCCGGTTCGTCCGCTCGGACGAACTGCGTGCCGCCCGTATGTCGGCGCTGACGAACCTGCTGCCCCGTGGGCGGGGAACCGGGTCGAGTGAGAGACGCTCCGGACCGTTCGGTATCGCTATTTTGTGTTTTTAAGAACGGCCCGCCACAAGCTCCGTTTTGCTACTTTCCAGTAACCCTACTGGGTGGTATAAGAAATGTGCGCGCGCATACTGTAGCCACTCAACCCCTGGAGTGACCGATGCGTTCCTCCCGCATTCTCGCTATTGGCATTGCCGCGCTCACGCTGGGGCTCGCCGCCGCTATCACCGGAACGGGAACCCCCGCCAAAGCCGCCATCTCCGTCAGGTACGTAGCCCTCGGCGACTCCTACTCCTCCGGAGTCGGCGCGGGCGACGAGAGCGGATCCTGCGATCAGAGCCCCCACGCCTACGGCCCCCTGTGGGCGTCGGCCAACTCGCCGGCCTCCTTCACGTTCGCCGCCTGTTCGGGCGCCACGACGAGCACCGTCATCAGCAGCCAGCTTTCGTCCCTCAGCGCGTCGACGACGCTGGTCAGCATTACTATCGGAGGCAATGACGCGGGCTTCTCCTCGATCATGGAGACCTGCATCCTGGACTCCACGAGCACATGCGAGAGCGCCGTCTCCCAGGCCGAGCAGTACGCGAACACCACGCTGCCCGGCAACCTCAGCACGCTGTTCGCCGACATCAAGGCCGACGCCCCGAACGCCAAAGTCGTCGTACTCGACTACCCCGACTTCTACGACCTCAGCGTTCCGGTCTGCCTCGGCCTGTCCAGCGCCGATCACCAGGCCCTTGACAACGGCGTCAACGACCTAGACGGCGTCATCCAGACCGCGACCGACAACGCCGGCTTCTCCTTCGCCGACATCCGCACCCAGTTCTCCGGCCATGAACTGTGCGACTCCGCGGGCTGGCTGAACTCGGTCGAGATATTCGACATTCACACGTCTTACCACCCGAATGCGACCGGCCAAGCCGACGGGTACCTCCCCGTGTTCACCGCCGCCGCCAAGGCGGTCGGCCAGTAGGCGCCCATCCGACCTCGAGGCGAGCCGAGCGCCTGGCGCCGCCCACGGGTTCAGAGCAGTGGTGAGGCCATGCCGACCACGTCGCCGAACAGCCGGGTGCGGAAGGGCTGGGCTTTGACGGTTTCGGCTTCGACGGCGGTCGACTGGGAGAGGTAGCCGAGCTGTCGTTGACGGATGGTCGCGGTGAGACCGGGGTCGAAGACGAGCAGGTTGTTCTCGAAGTTGAGTTCCAGGCTGCGCCGGTCCATGTTGGCCGAGCCGACGAAGGCGATCCGGCCGTCGATGGTGATCGTCTTGGTGTGCAGCAGGCCCAGCGGGTATTCGAAGAGGCGCACGCCTGCGGTGAGCAGGTCCGAGTAGGCACTGCGGCTGGCGGCGGCGACGAGCGCGGAGTCGTTGCGGGCGGGCACGATCAGGGTGGTGGCCACGCCGCGGCGCGGCGCGGCGCACACCGCCCGGAACAGGGCCTCATCGGGCACGAAGTAGGGCGTGCTGATGATCAGCTCGTGCCCGGCGGCGTAGAGCGCGCTGACGAAGGAGTCCGACATCAGGCCGCCGTAGGTGGTCGGCCCGGTGCCGAACATCTGCGCGACCACGCCCTTACGGTGCTGCTCGGGCTCTGGCGCCGCCGCGGGCAGACCGTAGAGGTCCTCATCGGTCTCGGCGATCCAGGTGGCGAGGAACAGGTGCTGCGCCTGTCGTACCACCGGCCCCTCGCAGCGCAGCAGGATGTCGATCCAGGGCGCGTACTTCGCCTTCGGGAGGAACTGCGGATCGGCGCAGTTCTGGCTGCCGCAGAACGCGATCCGGTTGTCGATGACCACCAGCTTGCGGTGGTTGCGGAGGTCGACCCGCTTCAGCGCGAAGCCGCCCAGGCGGGGGATGTCCTCAAGCGCGGCGAGCACGTGGACGCCGGCCTCGCGCAGCTGGCGCCAGCGGGGCCCGTGGATAAAGGCGCGCGACCCGAGCGCGTCGGCCATAACCCGGCAGGTCACGCCCCGGCGCGCCGCCGCGCAGATCGCGTCCGCGACCCGGCCGCCGTTCTCGTCGTCGAGCCAGATGTAGAAGCTGACGTGGATGTGCTCGGTCGCGGCATCCAACGCCTCGATGAGCTCCTTGATCGCGGCGTCGCAGTCGCGGGTCGGCTCGGTCGCCGGGGCGTCCGGGTCGCCGAGCAGCACGATGCGGTTGCCCGCCGTCGGGCCGAAGCCGTTGATCGAGCGGCACAGGTCGGAGACGGAGGCGGCGACCGGATCGCCGAGCTTGGCGCCCGCCCCGCTCGGCGTCGCCAGGCGGCTCTCCGCGTCGCATAGACGCTGGGTCCGGCCGCGGCCGATGCTGGTCTCGCCGAGGAAGAGATAGGCGACGACGCCGATGACCGGCAGGCACATGATCGCCGCGATCCAGGCCACCCGGGCGGCCGGCGTCCGGTTCGGCCGGGTGATCGCGCGCAGCACGGTCGCCAGGTGGATGGCGAACCCGCCGACCGCGACGACCGCCCCGATCAGGTCATCGGACGCCCCGCTCATCATGGCTCCTCGCGTTCACTTACGTTCGGCGGCCGATGCGACGAGCGTGGGCCCTGGCACTACAGACCTGAAACCATATCGCCCGGACGGAGCGTTCTGCACCAGCTGAGGACGCGCCCGCTCAGGGCGCTGCCGCGCCGAAGACCAGGACGCCCGCCCGGCTCAGCCGCGGTCGTGGAGAGTTACCTGGTAGCCGTCGGGGTCCGCGAACGTGAAAGTGCGGCCGAACGGCCCGTCGACGGGCGCTGAGACGATCGTCGCGCCGGCGGCGGCGAGGGCGTCGCGGACGGCGAACACGATCGGCTTGGTGTCGAACACGACGGCGTGCGGCGGTCCTGCGTCGGAGCGCTTCAGCCCCAGGTACCGCTCGTAAAAAGCGGCGGAACGCCCCAGGTCGCGCACCTGCAGTGAAATGAAGTCGGGTCCGGTGACGGCCGAGCCTGGCCGCCTGATGGTCTGAGCCACGGTCCGTTCGAGATGAAAATCTTTTCTATCGAACGGACCGTGGTTTCACCGATCAGGCGATTCCCGCGCGGTCCCAGGGCGGCAAGCCGATCTGGCCCGGCCGTGTCAACCAGCTGTGCGATCTCGTCCAGGCCAGCACCAGCCCGGCGGGCACCGTTGCCCGCCTGCACATGCAGCTCTGACGGCTAGCGCAGGACGGCGCGCACTGCCAGGAAGGGCTCGGTGGGGACGATCGGCTGGGCGTGGATGTCCGCGAAGCCCGCCTCGACCAGGTCGGCCTCCAGTTCTCCGTCGCGCGGCAGGGCCGCCGCGCCCGCCTGGCAGGCGAGCATGAAGTTGAGGTGCGCGGCGGCGACCGAGCCCGGCGCGGCCAGGGTAGTGACGATGAGGTGCCCTGGCCGGGTCAGCAAGCCGCCGAGTCTGCGGTAGAGCGCGACCCGCTCCCCACGCGGGAAGTAGTAGATGTTGTTGAGCAGCAAGATGACGTCATAAGCGACGCCAGCCTCCGGAGTCCAGGTGCGGACGTCCCCGGCCTGCAGCCGGATTCGGCCATCCAGGCCCGCGGCGCGGACGTGGGCCCGCGCGGCGTCGATCACCGCCGGGGCCAGGTCGATGCCATCGACCAGCACCTGCGGGCTTAGGCTGGCCACGATCCGGGCGTACACGCCGGTGCCGCACCCTACGTCCAGGACCCGTGCGGGCCGGGTCTGGGTCACGAGGCTGGTCAGGTACGTCTCGATGAACGGCGTCGCGGCCAGCGACACCTGGGCGATGTCGTCGGCGTAGTCGTCCAGGTCAGCCCGGCCGCCGCTGGGCGCCGAGACCAGCAGGCCGGCCAGGTCGGCGTAGCAGCCGGCCTGGTAGTCGAGCATCGAGCGGTAGTGCGCGTTAAGCATGGTGTCCCCGCCCGCGATGGCCCGGGCCCGGATCCCGCGCAGCCGGTACCGGCCCGAGCGCCGGGCGATCTCGCCCAGCTCGGTGCCGACCT
>Ga0302314_10005780_pt1 | contig 22498 bp, 20 predicted proteins | sample III_Palsa_N2_3_FD_200533 | JGI IMG/M metagenome (GOLD analysis project Ga0302314, IMG submission 200533) | Peat permafrost microbial communities from Stordalen Mire near Abisko, Sweden - III_Palsa_N2_3 | ecosystem: Environmental > Terrestrial > Soil > Palsa > Peat permafrost | place: Sweden... | reverse complement strand
ATCGCGCGCGCCGCCATACCGGCCTGATCGATCTCGCCAAGATCGGCCATTACGAGCCGCTGGATTTCTGGGAGCCGGTCTATCGCCGCGGCGGCACCGGCATCATCCTCGATCCGAATGATTTCTACATCCTGGCCTCCAAGGAATCGGTGGTGGTGCCGGCCGACCATGCGGCCGAGATGCTGGCCTATGACAGTCTGGTCGGCGAATTCCGGGTGCATTACGCCGGCTTCTTCGATCCGGGCTTCGGTTTGAACGAGACCGGTGGCGCCGGCAGCCGGGCGGTGCTGGAGGTGCGCGCGCACGAGGTGCCGTTCCTGATCGAGGATGGCCAGATCGTCGGCCGCCTGGTCTATGAGCGCCTGACCCAGCGTCCGGACAAGCTCTATGGCCAGGGTATCGGATCCAATTACCAGAGCCAGGGCCTCCGGCTCGGCAAGCAGTTCAAGCGCGTCTAAAGGGCACGGAGCGGGCTGCTCCCTCCGGGGGTATGCTGGCGAAAACCGTGCCTCATCGGGAGAGAAGCCATGCCGCAGTTGACCGACCAGAAGCTATTCCGCCAGCAGGGCTATATCGACGGGGCCTGGGCTCCGGCCGATAGCGGCAAGACCATCGCAGTCACCGATCCGGCGACGGGCGAGCAGCTGGGCACGGTTCCCAACATGGGCGCCGACGAGACCCGCCGCGCGATCGAGGCCGCCAACCTGGCGCTGCCCGGCTGGCGTGCCAAGACCGCCAAGGAACGCGCCAATATCCTGCGCAAATGGTTCGAGTTGATGATGGCGAACCAGGAGGATCTGGCGCGCCTGATGACGGCCGAGCAGGGCAAGCCGCTCACCGAATCCCGCGGCGAGATCGCCTATGCCGCCAGCTTCATCGAATGGTTCGCCGAAGAGGGCAAGCGCATCTACGGCGACACGATCCCGTCCCACGGTGCCGAAAAGCGCATCATCGTGCTGAAGGAGCCGATCGGCGTCTGTGCGGCGATCACGCCGTGGAATTTCCCGGCGGCCATGATCACGCGCAAGGCCGGCCCGGCACTGGCCGCCGGCTGCACCATGGTGCTGAAGCCCGCGACCGCGACGCCCTATTCGGCGCTGGCGCTGGCGGAGCTCGCCGAACGGGCGGGCGTGCCCAAGGGCGTGTTCTCGGTCGTCACCGGCAGCGCCACCGCGATCGGCGGTGAAATGACCTCGAACGACATCGTGCGCAAGATCACCTTCACCGGCTCGACCGAGATCGGCATCGTGCTGATGAAGCAGGCGGCCGAGAGCGTGAAGAAATGCTCGATGGAACTGGGCGGCAACGCGCCCTTCATCGTGTTCGACGACGCCGACCTGGATGCCGCCGTGAAAGGCGCCATCGCGTCGAAGTACCGCAATGCCGGCCAGACCTGTGTCTGCGCCAATCGCATCCTGGTGCAGGACAAGGTCTATGACGCGTTCGCCGGCAAGCTCGCCGACGCGGTGGCAGCCCTCAAAGTCGGCAACGGCTTCGAGCAGGGCACCATCATCGGCCCGCTGATCGATGGCAAGGCGGTCGAGAAGGTCGAGAGCCATATCGCCGACGCGCTCGCCAAGGGTGCCAAACTCATGGTCGGCGGCAAGCGCCATGCGCTGGGCGGCAGCTTTTTCGAGCCGACCATCATCACCGACGTGACGCCGGACATGGCCGTCGCCCGCGAGGAGACGTTCGGGCCTCTGGCGCCCTTGTTCCGCTTCAAGACCGATGCGGAGGCGGTGAAGCTCGCCAACGACACGGAGTTCGGTCTCGCCGCCTATTTCTACAGCCGCGACATCGGCCGGATCTTCCGCATCGCCGAGGGGCTGGAATACGGCATCGTCGGCATCAACGAGGGCATTATCTCGACCGAAGTCGCCCCGTTCGGCGGCGTCAAGCAATCGGGCCTCGGCCGCGAAGGCTCGAAATACGGCATCGAGGATTATCTGGAGATCAAGTATCTCTGCCTGGGCGGGATGGACAAGTAAGCGCTACGGTCCGGCCATGCCGACGGGCAAGGCGAAGCGGTTGCCCGGCACCCACATCGCCGCACGGCTGTCGATCTGGTCCATCGTGTTGGCCAGATCCACGGTGCCGACGATCTGATCCAGATCGTTGATGCCCGTCGCATAGCCGTCGGTGGCGCCGACGGGAATCCCGAGGCTGATGACCTGACCTTGGGCAAACAGGACGGGCAGTTCGCGGCCGGTCGCGTCGTCGGACCAGCCGACGGCCTGTCCGGAACTGTTGATCGCATTGGCCATGCTGCTGGTGCCGCCGGGTAAGGTGCCGAGGTCGGTGATCGTGCCGTTGGCGAAGAATGCCGCGTGGAGCTTGCCGCTGCCGAAATCGGCACCGCCGGCGATCTGGCCCTGGGCATTGATCGCGTTGGCGAGACTGCTGGTGCCACCGGGCGGCACGCCCAGGTCGGTGACCTGGCCGTTGCCGAAACTCACGGCATGGGTCGCACCGTTGGCGGTGGTGGCGGAACCGACGATGAGGCCTTGATCGTTGATCCCCATCGCAACGCTGAACCGGCCGCCGGGCAGGGCCCCCAGATCGGTGATCGGGCCGCCGCCGGCATACAGCACGCCATGGATGATAGGACCGTCGTTATCCATCGCCACCGTCGTATAGCCGACTGTCTGCCCGAGGTTGTTGAGCGCGGTCGCATAGCTGTTCTGGTCGAAGATCACCACGCCCAGATCCGTCGTCGCGCCGCCGGCCGAGAACAGGGCGGCATGGGTCGGTCCCTTGGGGTTGAACACCTCCCCGGCGATCAGCCCGGCGTCGTTGATGGCGGCAGCCGCCCCGTCGAACAGACCCGGTGGAGCGGGGATGGGCAGAGTCGGCAGCGCGTGGATCGCCCCGTTGGCGAACCAGACCGGGCGCTGCGGGTCGAAGTTGACCGGATCGAGGGTGACCGAGCTGCCGACGGCCTCACCCCAGTTATTGAGGCCGGCGCCGAAGCTGGCGCCATCGCCGGGCAGAACGCCCAAGCCTTTGATCGTATAGCTGACCGGGGGCAGCATGGGCGGCGTCGATCTCGTCATGGCCGAGGCAGGCGCGATGGCGAGCGCCAGCGCGATCGAAAGGCGCGCAAGCCCAATTCGTTTCACGATCCATCCCCTCCGCGATAGGCTTATGGAAGGCGCCGGCCGGGCAATCCGAAGCTGGCGGCCGGCGTCCAGAGCACGGCGAAGGTCTGCGGCAGCCCCTCCGGGCTGGCGTTCGGCAGGATCGCCGTGCCGGCGATCTGGTCCTCGTCATTGATCGCCGACGGCGTGGCGCTGGCGGTGCCGGGCAGGAAGGGGAGTGCCACCACCTGGCCTTGGGCCCAGAGGGCGGGATGCTCGTTGCCGACCCCGTCCTCGCAATAGCCGACAATATGGCTGAGGTTGTTGATCGCGACGGCATAGCACTCGCCGCTGACCGGCAGCGTGCCGAGTTGCGTGAGCGTGCCGTTCTGGAACAGGGCGGCACGGCCGGGGCCGCCGCCGAAATCGGCCCAGCCGACCGCTTGGCCCAGATTGTTGATGCCGTAGGCGAGGCTGATAAAGCCGCCGGTGGGCACGCCCAGGTCGATGATCCGGCCGTTCACATATTCGGTCGCATGCGTCTCGCCGTCCCCATAGGAGGCGTAGCCCACGGCCACGCCCAGGTCGTTGATGGCGGTGGCATAGCTGTAGCCGTTGGTTTGCAGCACGCCCAGATTGATGGCGACGCCGCCCGAGAAACGGACCGCATTGTCGGCGAACGTGGGGCTGTCCGGGCCATTGTCGGCAAACCCGACGATCTCGCCCTGATGATTGATCGCCAGCGCGTAGCTGTCGGCACCTCCCGGCAGCACGCCGAGGTCGATCGTCCCGCCCGGCGTGAAGGCAGCGGCATGGGCGATGCCGGTCGATCCGCTATAGACGGAGCCGGCGGCGATGCCGGCGTCGTTTATCGCGGCCGCCCCGCCATAGGTCATATTTTCGGCGGTGAGGCCGGGCAACGGGACGACCTGGCCGTTGGCGAACAGGGCTGGTTTCGCGAACGCTGAGCCGACCACGTCGCCCCAATTGTTCAGACCCGAGGCGCCGCCGGCGATATCGCCAGGCTGTGGCTCGAGACTGCGGACCGTGAAGAGGGTCGGAACCGGTGTGGGCAGCGACGCCGCGACCGCGTCGAGGGCTGGGAGTGCCAGCAGGATGGCCACGACGGCCGCTGAACCGCTCCGCTGCATCGCCTCGCCCCCATCGGACGCCGAGATCGATCGGATCGCCGATCACCGGCCAGACAGAGGCTGCGCCTCCTGGTATGGGGGCGCAATCTTGGGTGGCGTGTCCTTTTTAGGACACGCGATCTTCCGGTTCAGGCGACCCAGAACGGCTTGGCGGCTTCGGCGGTGGCGTCGGCCGGATCGATGCCGATGTCCTTCAGCGCTTCGACGGTCAGCGCGGCGAGGGCACGACGCTGCGAAACGCGTTCGGCCCAGATGGCGACGGTCTGGATGAGCGAAGCGGAGCGGGCGGGACGGGCGATGGCGATATGGCCGGCGGTGGCGAACATGGTCTTGGTCTCGTCTTGTCTGTTTCGGCTTGAGTGCCGTCGAGAGGTAACCTGATCCCGCAGCCCCTTGCCGACAAACGCGGCTTTCTCTAGGGTCCATGAGATAAATTCATGGGGTGCCTCATGGAACGCCGGTTGCCGCCCTTGAATGGATTGCGTGCCTTCGAAGCGGCGGCGCGATTGCTGAGTTTTACCAGGGCCGCGGCCGAGTTGAACGTCACCCAGAGCGCCATCAGCCATCAGATCCGCGGGCTGGAGGAGCGGCTGGGCGTGCCGCTCTTCAAACGCATGCCTCATGCGCTGGTGCTGAGCGAGACCGGCGAGGCGCTGTTGCCGATCGTGGCCGACGCGTTCGACCGGCTGGCCGAGGGGGTCGCGGCCGTGATCGAGCATGAGGTCAAGGGGGTGCTGACCGTCAATGTCTCGCCGTCGTTCGCGGTCAAATGGCTGGCGCCGCGCCTCGGCCGGTTTCGCGAGCGATTCCCGGGCATCGAGCTGCATCTCTTGACCAGCAATTATTACACCGACTTCGCGCGCGAGGGCGTCGATGCCGCGATCCGGCACGGCGTCGGCCCCTGGCCGGGCCTGCGCGCCGACCGGTTCCTGGATGACAAGGTCTATCCGGTCTGCAGCCCGCAGCTGCTGGAAGGACCGCATGCGATCCGGCAGCCGCAGGATCTGCAGCATCATGTGCTGCTCGACCTGATCGAACGGCCCTATTGGGCGCGCTGGCTGGCGGCCGCGGGCGTGCCGGACCTGAAGCCGCGCGAGGTCGTGCTGTTCGACGATATCGGCGTGGGGCTCGAAGCCGCGGCGGTCGGCATGGGCGTCGCCATGGGGCGCTCGACCATTCTCGGCGAGGATCTGATGAGCGGCCGGCTGGTGCGGCCGTTCACGCTCGACATGCCGGGCCGCTACGGCTTTCACCTGGTCAGCCCGGAAGCGATCGCCGCCCGCCCCAAGATCGCCAGGCTCCGCGCCTGGCTGATCGAGGAGGGGGCTGCTTAAAGTCCTTCTCCGCCCTTCAAAGGGGGAGAAGGATTTAGGATGAGGTGGGTGCTTCAGCGTTTCCGGCGTTCCCCGCCTCACCCCGGCCCTCTCCACCCCAATGGGGTAGAGAGGGAGATCAGCTCTTCTTGCCGAACGTCAGTGCGCCGGTCAGGTCGCCCAGCGCCGGCTCATGGTTCTGGGCCAAGGCGTCATCGCGCATCTTGATGCCGGGGAGCGTCGGCAGCGCGAAGCGGTGGGTGATGAAGCGCAGGATCGAGGTCGTGTCGTAGGTCGTGTGATCGACGAAGCCGCGCTTGGCATAGGGCGAGACGATGAAGGCCGGGATGCGCGTGCCTGGGCCGAACCGATCGGCCTTGGGCGGGGCGACATGGTCCCAGAACCCGCCGTTCTCGTCATAGGTGACGACGACCAGCATGTGCTTCCACTGCGGGCTCTTCTCCAGGTGATGGATCAGCGTCACCAGATGCTCGTCGCCCGACTGCACGTCGGCGTAGCCGGCATGTTCGTTGAGATTACCCTGCGGCTTGTAGAAGGTGACCTGGGGCAGCTTGCCGCTATCGATCGCCTTGATGAACTCGACGCCGTCGAGCCCGCCGTCGCGCAGATGCTCGGCGCGGGCCGGTGTGCCCGGCGCCAGGTCGGCGAAATAGTTGAACGGCTGGTGGTGGAACTGGAAATAGATCGGCGCGCCGCCCTTGCCGTCGAGGGCGGCAGCCCAAGCGCCGCTGTACCAGGCCCAGGTGACGCCCTTGGCCGACAGCAGGTCGCCGATGTTCTGCATGGTCTGCGGCGGCAGGGTGGTGGGGATGCTGGGGTCGGCCAGCGCCGGATCGCCACCGGGAGCCGGCTTGTTGTTGCTGGGCTGATAGGGCGGCTGCATCGTGTTGACCGCGTAGAAATCCGGCGTGATGTTGCCGTCGCGCACGAATTTCGGGATGCCCTCGATCGCCGATTTCGGCGAATTGTCGGCAAGCTTCAACGTGATGCCGTCGGCCTCGACCACCGAGATCGAATCCTTGGCCGGGCTCTTGTCCGCGTTCGGATAGACCGGTGCGCAGGCGCAGATCAGTTCGAAATGATTGAAGAACGAGCCGCCGAAGCCGCCCATGAAGAAATGGTCGGCCAGCGTATATTTCTGGGCGATCTTCCACATCGGCAGCTTCTGGTCGACCGTGTAATGGCCCATCACCTCGCCGCCGGCATCGGCATAGGCCACGAACTTGTCGTTCTTGCCGCCGTCGATCTGCATCTGGTTCTCGTAGAACCGGTGCCACAGATCATGGGTGACCACATTGATCTTGGTATTGAGCCCCTTGGGGTCGTCGATGGCGAACGGCTTGTTCGGCATATGTGCGGTCAGTTCCTGGGTCACCGGCGGTACCACGCCCTTGATGGTCAAGCCATCCCAGGTCGGCGGCAGTTCCTTCAGGATCGAACCGTCGCGGTCGAGCTGCTTCAGGCTGGTGGCCGAGGCGTGCTTCAGGCCGTCGGCGCCGGGGAAATTGCCGTACAGATTGTCGAAGCTGCGATTTTCGGCATAGATCACGACCACGGTGTCGATCTGGTCGATGCCGGCCGCGGCCTTGGGTGCGGCAAAAGCCGACGCCGACGCGTTCAACGCCAGCAAACCCGTAACAGATGCCGATAATAGTCTTTTCGCCTTCACGGTCTTGTTCCCCTTGCCGGAAAATTCGGTCGATCGCGCCCACGTCACCATAGAAGTGTGAAACTATGCGGATCGTCCGCAAAAAAATCAGTCTTTTGCTCGTTTTACTGGTTCCCATGATCGTCACCGGGGCGGCCGAAATTTCCCAAGGCCCGATGACTCGCGCGGCCGTGCGCGCGCAGACCCGGGCGCTTGAAGCGCTGGGCACGCGCATGTTCCGCGATCCGAGCCTGTCGGCGTCGGGCAAGCTCGCCTGCTCGTCCTGCCACGACCCGGCCCACGGCTTCGGCCCTGCCAACGATCTGGCGGTGCAGATGGGCGGTGCCGACATGCGGCATCCGGGCACGCGGGCGGCACCGTCGCTGACATATCTGGAAGCGACGCCGCCCTTCACCGAACATTATTTCGACAGCGACGATGACGGCGACGAGAGCGTCGATAATGGCCCGACCGGCGGGTTGACCTGGGACGGCCGCGCCGACCGCGGGCGCGAGCAGGCCCGCATCCCGCTGCTGGCCGCGCACGAGATGGCGAACAAGGATGCCGCATCCGTCGCGGCCCGGCTGGAGCAGGCGGGCTATGCGGCCGAGTTGCGCAAGATCCTGGGCGTGAAGCTCGACGGACCGGATCAGCTGTTCGATGCCGCGGTCGAGGCGCTGGAGGTCTATGAGCAGGACTACCGGGTGTTCTACCCCTATTCCAGCAAGTATGACGCCTTCCTCGCCGGCAAGGCCAAGCTCACGCCGGCCGAGGCGCGGGGCCTGGCCTTGTTCGAGGATCCGGAGAAGGGCAATTGCGCCAGCTGTCATATCAGCCAGCGTGCCAACAATGGCGCGCCGCCGGAATTCACCGACTATGGCCTGATCGCGATCGGCGTGCCGCGCAACCGGGCGATCCCGGCCAATGCCGATCCGAACCATTTCGATCTGGGCCTGTGCGGCCCGGACCGCACCGATTTCCGCGACCGGGCGGAATATTGCGGGCTGTTCAAGACACCGTCGCTGCGCAATGTCACGCGGCGGCAGGTCTTCATGCATAATGGCGTGTTCCATAGCCTGAAGCAGGTGATGGAATTCTATGTCGAACGCGATACCGATCCCGGCAAATGGTACCCGCGCAACGCCGACGGCACGGTCGATAAATACGACGACCTGCCGGCCGTCTATCACGATAACGTCAATACGGACCCGCCGTTCGACCGCAAGCCCGGCGACAAGCCGGCGCTGAATGCGGCTGAAATCGACGACATCATCGCGTTCCTGGGCACGCTCAACGACGGGTACCAGCCGCCGAAGCGGCCCTGATATCCGGCCGCGGCCCCTTGGGCGCACTTGCCGGCCGCCCTATGTCTCACGCCTCGGACAACGCACTGTTGCGTAAAGGGCCTGGGCAAGCTGTCCGTCCGGGACTAGCGTATCCGCCCTTTGGACCAGTACGCGACGCATTCTAGGGCGGTATCGACGGATATTATGGCCAACTACGATTTCGATCTCTTCACGCTCGGTGCCGGTTCCGGCGGCGTTTCCGGATCGCGCCGGGCTGCGTCCTATGGCGCCCGGGTCGGCATCTGCGAGGACAGCATCGTCGGCGGCACCTGCGTCATCCGCGGCTGCGTGCCGAAGAAGCTCCTGGTCTATGGCGCGCATTTCGCTGAGGATTTCGCCGATGCTGCCGGCTACGGCTGGACCGTGGGCGAGACCCGGTTCGACTGGGCGACGCTGATCGCCAACAAGAACCGTGAGATCGGGCGCTTGAACGGCATCTATAAGAAGCTGCTCTCCGATAGCGGCGTGAAGCTCTATGAAAAGCGCGGCAAGATCATCGACCCCCACACGGTCGAGGTCGGCGGCGAGCGCTTCAGTACCCAGCGGATCATGATCGCGACCGGCGCCCGGCCGGTGGCGCCGCAGATCCCCGGCATCGAGCATTCGATCTCGTCGAACGAGGCGCTGGATCTGCCCGAGCTGCCAAAACGCATCGCCATCGTCGGCGGCGGCTATATCGCGCTCGAATTCGCCGGCATCTTCGCGGCGCTCGGCAGCGAGGTCACCGTGGTGATCCGCGGCGACCGGGTGCTGAAAAGCTTCGACGAGGACGTGCGCGAGACCCTGACCGAGGCGCTGGTGCGCCACGGCATCGCCATCCGCAACCATACCGAGGTCCTGCGCATCGACAAGGCGCTGGGCGGGTTGACGCTGGTGATGAGCAACGGCGCGCCGCTGCTGGTCGACCAGGTGCTCTATGCCACCGGGCGCGAGCCCAATACCCAGGCCTATGCCTCGACGCGCCAGGCCAATACCGAAGGTATCGGGCTGGAAAACGTCGGCATCACCACCGACAAGCACGGCGCCATCGCCGTCGATGAATGGTCCCAGACCTCGGTACCATCGATCTATGCGGTCGGCGACGTCACCAACCGCCTGAACCTGACGCCGGTCGCGATCGCCGAGGCGCGGGCGTTGGCCGAGACCCTGTTCAACGACAATGCCACCAAGTTCGACCCGACCGATGTCGCGACCGCCGTGTTCAGCCAACCGCCGGTCGCGACCGTCGGCATGACCGAGGCCGAGGCGCGCATCAAGGTCGGCGCCGTCGATATCTACCGCTCGCGCTTCCGGCCGATGAAGCACACGCTCTCGGGCCGCGACGACCGCACCATGATGAAGCTGGTGGTCGACCGGGCGACCGATCGGGTGTTGGGCTGCCATATGGTCGGCACCGACGCGCCGGAAATCATCCAGGGCCTGGCGATCGCATTGAAGTGCGGCGCCACCAAGAAACAGTTCGACCAGACGGTCGGCATCCACCCGACCGCCGCCGAGGAGTTCGTCACCATGCGCGACAAGCTGCCCGATCCGGTGGCCAAGGCGGCAGAATAGAGGCGGAAAATGGCTGAGACATGGTCCCCCGATAGCTGGCGCGGCCGGCCGATCGTCCAGGTGCCCGAATATCCGGATGCCGCCGCGCTCGAGACTGTCGAAGGCTTGCTGCGCAACTTTCCGCCGCTGGTGTTCGCGGGCGAGGCGCGCCGGCTGAAGACGGCGCTGGCCGACGCCGCCGAGGGCAAGGCGTTCCTGCTGCAGGGCGGCGATTGCGCCGAAAGCTTCGCCGAATTCCGCGCCAACAACATTCGCGACACGTTCCGCGTCTTGCTGCAGATGGCGGTGGTGCTGACCTTCGGCGCAGCCGTGCCGGTGGTGAAATTGGGCCGTCTCGCCGGTCAGTTCGCCAAGCCGCGCTCGACGCCGAACGAGACGATCGGCGAGGTCAGCCTGCCTTCATATCGCGGCGACATCATCAACGGCATGGAGTTCACGAGCGCCGCCCGCATCCCCGATCCGCAGCGCATGATCCAGGCCTATAGCCAGTCGGCGGCGACGCTCAACCTGCTGCGCGCCTTTGCCAGCGGCGGCTATGCCGACCTGCACCAGGTCCATCTGTGGAACCAGGGCTTCGTCGGCAAGAGCCCGCAGGGCGAGCGCTACCAGGCGCTGGCGGATCGGTTGACCGAGACGCTCGATTTCATGGCGGCCTGCGGCTTCACGTCGGCCACCAGCCCGCAGATCCGCGAGACCGACTTCTTCACCTCGCACGAGGCGCTGCTGCTGCCCTACGAGCAGGCGCTGACCCGCGTCGATTCGACCTCGGGCGACTGGTACGACTGTTCGGCCCATCTGGTCTGGATCGGCGACCGCACCCGTCAGCTCGACGGCGCCCATGTCGAGTTCGCGCGCGGTATCAAGAACCCGATCGGGCTCAAGGCCGGTCCGTCGACCAATCCCGACGATCTGCTGCGCCTGATCGATATCCTGAACCCGGACAACGAGGCGGGCCGATTGTCGCTGATTACGCGCATGAGCTCGGAGAAGGTGACGGAGCTGCTGCCGCCGCTGGTGCGCGCGGTCAAGCGCGCCGGCCGCAAGGTCGTCTGGGTCTGCGATCCGATGCATGGCAATACCCACACGTCCTCGACCGGCTACAAGACCCGCTCGTTCGACCGGATCATCAAAGAGGTCCGCGGCTTCTTCGACGTGCACGAGGCCGAGGGCACCCACGCCGGCGGCGTGCATTTCGAGATGACCGGCCAGGAAGTGACCGAATGCATCGGCGGCGCCCAGGCGATCAGCGACAGCTCGCTCGGCGACCGCTACCACACCCATTGCGACCCGCGGCTGAACGCCAGCCAGTCGCTGGAGCTGGCGTTCCTGATGGCCGAAGAATTGAAGTCGCGGCGTCTCGCCACCGGCCGTCCGTCCGGTTCGGCCCTGGCGGCGGCGTCCTGACATGCCCGATTCCACCGACAAGGCGCCCCGGGGCATCGCCCATCTGCCTGCGATCGATGCGGTGCCGGCGCTCACCGATTTCTACTTCAACCGCACCAAGCAGGTGGTGGAGAAGTTCGGGGACAAGGAAGTGACCTACGCCGTGTTCATGCGACGTCCGGTCATCTCGACGCCGCGCCTGGTGGTGGAGTTCCTGGAAAAGGCGGCGCGCGAGCGCGGCGTCACGTTCAAGATCGAGCTGGTCCACCAAGAGGGCGAGTGGGTCGGCGCCGGCGACCCGATGCTCTACATCACCGGGTCGCTCCGCCATCTGATCGATCTGGAGACGCTCTATCTCCAGCGCCTGGGCCCGCCCTGCGTCGCCGCCTATAACGCCTATGTCATGTGCCAGGAGATGCCGAAGACGGCGTTCCTTGCCATGGACGCGCGCCATTGCGCCGGGGCGGAAATGGCCGAGATGATGGCCTATGCGGCTTCGGTGGGCTCGGCGGCCGCCAAGGCCGAGGTCGGTGCCGTGGGCTTCATCGGCAACGCCACGACCGAGACCGCGCATTTCTTCGGCCAGAAAAGCGGCCTCGGCACCATGCCGCATGCGCTCATCGGCTACGCCGGCTCGACCGTGCGCGCGGCCGAGATGTATCACGAGACTTTTCCGGACGAGCCGATCACCATCCTGGCTGATTATTTCGGTAACGAAATGACGGACGCCTTGGCCGTCGCCCGGCGGTTTCCGGAATTGGCCGCGGCCGGCAAACTGTCTGTCCGGCTCGACACCCATGGCGGCCGCTACGCCGAAGGGCTCGATCTCGCGACCTCCTACGAGATTCTGGAACGGCACGCGCCGAAATCGATCCGCGGCTACCGGACCGAGGCGGAGTTGCGCTATCTGGTCGGCACCGGCGTTTCGGCCGCTGCGATCTGGGCGCTCCGGAAGGCCTTGGACAAGGCCGGCTTCAAGAAGGTGAAGATCGTGGGCTCGTCGGGCTTCTCGCCGGCGAAATGCCGGATGATGGCGGCGGCGAACGCGCCCTTGGACGTGATCGGCACCGGATCCTACCTGCCCGATCAATGGTCGGAGACGTATGCCACCGCCGATATCGTCGCCTATGACGGCGTGCCGATGGTCAAGCTCGGCCGCGAATTCCTGCTGCGCAAACGGCCGGATGGGGGCGCGAAGTAGGATCGACGCTCCGGCTGCCCGGCGATGTTTTGATCAGAAGCGCTGGGCCAGCAGCAGGACCAGGGACCAGCCGCCGACCACGACGCCGAGGATGCTGCCGAGGCGGGCCCAGCCATGGATCCAGTCGAGCGGTGGGGTCGGCACCGGGTCGATCTCGATCACGGCGAAATGCGCGTCCGTCGAAGGTTCGAGCGGCGAATGCTGTTCCATGACCGGCTCCCCTTTCTGCGGCGCAAGCCTGGGGTTAATGCGGTGCTAACCGTGCAGTTGCAAATATCCTAAGACTCTTTTTAGGCGAGTCTAGGGAAATATGCTCTCGGGCGTTCAGCCGGGCAGGGTGACCGAGACGCTGAGCCCGCCTTCCGGCCGGTTTTCCAACAGAATCTCGCCGCCATGGCCGCGAATGATCGAGCGCGCGATCGACAGGCCGAGGCCGGTGCCGCCGGTGTCGCGGTTGCGTGAGCTTTCCAGCCGGACGAAGGGGGCGAATACCCGCTCGCGATCGGTTGCCGCGATGCCGGGCCCCCGGTCGGCGATGGTGACGCGGCAGCCGTCACCGCTCTCGCCCAAGGTGATTTCGACCGCGCCGCCGTACTTGATCGCATTGTCGACCAGATTGCCGAAGGCGCGGCGCAGCGCCACCGGGCGGCCTTGGAAGATGCGATGGGCGGGCCCCTGATAGCTGGCCTCGTGGCCGGAGTCGCTCGCTTCGTCGACCATGCTTTCCAGGAGGCTGGTCAGGTCGAGCGCGGTCGGCGGCTCGCTCGCCGCATCGTCGCGGGCAAACGCGAGCGTGGCCTCGATCATCTCCGCCATCTGGTCCAGATCGCCCAGCATACGGTCGCGCTGTTCCTCGTCCTCGACGAATTCGGCGCGGAGCCGCAGGCGGGTGATCGGCGTGCGCAGATCGTGCGAGATGGCGGCGACCATCTGGGTACGGTCTTCGATGAAGCGCTGCACGCTCGCCTGCATGCCGTTGAAGGCGCGGGCGGCGCGTCGCAGCTCGGCCGGGCCGATCTCGGCGATCGGCGCCGCCTTCGGGTCGCGCCCGAATCGTTCGGCGGCACTCGTGAAATGCTCGATCGGCCGGGCGAGCAGCCGGGTCGACGCGAGCGTCACCAGAATGATCGACACCAGAGCGATGGCGATGGTGATCAGATGGCGCGCCGGCCGCGACAGGCCCCAGTTGCGCTCGCCGACGGTGAAGACCGCCCAGCTGCCGTCATGCAATTGGATGGCCGCGATGCGCGGGTCGGGCAGGCGGTGGCCGTCGTGGAACAGCAGGGGCGAGCTCGGCGACATGGCGCGGGTGCGGAAGATGCGGACGTCGCGATTGGGATCGTCCAGCAGATTGCGCAGATCGTCGATCGCCGGCTCCGTGCCCGGCGGCACCGGCATGCCGGCCTGGGGTTCGGGCAGGGTCGGGAACCAGGTGACGAAATGATCGCCGTTGCCGGCGGCGTCGGCCAGCGCCGGGCGGCGTTCGGGCGGGGCCGCATCCAGCATGCGCAATCCGACCCCGACCTCGTTCAGGAGCCCGGTATGTTCGAGCGGCGGCCGGGCCAGATTGCTGTTCAGCAACGTGAAGGCCGTACCGATCAGGCCCATGAACAGGATCGTCGCCAGCGTGGTGAGCGCCAGGCGCAGCGCGATCGTGTCGCGGAACGGGCGGGGCAGGCCCATCTCAGATGCGGGTCACGGTCGTGGAAAAGATATAGCCGCCGCTGCGCACGGTCTTGATCAGCATCGGCTCCTTCGGGTCGGCCTCGATCTTGCGGCGCAGGCGGCTGACCTGGACGTCGATCGAGCGATCGAACACCTCGGTCGCCCGGCCGCGGGCGATGTCGAGCAACTGGTCGCGGGTCAGCACGCGGCCGGCATGATCGGCGAAGGCGGTCAAGAGGTCGAACTCGCCGCCGGTCAATTGCACCAAGGCACCCCCGGGATTGCGCAGCTCGCGCTTGGCCAGGTCGATCTTCCAGCCGTCGAACTCCAGCACGCCCGAGGCACTCTCCTCAGCCGGTCGCGGCGGGCTGGCGCTGCGCCGGAGCACGGCCTTGACCCGGGCCAGCAGCTCGCGCGTGTTGAACGGCTTGCCCAGATAGTCGTCGGCCCCCAGCTCCAGCCCGATGATCCGGTCGGTATCCTCGCGCATCGCAGTCAGCATGATGATCGGCACGGCCGAGGTCGTGCGGATCTTGCGGCACAGGTCGAAACCATCCTCGCCGGGCAGCATCAGATCGAGAATGATGAGATCGATCGAGCTGACCTCGAGCGCCCGGAACATCTGCTTGCCGTCCCGCGCGGTCGTGACGCGGTAATCGTAGCGGACGAGGAATTTGGACAGGAGCGAACAGATCTGTTCGTCATCGTCCACGACCATGATGTGCGGCGTACGGTTCATGGGGCGCGATTATAAGGATAGGTCAGGCGGTGCCGATCAGAAATTTGCCGGCGGCAATAGTCCGTTACGAATTAGTCGCCGAAGCCGTAGAGCCGCGCCGGATTCTCGACCAGCACCAGATGGCGCTGGCGCTCGTCCGGGACCCAGAGCCGCAGCAGATCCAAAAGCTCGCCGTCGTTCGCCATATAGCCCTCGATCGCGACATGGGGCCAGTCGCTGCCCCAGACCAGCCGGGTCGGGTCGGCATCGACCAGGGCCTGGGCGAATGGGATCGTGTCGTGATAGGGGGCGCCGGCCGTGGACGTGCGATTGGCGCCGCTGAGCTTGACCCAGGTTCGGCCGTCGCGCACCAGCTTCAGCAATTGCTTGAAGCCCGGATGATCGATCCCGGCCGAGGCCGGCATATGTCCCATATGGTCGATGACGATATCGACCGGCAGGCGGGCGAGCTTCGGCGCCAGCACCGGCAGGGTCCGGCAGTCGATCAGCAGCTGGATATGCCAGCCGAAGCGTTCGATCCGTTTCGCCAGCGCTTCCAGATGATCGAGTTCGACGCCGCCGCGGAACAGCATGTTGAAGCGGATGCCGCGGATGCCGTTGCCGTGCATGCGCTCCAGCTTCGCCTCCGACACGGTCGGGTCGATGACGGCGATGCCGCGCAGCCGGTTGCGGTGCTTGGCCAGCGCGTCGAGCGTGCAGGCATTGTCGGTACCGAACACGCTCGGCTGCACCACCACGCCGCGCTCCAGCCCGAGCGTGTCCAGCAGATGGCGATAGGCTGAGAGCGGCGCCTCGGGCGGCGTGTAGCTGCGGTCCTCCTGCAAGGCGAACAGCGGGAACGGACCGATGACATGGGCATGGCAGTCGGTGGCGCCGGGCGGGATGGCGAAGCCCGGCGGACGCGGCTTCGGGTCCGGGCCCTGGCAGGGCGGCGCGTCATCCTCGTCCGACGGAACCATGGTGCTTCTCCCCGTGTGTTGAGAAGGTGCTTACTCCCAGCCGGCCCGCGCCATGGCGGCATCGGCTTCGGGTGCGAATTTGCCGAGCTTTCCGACCGCCAGCGCGTCGATCTTGAAGGGGCCGAGGCCCGCCAGCACCGGTGCCGGCTCGACGCCGGCCAGCACCGGATATTCGAAATTGGCCGCGGCGAATTGCTTCTGCGCATCCGGCTTCAACAGGAATTCCAGCAGCTTCGCCGCCGCCTTGGCATGGCTCGACCAGCGCGAAATGCCGGCACCGGCGATATCGACCTCGGTGCCGCGGTTCGCCTGGTTCGGAAAGGCCACGCCGACATTGGCCACCACTTCCTGCTCCGTCACCTTGTCCGAGGCCGCGAAGCGCGCCCAATAGCGCGTGTTGATGATCGAGACCGAGCCTTCGCCGTCGGCCATCGCCTGCAACTGGTTGGTATCGCCGCCCTGGGGCGGGCGCGCCAGGTTGGCGACCAGCCCCTGCGCCCAGGTCTCGGCCGGCACCGTGCCCTGGCTCGCGATCATCGAGGCGACCAGGGCTTGATTATACAGGCTGGAGGCCGAACGGACCAGGATCTGGCCCTGGAACTTGGGGTCGGCCAAGTCCTCGTAATTGGCGACGTCGGCCGGCTCGTACTTGTCCTTCTGATAGGCGATGACGCGGGCCCAATAGGCGAGTGCCACCCACTGGCCGTTCTTGTCGCGCAGGTTGGCCGGCACCGCCTGCAACACCGCGTCGGACGTGATCGGCTGCAACAGCCCCGCCTCCGCACAGCGCCAGAGCGTGGCGGCTCCTACCGAGAGGATCAGGTCGGCCGAGGTATGCTGGCCTTCCTTGGTCAGGCGCTCGAACAGCGGATCGAAATCCTCGTCGACCAGCTCGACCGGAATGCCGGTCGCCTGGGTGAAATCGGCGAAGACCTTGGCATCCTCGGCCTGATGCCGATCGGAATAGACCGTGAGCGGCGCTTCATGAGGGGCGGCCAAGGCCGGCTCCGCGATCAGCAGGGCCAAAAGTGCTGCAACGAATCTCATCGAGCGGACGGGCTCGCGACATGGATCAGTTGCTTGCCCAGGTTCCGGCCGGCCAGCATGCCGATGAAGGCTTCGGGCGTCCGGGCCAGCCCCTCGGCGATATCCTCGCGATATTTGATCAGGCCGCCGCGCAACCAGGCGGTCATGTCGGCCAGGAATTCGGCCCGGCGCGGCTCGTAGTCGAACACCAGGAAGCCTTCCATGCGGGCGCGCTTCGCCAGAATGGTCCGCATCCAGCGGGCACCCATGTCCTGGGTTTCCAGACGATCATAGATCGCGACCGCGCCGACGATGATGATGCGGGCATACATCGCGAGGCTCGCCATCGCCGCGTCATGGATGATGCCGCCGACATTGTCGAAATAGACGTCGACGCCGTGCGGGGCCAGATGGGCGAGTTCGGCGACCAGCGCCTCGGCACTCTTGTCGCGATAGTCGATCGCCGCGTCGAAGCCCAGTTCGCGGGTGACGAAGGCGCATTTATCGGGGCCGCCGGCGATGCCGATGACGTGGCAGCCTTTGAGCTTGGCGATCTGGCCCACGACCTGGCCGACCGCGCCCGACGCGGCGCTGACCAGCACCGTCTGGCCCGGCTTGGGCTTGCCGATATCCAGGAGCGCGAAATAGGCGGTCATGCCGGGCATGCCGAGCACGCCCAGATAATGCGACAGCGAGGCGGCCTTGCCGTCGACCTTGATCAGGCCCTTGGCCGGCATCACGCCATATTCCTGCCAGCCGACGCGTGCCAGCACCGTGTCGCCCGGGTGCAGCGACGGGTCGTTCGACGCCACGACCTCCGCCACGACCTCGCCCACCATGACCTCGCCGATCTGGGTCGGCTGGGCATAGGATTTGGCCTCGCTCATCCGGCCGCGCATATAGGGATCGAGCGACAGGTAGAGCGTGCGCAGCAGCACTTCGCCGGCGCCGGGCGTGGGGATCGGCTGCACGTCATGACCGAAATCGCTCGGCAACACCGATCGATTGACGGGACGGGCGGCGAGGGTGATGCGGTGATTGACCTGCATGACGGCAAACTCCATAGGCTCCCGAGCCCGGGATATTAGCCCCGGTATCCTAGCCCGGTCTCGCTTATCGTCGGATGACATCTATGCGAGGGCCGCTTGGCTGGCGGCGGCGCGCAGCTTTCTCCCTGCTTCAGGCCCGGTCGCAGCGCTGAGATCATTTGAATCCAAGTAAGTTTTATCACGGGCGCCTCACATGATCGTGACGGGGTGTGATCGGATTTCGTGCGCTTCATGCGGGTATTTTTCGCCACATTGGTGTTCTCTGCCCTTTCGACATCTGTATCGCAAATGAAGCCGAGCAATGTTCCACGCCGGACAAGAGGAAGCGGATTTGCCTGCGAATCGAGTGCCGTCGACACCCCCTACTGGTGCCTTCGGTCCTCGGCCTCGGAGAAGCGTCCGGCGGCTGGCGAGGGCGAGCGTGCGTCTCAATCGGTTCGCGCGACCCGAGAGTGGGATCATTTGCCGGAGAAGACCGATCGATGAGGCCGGCACTTAAATCGCGGCGACCTGCTCGAAAAGAGAACCAATCACCGAATTCACAAAGTGGCCGTGAAATCGATGTGGAAAGACAATAATATGAAGCTCATCTCATCTTTCATGAAAACGCGCCGGAGGCGTCTGGGCTTTGCCATCGCATTGCTGGCGTCGCTCAGCGTGTCAGGTGCGGGCTTGGCAGATTCTCTCAACTTTGCCACCGGGAAAGAGAAGCCGCCGCCGCCGCCAGACCATGTCACGCCCGCCAATCCGCCGCCGGCCGATGGCGCTTCGAGACGCATCCAGATCACGGGCGAAATTATCGATGCCTGGTGCCAGGTTAGTGGAATCATGGGCATCGGCGTTGGGACAGGCCACCACAAATGCGCCATCTGGTGTGCCGTCGGAGGTGGCCCGATCGGCATTCAGGGTAGCGACGGCGTCGCCTACATCCTGCTCAAAGTCGAGGGTCAGGACCCTATCGCGAGTCAGACGGCAATAGACTTCGAGACCGACGAAGTAAAAGTCGACGCCGACTGGTATGTGCGCGACGGCACCAATTATCTGATCGTCAATAAGATTCTCGAGAACCATGGGGTCGTCAATCAAAACCATCAGAAGTACGGCATCGTACCGTTTGGAGGCTGATGATGCGCAGCACCTATGATTTTCTCCGTTTTGTCGGGCTAGCGGTGCTTTTTACCTGGCCGGCAAACAGCTTCGCTGCGGACCCCCTGGGCGTGAACGGTGAAGTTCAGGTCAATTTGAAGGGTAAAGTCGTCGATATCCTCTGTGAGATCGGGCATGACTGCGCGCCCAACTGTGGTGGCGGCAAGCGACAGCTCGCGCTGAAGACGGCGGACAACAAGCTTTATTTTGCGAGCAAAAGTCATGTGATTTTTGCCGGGCTCACAAATGACCTAATACAATTCTGCGGCAAGGAGATCATCGCCGATGGTCTCGTTACCTCGGCTTATGGGTCTCAGATGCTGTTTATTCAGCAGTATAAGACGAGCGAAAATGGCGAATGGATCGATGCCACCCAATTTAGAACCGATTGGGCCAAATCGCACGGGGTCGACCCGGATGGCGAGACGGCGAAAGCTTGGTATAAGACGGACGAGACTGTCAAAGCCGCCGTCGCTCTCCATGGCACACTGGGCTTGGTGCCGTGATGGGGCGGCGTTGGATCGGGCTGTTGGTGGCACTGCCGGCGATGGTCTTCTGCCTGCGCTTCATGGTCGAGGCACCGGCGCAAACAAGTTCTGCGGCAACCCGGACACCGGCGCCGTCGGCCGTCGTGCCGACGATAGCGGACCACACGACGATCCCTGGGCTGCCCGGTCTTGGCGGCCCGTTCACTCTGACGGATCAAAATGGAAAGACGCGAACGGACCAAGAGTTCCGCGGGAAGCTTTTGCTGGTCTCATTCGGCTTCACCGGGTGTTCGAGCGTCTGTCCACTGCAAATGCAGAAAATTTCCGAGGCGCTTGCCGAGATCCCGCCGGCGGTCGCAAATCAGGTGGTTCCGCTGTTCATCTCCATCGATCCCGAGGGCGACTCTCCTCAGGAAATGCGTCGGTTCCTCGCTGCCTACCATCCCTCGATCATTGGCCTGACCGGCAGCGAAGAACAGATAGATAACGTCGTCCGCGAATATCACGTTCACGTCGACGTCGGCACGCCAGCCGAACAAAAGGCCGGCGATATCGATCACTCGGACCTGCAGTACCTCATGGGGCGGGACGGCAAATTTCTGACGCTGCTCTTGCCGAACGTATCCGCCGAGGATATCGCCGCACGATTGAGCAAGTATGTCGCCAGAACGTGACGGACGGCGGCATCCACTCGATGGTTCGCGCATCAACGCGGCCGATTTTCCAGGCAGGATTTCGGCGAGGGGCGCTCGGGCGGATGAACAACAATTGATTGCGACCGCCCTCTCGCTTGGCTCAAACGCACGGCAGATCAGGGACGTTTCGACATGGGCCTTTCCCGCAAGTATGTAGTCGCTGCGCTTCTCGCTCTTGGAACGGCGACCGCCGCGGTTGGCCAGACCGACCCGATCAAGGCGCGCCAAGCGATCATGAAGGCGAACGGTGCGGCGGTCAGTTCGCTCGCCAAGATGGCCAGGGCAGAAATCCCTTTCGATGCCGCCGCGGCCAAGGCCGCGCTGCAGACGATCCACAATTCGGCGACCATTGCTGATCTGTTCCCCGCCGGTTCCGACCAGGGCGATACCAACGCTCTGCGCCAAGTCTGGACCGACAATGCCGGTTTCAAGGCGGCGCTTGCTAGGCTTATTGCGGCTGATGACGCGCAACTGGCCGATCCCCCGGCGGATCTGGACGGCGTCAAGGCCGCTCTCGGTGCGCTCGGGCCTGCCTGTACCGGATGTCACAACAGCTACCGCGCGCCGACGTGATCGGCGGGGCGCAAAACGGAATTCCGGTGACAGTCCATTAAACAGAGCTTTGAGTGGCGTTCGCCGTTGCTGACCGTCAATTCAACGGAATTCGCCTCGCTGCGGAGCAGGGGGGAGTTAAGTAGACTGTCACCGTAACTTGTCGCCGTAACTACCTGCCGGAGAGCAGGGAGAGTTTAGTAGACTGCCACCGTAACTCCATGATTAAATCCCAAAAGATCTAATAAATGATTTGATTGCAGGTATTAAAACGAAAAATAAAATGAATATTGAAGCCAGAACAGCAAAGCGGAACCATGTTTTATCTACAAACGGCATTCTTGCCGCAACGGTATCGCCGTAGCGATATGCTAACCACAAAAGACCTCCTGTCGACGGAATAACGGAAATAAATCCCATTATATTAAAGTCATATGATTTAGCAAAAGTGCCTGATTTTCCGAGAAAAATCAGGGTAAAAATATAAAAAGAACTGAATGTGATTAATATTGATGCCAATATATCTATGAGATTCTTGTTCAAGATACATCCCTCGAGAAAACATGTATAGTTTGGGAATTCCGGTGACAGTCCATTAAACAGAGCTTTGAGTGGCGTTCGCCGTTGCTGACCGTCAATTCAACGGAATTCGCCTCGCTGCGGAGCAAGGGGAGTTAAGTAGACTGTCACCGTAACTTAATGATGGGTCTTTCTGATCGGTGTTTCTGGGCTCGTTTATGTTGCAACGCACTACCCGAAGACGCGCAGGGGAAAGCCGGCGAGGCAAGATGTACCGTAGCGAGATCAAAACCCACGGTATAGGGCAATGACGGACCGACCGCGCGTCGCGCGAAGTTTAACGACCGGGGGCCGATGCCTCGGGGCGCCTGTCTCCGCCAACCGGGCCGGGGCGCCGCGCGGCCATGCGCTGGAGATTGTCATGCAGGTCTGGCGTCGGATGGACCGGGCGGAGTACAAGCGTCGTCAAGCGCCCCGATCCCCAATTCCTTTCAGGCCGGCTGAGTGACCCCCATTCTTCGTTTCGCACCGAGCCCGACCGGCCGGCTGCATCTCGGCAATGTCCGAACCGCCATCGTCAATTGGCTCTATGCCCGCAAGTCGGGCGGCCAATTGCTGCTGCGCATCGACGACACCGATCTGGCGCGGTCGACCGCGGCTCATGCCGCCGCGATCGAGACCGACCTCAAATGGCTGGGCCTCGACTGGGACCAGTTCGCCCGCCAATCCGATCGCTTCCAGCGCTACGAGCAGGCGGCCGACCAGCTGCGCGCCGACGGCCGGCTCTATCCCTGCTTCGAGACGCCGGAAGAGCTGGACCTGAAGCGCAAGCTGCAGCAGTCGCGCGGCCGGCCGCCGATCTATGACCGGGCGGCGCTCAAGCTGACGCCGCACGAGATCGAGGCGCGCCTGCGCCATGGCGAGAAGCCGACCTGGCGCTTCAAGCTCAATCGCGGCGAGACGGTC
>Ga0302314_10005779_pt1 | contig 22505 bp, 19 predicted proteins | sample III_Palsa_N2_3_FD_200533 | JGI IMG/M metagenome (GOLD analysis project Ga0302314, IMG submission 200533) | Peat permafrost microbial communities from Stordalen Mire near Abisko, Sweden - III_Palsa_N2_3 | ecosystem: Environmental > Terrestrial > Soil > Palsa > Peat permafrost | place: Sweden... | reverse complement strand
GACTCAAAGTTGCGCCCCGAGCGATCGCATGCATGATAACGTCGCAGACCCGCCGGCCGCCGCACACATTCCCCACGCCTGCGCACGGGCTTCGATCATGGGAACCGGGATCGGAAACAGGCCTTCGCTACCGGCGAACCTTAAGCCGATGTCAAGCGGGTATCAGCTTGTGCCGGCCCTCCCGTGGCCTGCTGGAAGCTGCGAGACCTATCGGGCAGCTAAAGTCCCGCCACGTTGCCTTTGTAGTCGAGCCCGACCTTTATGGGATGACCTTCGCGTGTCGCGTTGGCCCGCCACACGCCATCAGCGTCGAGGATCAAATCGGCCACGTGGCGGTAACCCGCCTGTTCGATGCTGGTGAAGGAGTTTCGGCCCTTGGCCAGCGAGACAGCCACCATTCGGTCAGGCGACTTCAATGCCGGGTTTCCCGGTTGATTGGGGCTGACCATTGACGGCATTTGGCCCTGCGCCATGCCGCTGGTGACGGCGCCAGCGGCGATCGCGACCGCGATTGCGACAGTGAAAATACGCCCCATGTGATCCTCCCTGGCTGAGGTTGGCACGATAACTCGACGCGGAAATGAAAGTTCCTGCTACCGCGCAGCCTGATGGTTACGGACGGCCGTGGGGAAGGGGCGGTCCGGGCTATTGTTCCGGTACATCCTCGGTGTCCGCCGCCGGCGAGTCGCTTAGGAGATGGTCGCCGACGGCGTCGTAGAAGGATCGCAGTTCAGCCGCCGGATCAATGACGCACTGAGCGGAAATTCCCGTGCGACGAATTTGCGTGAGGCGAGGCCGGCTTCGACGGGGAGATCGCAATGGAAATGTGCGTTCATTGCTGCGACGGCGTGTTTCGTCCGAAGACCGGGTAGTCGACCGACATCGTCCTCAACGCATCCGCGTTCCGGACGAAAAGGCCTGAATCGAGCTGGAGCCCGATTTTCTCAGGCCGATGTAGAGAACGATCATTTGAGATGGCTACCAGGGCGCGACAAGTTTCGACACGATTGGGGTGGTGATTTCCGCTTTGGCGCGAGAGCCTCATCGGTTTACCACTCTCCACGGGCGAAAGCGTGTCCATGCGATGCCGACAACCCGCATGAATTGCGCGACCGCCGCGTTGGCTACGAAGGAGACGAGTTTGCGATCGACACGACGGCAGGCGGTTTGGTCACTGCTGGCAATGAGCGCACTTGCCACCCAGGTTCGCGCAGCCGCGGAGGATGACGACGACGAGGACGTGGTCCCGAATACGTTCATCAGTCCATGTGGGCAGCCTTTTCGCGCCCCTCAGGGTGCGCCCTACCCCGTCGTGGACTGGTTCAAGGCCGCCGACAAGAATGCTGACGGCAAGCTCGATCATGCCGAATTTGTCGCAGACGCGGCGGCGTTCTTCACGGTCCTCGACGCCGACAACGACGGTGTGCTCAGTCACCGCGAGATCGCTCAATACGAACAACATATCGCTCCGGAGATTCTCTCGGGACGCGTAACGACCAGTTGGAACGATGCACGGTTGTGGCTGGCGCAATTGGACCGGCCCGGCCCGATCGACCCCGGCGGCGATCAGCCCTCCGACGACGAGGACAAGAAGCCGCCGCCGCTCGACGAGACGCTACAGGGCGCCGCCCCCTACGGCCTGTTGGTGGACCCCGAACCGGTTTTGGCCGCCGATCTCGACCTGAACGGCGTGATCACCCGCAAGAATTTCCTGAAACTGGCCGACATGCATTTCCAGACCCTGGACACGGGGGAACGTGGCTACCTGACCCTTGCCACCCTCCCCAAGACTCCGGTGCAGAAGTTGCTGGGCAAGGGCGGGCCGAAGAAGCGGCGATCCTAGATCCTGCATCCCTTGCCGAGCACGTCGCGCCTGGGATCGGCAACCTCGTAGAGAAGGTAGGTCTTGGCCGGGGTGGATGGTTCGACTCGCTTGATGGTTCCCAGCGGCTTGACCGTGCCGAAACATCTTCCAAGGGCGCTGGGATCGACGCGCCGCGCGAGATCGACAATCAACCCCGGACGGGAGAGGTCCGGCGTCGGCATCGTCAGGCCCAGGTAGCGATCGCGTTCGTCGATCTGCGCGATCGGGGCGTGGATCGCCCTCTCGTCGGCGAGCTGGGCGACGAGGCCGTAGCTCAATGTCCCGATCCACCCCGCCCCGCTCGAAACCCGCTCGTCTTCCAGCCGCGTGGCGAACCGTGGCCAGCCGAGGATGGGGCCGGCCATGGGTGCGAGCATCGGCGTGGGCAGCCAGAGTATCAGGAGGGTCAACGGATAGACGGCGAATCCGAGGATCGGCGCGGCGCGCGCGAGCCCTCTCCAGCGGCCCGCCCGCGTGACCTCGCCGGCGGCGAGCGCGGCGCAGACCGCAAGGGCGGGATAGACCGGCGCCGGCCAATGCGCCTGGACGCTATCGTGCAGGCTGTGGATCAGCAAATAGGCGATGAATGGCGCGCTCGTGGCGATCATCGCCGTCAGGATCGCCCTTGTTCTGGCGTTCGCCCAGGCGCGGACCAGAAAAATCGCGATCAGCGGGTTGATCAGCAGGATCTGAGCAGCCACGAACGTTCCCAGATGCGTCGGAGCGAAATGGCTGGGCGCGATCCGCCCGAACTGCTTGGTGAACGTCAGCCAGCGATGGTCGGCGTTCCAGGCGACGTTGACGCTGAAGACTGCGACGGCGATCAACGCCGCCAGCCATGGACCGGGCGTCAGGAGCAGACGCCGGGTCTGAGGCCGCCAGGCCAGCCACAGGACGACCCCTGGGGCCAGGAATAGAGCCGAGTATTTTGAAAGGGCCGCCAGACCGGCCGCAAGCCCGGTGGCGATCCACCATCCTGACGCCTCGGCGGACACCGCCTTCAGCGCGCACCACAGCGTCACGGTCCAGAACAGGGCTGCGGGTGCGTCCGGAACAGCCAGAAAGCCACCGGCCGCCACCAGCAGCATGGCGTTGTACCACAGGCCCGCGCGACGAGCGTCGGCCTCTGGAGCCCCGACGAGGCGGGCGATGTCGAACACCAGCAGGCTGGAGAGGCCGCTCGCCAGGATCGGTATCAGCCGTACACCCAACGGTGTGTCGCCGACGATATGGCGGCCCAGCCAGATCCACCAGGCGATCATCGGCGGATGATCATAGTAACCGAACGCCGGCGCCATCGACCACAACCGATAGTAGGCCTCGTCCTCGGTCAGGTGCAGGCTCGCGGCGATGATCACCCTGACCGCCGCCAGGACGAGGGCGATCGCGATCAGCCCGCCTGGCGGTCCTGGCGCTGGAACGGTGGGGTCACCAGACGGCGAGAGATGTGCTGACATAGTTCCAGATCGCGCCAAACGCTGCCCCGGCCGCGCCCGCCAGCCACGTGATACGCGTAACGCCGTGTGCGAGATTGGCGACCGCGACGTTGGCGACGAGACCGACCGAGCACAGTGCGGCGAAACGCACATAGCCGCTGAGCAGTTTCCAGCCACGCAGCCGCCGGTCGCGATATGTGACGCTGTTGTTGATCAGATAGTTGGAGGTCATTGCAGTCACCGCCGCGATCGATTGCGCTGCCCAGAACGCCAGGCCGAGCCGCAGCATCCAGGCGAGGATGCTCAGGTGGACGACCAGCCCGCTGGCCCCGACCAGACCGAACATCAGCGCCCTGGGGGGCAGAAGATTGCCGGTCGCCTTGGTCAGGATCAGGCTGGCATATTCGAACACCACCCGGCGATCCAGCTTACTCACACCCGATGTGCGCTCGCCGAATGCGTACGGCAGCTCGACGATCGCCAGCGGCCGCGGCTGCGAGGCGATGATGTCGAACAGGATTTTGAAACCCTGACGCGACAGCTTCGGCGCGACGCTTTCCACCACCTCGCGGCGGATCATGAAGAAGCCGCTGATGGGATCGGATACCTTAGCTTTCAGTACATGCCGCGCGAGCGCGTTCGCTAGGGCGCTGCCGATCTTGCGTAGGGGCGAAAGACCGCGCGTCAATCCGTCCATGTCGAGATATCGGCTGCCGATCACCAGGTCGGCGTCCCGCGTCCGCAACGCGCTCAACATCTTGGGAAGCAGCGTCTCGTCATGTTGCAGGTCGGCGTCGATTACCGCGATGTATGGTGCGGCGCTCGCCATCACCCCTTCTAGCACGGCGCCGGCCAGCCCACGCCGGCCGATTCGATGCATGCAGACGATTCGCGGGTCGGCGCGCCCCATTGCCTTGACCACCGACGCGGTGCCGTCAGGTGAATCGTCGTCGACGACGATCGCCTGCCAAGCCACGCCCGCCAGTGTTTCGGTGATTCGGTCGATCAGGAGCGGAATATTGCCCCTCTCGTTGAAGGTGGGGATCACCACCGTCAGAACGAGCGGCGACTGGGCCGTCGGGGTCAATGGGCTATCGGCCTTCCATCGGTTATGCACGCGCAACGCGGCGCGAGGCCGCGCTTGGGTCGGTGGGAGGCATAACTAGCGCTCCTTCATCGTGTGACAAGAACTTGTGGGCGTGACGATGGCGGACAAGCCGGAGATTCTGATCGATGCGCGGGGCCATCTCTGCCCGATTCCCACTCTGAGGTTGCGTCGCGCGCTTGAGGCCGCCCCGGCCGGCGCGCGGGTTCGGCTACTCGCCGATGATCCCATGGCGCGCATCGACGTGCCGCACTTCGCCGCCTCCACGGGCGCGCGGATCGAGAGTCTCGTGGTTGAAGATCAGACCCTCAACGTCCTGATTTCAAAGGCTGAGATAGACAGGGACTGAACAACGCGGAACCCTGCGAAGGTGCGGCGCGCCGCGGGGGAACGGCGCGCCGCCAGGAAGATCTTGCCTTCGTCCTGATCGATCACCGCCGCATCGGGGGACGGGAGAGCGCGGTCAGTGATCAACGCGCCGACTATGGTGCCGCGTCCCTGAACCGAAAATGAACAGGTCAGATAGCGCCGCTAGATTGCAAAGAATCAATGTTGGCGGTGGAGAAGCCCCATTCGGAAAGCACTTGCGCAGTATCCGCGCCGATCGCCGGCGGCGGCCCCGCGATAGCTCCAGGCGTTGCCGAAAAGCGTGGCGCCGGCGCCGGCTGCATGACCCCTTCTACCTCGACGAAGGTCTCGCGGGCGACGTTGTGCTTGTGCAACGGGGCCTCTTCCAGGGTCAGCACTGGCGCGAAGCACACGTCGGTTGCTTCCATGATCTCGCACCATTCATCGCGGGTCTTGGTGGCGATCACCTTGGCGAGGCGCTCACGCAGCGATGGCCACAGGCTGCGGTCCATCTGCGACTTGAAGTCGGGATCGGAGATGCCGGTTTTTTCCAGCAGCAGGGCGTAGAACTGCGGTTCGATCGATCCGATCGAGACCCATTTTCCGTCCGAGCATTGATAGGTGTCGTAGAAGTGTGCGCCGCCATCGAGCAGGTTTGACTGGCGATCGTCGGTCCACACGCCGGTCGCCTTCATGCCGTAGAACATCGCCATCAGCGAGGCGGCCCCATCGCTCATCGCGCAGTCGATCACCTGGCCCTGACCGCTCGCGCGGGCATGGATCACTCCGGCGAGCAGGCCGAACGCCAAATAGAGAGCCCCTCCTCCAAAGTCGCCGACGAGGTTGAGCGGCGGAATCGGCTTATCCGCCGTGCCTATGGCGTGCAGGGCGCCGGTGATGGCGATGTAATTCTGATCGTGGCCGGCCGCCAGCGCGTAGGGGCCGGTCTGGCCCCACCCGGTCATCCGCCCGAACACCAGCTTGGGATTTCGCACCAGCGCGACATCCGGCCCAAGTCCCAGGCGCTCCATCACACCCGGCCGAAAGCCCTCGAACACAACGTCCGCCTTCTCGAACAGCTTGAGGCAGGCTTCGACGGCGTCCGGCGATTTCAGGTCCATGGCCACCGAACGGCGCCCGCGCGCGGTGACGTCGGTTTTCGATCCCCGTCCCACGCCCTTGCGGTCGATGCGCACGACGTCCGCCCCCAGGTCCGAGAGGAGCATGCCGCAGAACGGACCCGGCCCGATGCCGGCGAACTCGACGATCTTCAATCCTGATAGCGGTCCCTGACCCATGATGCGCCTCTTGCTGTTTGTGTCTTTCCACCGACATAACGGCGGATGCGTTGGCAGTTAAGCCGATGTTGCCGCTTCGTCACGCAAGCTTGCTTCGAATGACCCTGACAGGTTCACCACAATGCCCTTCGACACAACCTCGACCAGCCAGACGTTCGCGCCGATGGTCATGGTGGCGATCGTCCTACTCGTGCTGGTCCTGCGCAATCAGCGCGCCCGGCCTCTTCGTGTCGAGCTGTTATGGGTTCGACCGGTGCTTCTGCTTGCGTTGTTCGGCTTTGGGGCTCTGCGCGAGCCGATCGCGCCGACGCCGCTCAATCTGACGGTGCTGATCGCGAGCGCCGTCATCGGCGCGGTGGTCGGCTGGCAGCGCGGGCGCTTCATGCGCATCGAGGTCGACCCCGATACCCACGCGGTCACCTCGCGTGCGTCGATATTTGGCATCGTGTTCATCGTTGGCGTGCTTCTGCTGCGGGTGCTGGCCGTCACCGCCATGCGCGAGCAAGCAGGAAGGTTGCCGATCTCACCGATCGTCGGCTCAGACGCGCTGATCGCCCTGGTCATAGCGATGTTCACCACCCAAGGCCTCGAAATGTGGATCCGCGCCCGCCACCTTCTGGCGGAAGCGCAAGCCGCGAAGTCTCTCACTGCGCGATGACTGGACCGTGGGCGTGGGCGAGGACGCCCACGGTCCAAGGTGCAAGCGCGCGCCCCTACCCCTTCACCCGCGCCACCTTGGCCAGTTCGGTCAACAGGCGTTCGGCCGCGCCAAGCCGCTGCATCGGGGTCTCCCACTCCCCCTTGACCACCACCTTCTGGTCCGGCCGCAGGCGCCAGGCGATCTGTTTTTTCTGGATGAAACTGACCAGCCCGCCCGGGTTGGCGAAATGGTCGCCGCGGAAGCTGATCACCGCGCCTTTGGGCCCCACATCGATCTTCGCGACGTTCGCTTCCCGGCATAGGCCCTTGATCGCGACCACTTTCAGCAGCTGGTCGGCTTCCGGAGGCAGAGGTCCGAAACGGTCGATCAACTCGGCCGCCAGGGCTTCCCGATCATCGGCGCGCTCCGCGTCGGAGAGGCGGCGATAGAGGGCCAGCCGCACGTTCAGGTCCGGCACATAGGCTTCAGGGATCAGCACCGCCGCGCCCGTGTTGATCAAGGGCGACCAGCCGCGGTCGGACGAAAGGTCCGGCTTCCCCGAGGGTTTCGCGCGCAGCTCGGCGACGGCGTCCTCGAGCATCTGCTGATAGAGTTCGACCCCGATCTCGCGGATGTGACCGGACTGCTGGTCGCCCAGCAGATTGCCACCGCCCCGGATATCGAGGTCGTGGCTGGCCAGCTGAAATCCCGCCCCCAGGCTATCGAGCGACTGCAGAACCCGAAGCCGCTTGTCCGCCGCCACGCCGATCGGCTTTTCGAACGGCGTCGTGAGGTAGGCGTAGGCGCGCGCCTTGGCCCGGCCGACCCGGCCGCGCAGTTGATAGAGCTGGGACAAGCCGAACATGTCGGCGCGATGAACGATCAGAGTATTGGCGGTTGGAATGTCGAGGCCCGATTCGACGATGGTGGTCGACAGCAGCACATCGTACTGGCCATCGTAGAAGGCCCCCATCACGTCTTCCAGTTGGGTCGGGCTGAGCTGTCCGTGGCCGACCAAGAACTTCACCTCGGGGACCTGTTCCCGCAGGAACTTCTCGAGGCCGGCGAGGTCCGAAATCCTCGGCGCGACGTAGTAGGCCTGCCCGCCACGGTACTTCTCCCGCAACAGCGCCTCGCGGATCGAGACTGGATCCCACGGCGTGATGTAGGTGCGCACCGCCAGACGGTCGACCGGCGGCGTCGCTATGATCGACATCTCCCGGATGCCCGACAGCGCCATCTGCAGTGTTCGCGGGATAGGCGTCGCCGTCAGCGTCATCACATGCACCTCGGCGCGAAGGGCCTTCAGCGCCTCCTTGTGCTTGACCCCAAAGTGCTGCTCTTCGTCGACGATGACCAGCCCCAGGTCCTTGAACGACACCTGTTTAGACAGCACCGCGTGGGTGCCAATGACGATCTCGATCTCGCCGTTCTTGAGTCCTTCGCGTGTCTCGTTGGCCTCGGCGGTCGGAACCAGACGCGAAAGGCGGCGCACCCGGACCGGCCAACCCTGGAAACGGGTCTGGAACGTCTTGAAATGCTGGCGGGCCAGCAGTGTCGTCGGGCAGATCAGCGCCACCTGCCGCCCGCTCATCGCCATGACGAACGCCGCCCGCAGCGCCACCTCGGTCTTTCCGAAGCCGACGTCGCCACAAATGAGCCGGTCCATCGGCTTGCCCGAGGCCAGGTCGCCGAGCACGTCGGCGATGGCGTTCAGCTGATCGTCGGTCTCTTCGTAGGGGAACCGGGCGCAGAACTCGTCGAATAGGCCGTGCGGAGCCTCGGTTTCCTCGATCGTATGGGTGGCGCGGGCGGCGGCGATGGCGATCAGGCCCTCGGCCATCTCGCGCAGCCGTTCCTTGGCCCGCGATTTGCGCGCCTGCCACGCGGCCCCGCCCAGCTTGTCGAGGGCGACGTTGTCGCCTTCCGACCCATAGCGGGTCAGAAGGTCGATATTCTCGACCGGCAGATAGAGTTTCGCGTCGGCGGCATAGTGCAGCTCGAGACAGTCGTGCGGCGCGCCCATCACGTCCAGGGTCTTCAGGCCTGAATAGCGCCCGATCCCGTGGTCGACGTGGACCACCAGGTCGCCGCTATCGAGCGCCGAGGCTTCGGCCAGGAAATTTGTCGCGCGCCGCCGGCGCCGTGGCCTGGCGAGGCGATCGCCCAGGATGTCGGTCTCGGAGATGACGGCCAGGTTGTCGGTCTCGAACCCGCTTTCGAGCGGCAGGACCGCCCGTTGCGGTTTCTTCGGGTCGGCCGCCTTGGCGGCCTGCCAATAGGGCGCGAGCGAGAGGCCCTTGAGCCCATGGTCGGCCATCATCACGCCCAGGCGGTCGGACGATCCCTCGGACCATGAGGCGAAGATCACCCGCTTGCCGGCCGCGGCCAGCTTGCGCGCGTGATCGGCGGTGGCCTCGAACAAATTGACGCTGTCCTGGGCGCGTTCGGCGGCGAAGATCCGCCCCTGCTTGGCGCCCATGTCGATGACCGGCGCCGCCCCCTGCCCGGCCGTCGCCTCGTGCTGGAACGGACTGAACCGCCGGCTCGGCCGCGTCGCCAGGCGCTGGTCCCATTCTTCGGCGGCCAGATACAGGGCGCCCGGGTCCAGGGCCCGGTAGTGGGTCTTGCGCTCGGCCTGCTCGCGCGCCTCGAACGCATCGGCGATCATCGCCAGCCGCTCGTCCCGGGCCTCCCGCGCCAGATGGTCGACTCCCACCAGCGCGCCATCCGGCAGATAGTCGAACAGGGTCTCAAGCCGCTCGTAGAACAGCGGCAGCCAGTGCTCCATGCCGGCCCGCCGGCCGCCCTCGCTCACCGTGGCGTAGAGCGGATCGTCGCCTGGCGCTCCGAACGCCGCCAGATAGCCCGAGCGGAATCGGGCGACCGCGGCGGCGTCGAGCAGCACTTCGCTGACCGGCAGCAGGTCGACGGTCTTCAGCTGCCGGGTCGATCTCTGGGTTTCACGATCGAACGCGCGGATCGATTCCAGCGTGTCGCCGAACAGGTCCAGGCGGACCGGCTCCTCCGACGCGGGGGGAAAGACGTCGATCACCCCACCGCGGATGGCGAATTCGCCGCGCTCCGAGACCGTCGAGGCGCGCTGGTAGCCGTTGATGGCGAAATAGCGCTCGAGATCGCCCACGTCGACGTTGGCCCCGGTGCGCGCCGCATAGCCGGCCCCGGTCACCACCGCGCGGGGCGGCAGGCGCTGAAGCAGCGTCGCGGCCGTGGTGACCAGCAGCGCCGGCTTCCTGGCGTCGAGACCACGCGCCAGTCGCGCCAGGATGGCCATTCTCTGGGCGGCGATTCCCGCCGACGGGCCGGATCGATCGTAGGGCAGGCAGTCCCACGACGGCAGACTCAGAAGGTCGAGCTCGGGCGCGAAGAAGCCCATGGCGTCGGCGAAGGCAGACGCGCGCGAGCCGTCGCGCGCCACGAAGACGCTCAGGCCCCCGCGCGCCCGGACGATATCCGACATCACCAGGGCGTCGAAGCCTTCCGGCGCGCCGGCAAGCTCGATCGCCCCCGGCGCGGTGGTGACTTGGCGTATGTTCAGAGGTTGTGACAGGCGCGCAACTCGGCCAGCAAGTCGTCGTCGAACTCGGCCGGGACAGGCAAGGACCGGACGACCCAGGCATAGATATCGTGGTCGGGCTGATCGAGCAGCCGCTCGAAGCGCCCCAGCCGCTCATCCGACATGACGGCTACACGGCTGTCGGCGAACGGACCCAGGATCAGGTCCGCTTCGCGAAAGCCCCGCCGCCAGGCGCGGAACCTGGCTCTTTTCAATCGTGCCTCATCCATCTCAGACCGTGTCGCGGAAATACGGCTCGACCTCGCCGCGCAGCTTGACGGTCATCGGACGACCGGAGCGATCCGTGGTGTTCCCGACCGTCAGCCGCACCCAGCCCTCGCTCACGCAATATTCTTCGACGTTCGTCTTATCCACGCCCTTAAAGCGCACACCGACGCCGCGTTCCAAAATCGCCTCGTCATGAAACGCACTCGAAGGATCGGCGCACAGGCGATCGGGCGGGCTATCGGTCATCTCGGTCTTCCGGTTCGGGCGTGGGCGGCGTGTGATAAACGCGCGTGGCCGGTTTGACGATGCCTGTTGTGCACGAAAACCGCCTTGCGCACCCTTCTTCTCCGAGGGGGGGGAGGAGGTCTCGCTACGCACTCAGCGAAGCCTTCACCGACGCTGAAGGTACGGCAATGACGACGAAAACCCGCCGTCGACCGCGAACGCCTGGCCGTTGACGTAGGAGGCGTCGTCGGAGGCCAGGAACAGCGCCGTCGCGGCGATCTCTTCCGGCTGGCCGGCGCGGCGCAGGGCGGCGAGTTGGCCGATCTTGTGGTCGACCCCCTTGTCGCGGGCCCGGTCGAACAGCCCCTGCGTCATGCCGGTCTCGATAAGACCGGGGCAGATGGCGTTGACCCGCACGCCTGTGCCCGACAGTTCGTGCGAGGCGACCTGGACCAGGTTGATGACCCCCGCCTTGCTGGCGGAATAGGCCCCGCCAGCGCCGGCCCCACGGATGCCCGCGACCGAAGCGGTGGCGATGATCGAGCCCCTGCCCGCCGGCCGCATTACCCTGGCTGCATGCTTGATGGCGAGGTAGACGCCGATCAGGTTGACGCGCAGCACCTCGGTCCACTGCTCGGGCGTCTCCTCGAAAAACGGCGCGAAACCGCCGATGACGCCCGCGTTGGCGTAACAGACATCCAGGCCGCCAAACTCCGCAACCGCCCGCGCCACCATCGCCTCGACGTCGGCTTCGAGCCCCGCGTCGCCGGTCATCGCGACCGCGGCCCCGCCGGCTTGGCGAATGGCGGCGGCCGTCTCTTCGACGCTGTCGACCCTGTCGAAAGCGACGACCCTGGCGCCCTCGGTGGCGAACAGCTTGGCGCTGGCGCGGCCCATGCCGCTGGCCGCGCCGGTGACCAGGGCGACCCGATCCTGCAGTCGTGGCATCTGCGTCACTCCCTCGAGCGGAACCGATCTCTGTCCCGACTCTCCTGTGTCGCCCTCTCGGGGGGCGGCCGCATTTCCGGCCGCGGACTGGCTTTTGTCAACGTCCGGCCGGATAGGAGCGGCGGGAGAGGTGGAGGTAAATAGCGATGTTTTGCCCCCTCGCTTTGCCAACTTCCGGCTATGGTTCCCCGATGCGGCCCGAGATTCTGTTTCCGCTCTTCACGCCGCTGACCTCGCTCAAGGGGGTCGGTTCGAAGATCGCGCCGCTGCTGACGCGGGTTGCGGGCGAGCGCGTGCGCGATCTGCTGTTCCTTGGTCCGCAATCGGTCGTCCATCGCGCCCGCACCTCGGTCGCCGACGCCGTCGAAGGCGACGTACAGATCTTTCGCGTGTCGATCATCGGCCATCTTCGTCCGGCGCGCCAGAACATGCCCTGGCGGATACAGGCCTATGACGGGACGGCGTTCCTCACCTTGACCTATTTCAAGGGCCATGGCCCGCATCTGGAGCGATCACATCCGCCGGGTGCAGAGCGCATCGTCAGCGGCCGAGTCGAACGCTTCGGGTCGGAAACGCAGATCGTCCATCCCGACTATCTGGTCGACGCCGCCAAAGCTGACGATATCCCAGAATTCGAGGCGGTGTATCCGGCCACCGCCGGGCTGAATTCACGCACGGTGCGCAAGCTGGCGATCGAAGCGCTATACTTGGCGCCGGACCTTCCGGAATGGCAGGACGGCGCCTGGCTGGAGCGACAGCGGTGGCCGACCTGGCGCGCCGCTCTCGACGCGCTGCACGCCCCACGTTGCGAAGCCGATCTTTCCGGGCAGACGCCACATCGGCGACGGCTGGCGTACGATGAACTGCTCGCCCATCAGCTGGCGCTGGCGCAACGCAAGACCGAACGACGGGTGCTTCCGGCGCCCACCATCCTTACGGATGGTCTGGCCGCCCGGGTGGAGAGCGCCCTGCCCTTCCGCCTCACCGGAGCACAGCATCGCTCGCTCGCCGAAATCCGTGGAGATATGGCGTCGGGCCTGCGGATGAATCGACTGGTTCAGGGCGATGTCGGCGCCGGCAAGACGGTGGTGGCGATGCTGGCCATGGCTGACGCGGCCTCCGCCGGCCTCCAGTCCGCGCTGATGGCGCCGACCGAGATCCTGGCCCGGCAGCATTTCGAAACACTGGCCGCGCCCCTCGCCAGCCAGGGCGTACGGGCCGTTCTCCTCACCGGTCGCGACAAGGGCGGCGCCCGCGCCGAGAAGCTGGCGCGCCTCGCCGACGGTTCGGCGGCGCTGGCGGTGGGCACCCACGCCCTGTTCCAGGATGATGTCGCGTTCCGCTCCCTGAGCCTCACGGTCATCGACGAACAGCATCGGTTCGGGGTGTCCGAACGGGCTCGCCTGCAGGCCAAGGCCGATAGCGCGCACCTGCTGGCGATGTCGGCGACGCCGATCCCGCGCACCCTGGAACTCACCCTCTATGGCGACCTGGACATCTCGCGTATCGACGAGAAGCCGCCCGGTCGGACGCCGGTAGTCACCCGCGCCGCGCCGATGCCGCGCATCGACCAGGTCGTCGCACGGCTGGGCGCGGCGGTGCGGGCCGGGGCCCAGGCCTTCTGGATCTGTCCGCTGGTCTCGGATTCCGAGCTGGTCGACCTGGCGGCCGCGGAGTCTCGGGCGGCGGCGCTGACCCAAGCCCTGGGCGGCGGGGTCGGACTGATCCATGGCCGCCTGCCGGGACCGGCGAAGGACGCGGTCATGGCCGACTTCATGGAGGGACGGACCTCGGTGCTGGTCGCCACCACGGTGATCGAGGTCGGCGTCGACGTTCCGTCGGCCAGCATCATGGTCATCGAGCAGGCCGAACGCTTCGGCCTGGCGCAGCTTCATCAACTCAGAGGCCGGGTCGGGCGCGGAGCGGCGGAAAGCAGCTGTGTTCTCCTCTACGACCCGCCATTGTCCGAGATCGCCACACGTCGCCTGGACGTGTTGCGCCAGAGCGACGATGGCTTCCTGATCGCCGAAAAGGACCTGGAACTGCGCGGCGGGGGCGATCCGCTGGGCCTGAAACAGAGCGGCTTTCCCGCCTATCGCCTGGCGGATCCGCTCGCTCATCGCGATCTGATCGCCACCGCCGCCGCCGACGCCCGCCTGATCCTCCATCGCGACCCTGGACTTGTCTCAGAGCGCGGGCGAGCTTTGAGAATTCTTCGCGAACTCTTTGATTGGCGTCCTGATTCGCCGATCAACGAGGCGGGCTGACGGCCTGCCAGGCGGCCACACGAGCCCGGGCGTCGGCTTCGATGTCAGCATAGAACAGATTGTACGGCGGCGCCCTGAGGCGCTCAGGCCAGTCTTCATACGGCCGCAACGACGCCGAGCGCGGCCGTGTAACACTAAGGATGCCCCCGGCGCAGGCCGCGCCGACCTGACGCGTCATGAAACCCGGCGCCGCGCCCCACTCCAGCCCGGTGGCGTTGGCGGCGCCGAGATTGAGCCTGGGCGGCGCATCCATGTTGCCGACCGCGCCCAGCAGGGGATTGACGCAAAGCGGATCGCGCCCATTCAGGCCAACCAGACGACCGAGGTCATTCCACACCACGGTTCGATGCAGAATGCGCAGCGCGCGTGGAAAGTCGCCTCGCCGGATCGATATCCAGGCGAGCACGCATCCCGCCTCCTCACGCCGCGCGCAGGCAGGAACGGGCGCGCGCGGTCCGAATTCGTCGGCGGGCACGACCGTCTCCTGCAGATAGGCCGCCACCAGCCGCCGCCTCAGGCGCGGATCGGGGGCAATCACGTCCTTAATCAGGCGCGAGGCCAGGACGCCGCCCTGTTCGACGCCGGCCACGATGAAGGGGCGCCCGCCGCTGTAGTCGCGCAGATACTTGTCGAACGCGGCGCGCACGTCGCCGTAGGCGAACTCGCGCGCTTCGAGAGCGTCGTCGAAAAGCGTTAGGGAGGTGTAGAGGCTCGCTTGCCTATAGCGCGGCGCGAACACCCGCCCGATCGAGGCGAACGGCGCGGCGTAGTTCGGCGCCATGACGTTGGTGAACAGCGCCGCCGCCTTGCGGTCGCCGATCGGCCCGTTCCAGTCCTTGCCGCCGTCGAACGTGGTCGGATGGATGAAGAACACGTCCACGGGCGCGGTGGTGGCGCCCTGGTGAAGCAGGGCCCAGGCAGTGGTGTGCGCGTAGTCGGGTGGGCGGGGCGGATTGTAGACGGTGTAGGGTACCTTAGGGTCAAGAAGGGCTTCGAGGATGTCGTCGCGCCAGATGAACAGCGCGGCGACCGCCAGAATCACGAGCGTCCCGCCGAGGATCGCGAACCACCGCCGTATGCCGCCTTTGCCGGTCATGCCGCGAGGATACCCCGCCTCATGTGTCACCGATATGAATCACCCTGGCGCAGATAGCCGCGTACATAATCGTCCAGACCATCCTCGAGTGAGGTCAGCGGAGCGGAGTACCCTGCGGCGCGCAGCCGCTCCATCTTTGCTTCGGTGAAATATTGGTACCTTGGCCGCAACGCCTTGGGCATCTCGATATACTCGATGCTGGGTTCCCGTCCGGCCGCCGCGAAGACGGAGTTGGCGACGTCTTCGAAGGATCGCGCCTGACCCGAGCCCAGATTGAACACGCCATTCACATCGCCATGCTCCACGAGCCAGGCGATTACGTCGACGGCGTCGCGCACATAGACGAAGTCGCGCAGCTGGCCGCCGTGCGTATAGTCGGGGTGGTAGGAACGGAACAGCTTCACCGTGCGTCCGGCGGCGACGTCGGGCCAGATCTGCGAGGCGACCGACCGCATGACACCCTTATGCTCCTCGTTCGGTCCGTAGACGTTGAAGAACTTCAGGCCGACCCATTGCGGAGGGGCGTATCCTCGGGCGGCCTGACGGGTCGCGAACACGTCGAACAGAGCCTTGGACCAGCCATAGATGTTCAGGGGCCGCAGCGCCGACAGCGCCTGCCACGTCTGCACATCGTCGAAACCCTGTGCGCCGTCGCCGTAGCTGGCCGCCGAGGACGCGTAGATGAACCGGCGCTGATGATCGGTGCACCAACGATAGAGGTCGCGCGACAGGCCGAAATTGGTCGCCATCACCTTGTCGGCGTCGCTTTCGGTGGTCGAGGAGACCGCCGCCATGTGGATCACCACCTCCACCTCGCGCCAGCGCTTCTCGAGCCAGTCCCAGATATGCTCCGGTTCCACGAAATCGCCGATGGGATGTTTGGACAGGTTGCGCCATTTGCCCAACTGCGTGTCGCCGAGCCGATCGCAGACCACCAGATCGAGTGTCGGATCTTCCGCGAGCCTGGCGACGATGTTGGATCCGATAAAGCCCGCCCCACCGGTGACGAAGATGATGCGACGGGTCATGAGCGCTCCGAAAGCCTGGCGATGGTGGCGGTGGTCGAGTGACCATCGATGAAGTTGGCGAGACGCACCTCGCCGCCATATCCGCTGACGTATCCATAACCGACGATCTCCTCCAGCCGATAGTCGCCGCCCTTGATCAGTACGTCCGGTCGGGCGGCGGTGATCAATGTCTCGGGCGTCTCGTCATCGAAAGGCACCACGAGATCGACGCATGACAGGCCGGCCAGGACCATCGCCCGGGCCTCCAGCGGATTGACCGGCCGATCCGGCCCCTTGTTGATCCGCACCGACGCGTCGGTATTGAGCCCGACGACCAACCGGTCGCACCACCCTCGCGCCTGGTTGAGATAAGCGACGTGGCCCGGGTGAAGGATGTCGAAACAACCGTTTGTGAAACCGACGCGCAATCCGCGCTTGCGCCAGCGGTTCAACGTCCGGCTCATCCCCGACAGGGTGACGATCTTCGCCTCCATGGGCGCGCGATGCGCCGCCAGCTCCGCCTCGATGAGTTCGTCGGGCGAGGCGGTCGCCGTTCCGGCCTTTTCGACTGCGACGCTCGACGCCAGGAGGGCCAGTTCGATCGCCGAGTTCAGGTCGGCGCGGCCGGCCAGCGCGGCGCCCAGCGCCGACAGCGCCGTATCCCCCGCACCGGAGGTATCGAAGACTTCCGGGGCCGGCCTGCGAAAATGCCGGACAGGCTCGTCGCGCAGGGCCAAGGTCATGCCCTTGGCCGAACGGGTCACCAGAATGGCGCCGCAGTCGCTCACCGCCAGCGCCTTGGCGAGCGCGACCTCGATCTCGTCGTCCGTCCCTGTCGGCAGATCGGTGGCGTAGGCAAGTTCAGCCGCGTTCGGCTTGACGATGTCGGCGCTCCCGTAGCGCCCGAAATTGCGGGCCTTCGAGTCGACAATCAGCAACGCATTCTCTGCCTTCGCCGCCGTCAGGCAGGCCTCTATGACCGCAGCCGTGACGACACCCTTGCCGTAGTCCGACAACAGGATGGCCCCCGCGCCCCGCGCAGCGTCGTGGATGGTGCGGATCAGGCGCTGTTCGATTTCTCCGCCTAGCGGCGCCACATCCTCCAGATCGACCCGGAGCAGTTGCTGGCCCGCGGATACGAACCTGGTCTTGACCGTGGTCGGGCGATCGGCGTCGGTCAGCAGAAACCCCTCTATTCCAGGCTCGGCGCCGACCATCATCAAGGCTTCCTGCGCCGCCGCATCGCGCCCGATCACGCCGATCAGCACCGCTTGCGCCCCCAGAGCGGCAATATTGCGCGCCACGTTCCCGGCTGCGCCAAGCATGACGCTCTCCTTCTCGCGCAGCAGGATTGGTATCGGCGCCTCGGCCGAGACGCGTGTCACGTCGCCATAGACGAACCGGTCCACCATCACGTCGCCAACGGCCAACACCCGGGCGCCAGCGATCGCGCCCAGGAGGGTCTGAAGGGTCTCGAGGTCCATGGCCATGAGCGTCAGGCCGCCCGATGGCGTTTCGCCAGGGCGTCGAATTCCAGCAACTCGCGAACGAGCGCCTCGAACTCGCTCAACGGCACCATGTTCGGACCATCCGATGGCGCGTTGTCCGGATCCGGATGCGTCTCCATGAACACCGCCGCGACGCCGACCGCGACCGCCGCCCGGGCCAGCACGGGCACGTATTGGCGATCGCCACCCGACCGATCGCCCTGCCCTCCAGGCTGCATCACCGAATGCGTGGCGTCGAACACGACCGGACAGCCGATCTGCGCCATGATGGCCAGGGCTCGCATGTCTGATACCAACATGTTGTAGCCGAATGACACGCCGCGTTCGCAGGCCATTACATTGGGATTGCCGGCGCCTGTCGCCTTGGCGACCACGTTTTTCATGTCCCACGGCGCGAGGAACTGTCCTTTCTTGATGTTCACCGCCCGGCCTGTGAGCGCGGCCGCGACGATAAGGTCGGTCTGCCGGCTGAGAAACGCCGGGATCTGCAGCACGTCGACGACCTCGCCGACCGGCGCGCAATGAGAGATCTCGTGAACATCGGTGAGCACGGGAAGCCCGGTCACCTCCCGGATTTCCGCGAAGACAGGCATCGCCTCGGCCAGCCCCACACCGCGGGCCGCCACGGCGGAGGTTCGGTTCGCCTTGTCGAACGAGGTTTTGTAGATCAACCCTACGTCGAGCCGCCGCGCGATCTCCGCCAAGGCATGGGCGGTTTCGAGCGCGTGCTGCCGACTCTCCATCTGGCATGGGCCCGCGATGATCGACAGTCGCTCACCGTTGCCAATCCGCACTGCTCGGCCTGATGGAACGCCGACCTCGACAACGGCGTTGGCTTGCATGGCTGTAACATCTCCGTGATCCGCCACAGGAAGGGCGGCGTAGAAGTGACGATTACATGCGTTCGGCGCAAGCCTGGACCGTTCCTACGAGGGGCTCGATGACCACCGCCGCGCCGCTGATCGTCTGGTTCCGCCAGGATCTGCGCCTGTGCGACAACCCCGCCTTCACTCATGCCGCGAAGTCCGGCCAGCCGGTTGTCGCACTGTATATTCTCGATGAGACCCGAGGTGTGCGAACCCTCGGCGCTGCTTCGCGCTGGTGGCTCGACAAGTCACTGGAGAGCCTCGCCGAAGGCCTTCGCACCCGGTTGGGAGGCCGACTGATCCTCAGGCGCGGCCCCGCGCAGCGCGTCTTGCAGACCCTCATCGAACAGAGCGGAGCGACAAGCGTCTGCTGGAATCGACTCTACGATGCGGGTCAGATCGCGCGCGACGAAGCGATCGAGCGCGATCTGACCCGCGCCCGGGTCACGTGCCGTTCGTTCAACGCCGCCCTGCTCAACGAGCCGTGGCAGGTGAGCAAAGCCGACGGTGGCGATTATCGGGTTTTCACGGCCTATTGGCGAGCGGCGAATGTCGCCGCCGACTGCCCCGAACCCTTCGCCCCGCCATCTACCGTCAATTGGGTCAAATCCAATCTCGCCTCTGAAGAGCGCGCTGCGTGGCGTCTGCACCCGACGTCGCCCGACTGGTCGACTGGTTTTTCCGACTGGTGTCCGGGCGAGACCGGGGCTTTGGCCCGACTCGGCGATTTCTTGTCGGACGGCGCGGCCGGCTACGCCGGTGGCCGGGACTTCCCAGCTACGCCAGCGACCTCACGGCTATCGCCGCACCTGCACTTCGGCGAGATCGGTCCGCGACAAGTCTACGCCGCCGCGGCCAAGGCGGCGGTCGCACACGACGCTGCTGGCACGGACATCGAGACATTCGAGAAGGAACTTGGTTGGCGGGAGTTCAACCACAACGTCCTGTTTCATCACCCCGATATCCCCACCCGTAATTTCCGCGCCGCCTTCGACGGCTTTCCCTGGCGCGACGATCGCAAAGGGTTCCAAGCCTGGAAGCACGGCCGCACCGGCTATCCGATCGTCGACGCCGGCATGCGTGAACTTTGGGCGACGGGATGGATGCATAACCGGGTACGGATGATCGTCGCCTCGTTCCTGACCAAGCACTTGCTGATCGACTGGCGTCGGGGCGAGGCGTGGTTCTGGGACAGCCTGGTCGACGCCGACCTCGCCAACAATGCCGCCAACTGGCAGTGGGTCGCGGGATCGGGCGCGGACGCCGCTCCCTATTTCCGGATATTCAATCCCGTTCTGCAGGGCGCTAAATACGATCCCGACGGTAAGTATGTGCGGCGGTGGGTTCCGGAACTCGCGGGGCTGCCGGACAGGCTGGTTCATCGCCCCTGGGAAGCTGATCAGAAAACATTGGAGGCGGCCGGCGTGCGCCTGGGGTCAGACTACCCGGCGCCGATCATCGACCATACCGTGGCGCGCAATCGCGCACTGGCGGCCTATCGGAGCCGCCGCGGGCCGCCTCCCTCTGGGCGCGAGCGAGCAGAGTGATTACATTCGAGACAGGAAAATGGCCGTGTTGATCGATCCCCACGATGCACCGATCGGCAACGACGATGCGGAGCTCCGCCACGCCCCGGCGGCCTTTCGCACCGCGGTTTCGATCGCCAGAACCAATTGGCGCGGCGGTTCCCTCACGTTCGTGCTGCCCTCGGGCCGCCGCATTCTGATCCAGGGACCGGAGCCTGGCCCAGATGGGGTTCTGATCGTCCATGATTTCCGTTTCGTGCGGCGGGTGCTCGCCGCCGCCGACATCGGCTTCGGGGAAGGTTTCATCGCCGGCGAATGGGACACGCCGGACCTGTCCGCCCTGCTCGAGGCGTTCACGCTGAACTTCGACAGACTCGAGCGCCTCGTGACCGGCAACCCGGTGATGAGCGCCGTCAACTGGATGGCGCAACTGCTCAACCGAAACACCCGGCAGGGCGCGCGGCGCAACATTCACGCTCACTACGACCTCGGCAACACCTTCTATTCACGCTGGCTGGACTCCGGCATGACCTATTCGTCGGCGCGGTTCGAGACGCCTGGGCAATCGCTCGGCGAGGCGCAGAAATACAAGTACGCCAGCCTTGCCAGCCAGATCGCCCTGCTGCCGGGTCACGAGGTGCTCGAGATCGGCTGCGGTTGGGGTGGCTTCGCCGAGTTCGCCGCCGCCGAGGTCGGCGCGAATGTCACGGCTGTCACGATCTCCAGGAAACAATATGAATTCGCCCGCAAGCGCGTGTTCGAAAAGGGCCTCGGAGAGCGCGTCGACATCCGCCTCATGGATTATCGCGATGTGGAGGGCCAGTTCGACCGGGTCGCTTCGATCGAGATGTTCGAAGCCGTCGGCGAAGCCTATTGGCCCACCTACTTCGCCAAGGTGCGCGACGTGCTCTCGCCCGGAGGGCTCGCGGGCTTGCAGATCATCACCATCCGCGACGAGCTGTTCTCGGTCTACCGCCGGCGTTCCGATTTCCTGCGCAAGTACATCTTTCCCGGCGGCATGATACCGAGCGAGTCGCGCCTTCGCCAGGAAACCGAGCGTGCGGGCCTCGAATGGAACACCATCGTGCGTTTCGGCCAGAACTACGCCGATACGCTCGCTGAATGGACACGGGCCTTTGAGGCGGCCTGGGACGACATCCGCAAGCTCGGCTTCGACGAACGATTCCGCCGCCTCTGGCGCTTCTATCTCAGCTATTGCGAAGCCGGTATGCGCACCGAACGCACCAACGTGGTGCAGCTCAGCCTGGGGAAGGTGTAGCAGGATCGAGGCAAGCCTCTTGCGCATTTCACGCCGCCTCGCGATTTAGGGGCATGAGCGTTTCGAGCATCGCAGGCGGCGTCATCGACGCCATCGGCAATACCCCTCTCATCCGCTTGACCCACGCCAGCCAGGCGACGGGATGCGAGATCCTCGCCAAGGCGGAATTCATGAATCCCGGCCAGTCGGTGAAGGACCGCGCGGCGCTCTTCATCGTGCGCGATGCCGAGCGGCGAGGCGAACTGAGAGCCGGTGGCCGAATCGTCGAAGGGACCGCGGGCAATACCGGGATCGGATTGGCCATGGTCGCCTCGGCCCTCGGCTACCGCGCCACGATCGTCATCCCGCGCACCCAAAGCCAGGAAAAGAAGGACGCGATCCGGCTCGCCGGCGCCGAGCTGGTCGAGGTGGACGCGGTACCGTATTCAAACCCGGATAACTACGTTCGCTACTCGGGTCGCCTCGCCGCCGAGCTGAACGCGTGCGAGCCGGCCGGCGCGATCTGGGCCAACCAGTTCGACAACGTCGCTAACCGCCAGGCCCACCTCGAGACCACCGGTCCCGAAATCTGGGCCCAGACCGGCGGCCGGATCGACGGTTTCATCTGCGCCGTCGGCTCTGGAGGTACGCTCGCCGGCGTGGCGACCGCTCTCAAGGAACGCAACCCTGAAATCATGATCGGTTTGGCCGATCCCTACGGCGCCGCGCTTTATGAATGGTACGCCCACGGCGTTCTGAAAGCCGAAGGGACCTCGATCAGCGAGGGTATCGGCCAAGGTCGGATCACGGCCAATCTGGAAGGCTTGGCGATCGACCACCCCTATAGGATTTCGGATGAGGAGATGATGGGCGTGATCTTCGACCTTGCTCAGCACGAGGGTCTGTTGATGGGCGGATCGACCGGCATCAATGTCGCCGGCGCGATCCGCATGGCGCGCGACATGGGTCCCGGCCACACCATCGTAACCATCCTCTGCGACCACGGCTCGCGCTATCAGAGCAAGATCTTCAACCCTGACTTCCTTGCGTCGCGCGGCCTGCCGACGCCTCCCTGGCTGTAGGCGACATGCATCGACTCGTTTCAACCGACTGGCTGGCGGCGCACATCGACCGTCAGGACGTCGTCATCATCGACGCCACCTGGTTCATGCCGGGAACACCCCGGGACGCGCGCGCCGAATATGTGGAACGTCATATCCCCGGGGCCGTGTTTTTCGACATCGACCAGGTCAGTGACCACAACACCGATCTTCCCCACATGCTGGCGTCTCCCGCGGATTTCGCGGT
>Ga0302314_10005778_pt1 | contig 22505 bp, 19 predicted proteins | sample III_Palsa_N2_3_FD_200533 | JGI IMG/M metagenome (GOLD analysis project Ga0302314, IMG submission 200533) | Peat permafrost microbial communities from Stordalen Mire near Abisko, Sweden - III_Palsa_N2_3 | ecosystem: Environmental > Terrestrial > Soil > Palsa > Peat permafrost | place: Sweden... | reverse complement strand
TCGCCAAGTTAGGCTTATGCTGTGGCGCGCGCCCGCGGGCGTACGCCAAAAACTATAGAGACGCACCGGAGGAGTAAATGAGCGCGACCCTGGACAAGACCGACCTGCTGAATTGCGTCCTGCACTGGGAGCGCTCCACGCCGGACGCGGTGTACATGACCCAGCCCTATCCGGGCGGCAAGGTGGTGGACTACACCTGGCGCGAGGTGGCGGACCAGTCGCGGCGCATGGCCGCTTACCTGCAAACCCTGGGCCTGCCGGCCGGCAGCAGCGTCGGCCTGCTCGGCAAGAACAGCGCGCACTGGATCATGGCCGACCTGGCCATCTGGATGGCCGGCTACGTCAGCGTGCCGCTGTACCCCACGCTCAACGCCGAGACGGCGCAATACATCATCGAGCACGCCGAGGTGAAGCTGCTGTTCGTCGGCAAGATGGACGGCACCACCGACACCTGGAACGACCTGCGGCACGGCCTGCCCAGGGGCCTGCCGATGATCGGCCTGCCGATGTCGCCGCTGAAGGACATCCCGCAGTGGGAGGCGCTGATCAAGCAACATCAGCCGATCAAGAACATGGTGCATCGCGACGTCGATGCGCTGGCCACCATCGTCTACACCTCCGGCAGCACCGGCCGGCCCAAGGGCGTGATGCACAGTTTCCGCTCCATGACCGCCGGCCTCTACGGCGCCCGCGAGATGTGGGACGTGACGCCGGATGAGCGCATGCTGTCCTATCTGCCGCTGGCGCATGTGGCGGAGCGCGCGGTGGTGGAAAGCGCTTCCCTGTTCCACGGCTTCCGCGTCTATTTTGCCGACAAGCTCGATACCTTCCAGCAGGACCTGAAGCGCGCGCGGCCGACGCTGTTCTTCTCGGTACCGCGCTTGTGGACCAAGTTCTACCTGTCGATCAACGACAAGCTGCCGCCGCGCAAGCAGCGCCTGCTGTTCGCGCTGCCGGTGCTGTCGGGCATCATCAAGAAGAAGATCCTGCACGAGATGGGCCTGGACCATGTGCGTTTCGCCATCACCGGCGCCGCGCCGCTGCCGGCGGACATCATCGGCTGGTACCGCAAGCTGGGCCTGGAGCTGCTCGAGGTCTACGGCATGAGCGAGAATTTCGGCAACTCCCACGCCAGCCGGCCGGGCCAGGTGCGGGTCGGCTATGTCGGCAGCACCTCGCCGGGTACGCTGTGCCGCATCGCCGACAACGGCGAGCTGGAAGTGAAAAGCCCGAGCCAGATGCTGGGCTACTACAAGATGCCGGAGAAGACCGCCGAGGAAGTCACCGCCGACGGTTACTTCAAGACCGGCGATCGCGGCGAGATGGACGAGAAAGGCCGCCTGCGCATCACCGGCCGCGTCAAGGAACTGTTCAAGACCAGCAAGGGCAAGTACATCGCCCCGGTGCCGATCGAGAACAAGCTCAACCATCCCAAGATCGAAGTCAGCTGCGTCACCGGCCCGACCCAGCCGCAGCCCTTCGTGCTGCTGATGCCCTCACCGGACGCGCACAAGGAGTTGCGCGAAGGTGCCGTCAGCCGCGACACCCTCAGCCGCGAGTTCACTACCCTGCTGGAGCAGGTCAACGCCACCCTGGAAGACCATGAGAAGCTGGACTACGCGGTGGTGGTGAAGGAGCAGTGGACCATGGAGAACGGTTTTCTCACGCCGACCATGAAGATCAAGCGCAACGTGATCGAGGAGCGTTATCTGCCTAATGCGGATAGCTGGAAGAAGGCGGGGAGCAAGGTGGTGTGGGAGTGAGGGGCGCTTTTCTAGTGACCCTCTTCCAAACTCCGTTCGCCCCGAGTGCCCGCGCAGCGGGTGTATCGAGGGGCCAGCGCACGCTCATCCCCATCGTCATTCCCGCATAGGCGAATCCAGTTCTGGCCGTAGGCGCCGCAACCGCCCCTCCCCCTAGCCCCCTCCCGCAAGGGGAGGGGGGACTAAGAGCTAGTTGCGTAGGATGTGCTGAACGCAGCGAAGCGCATCAATCGCGGCTTCGCAACGGATACTTCAATTCGTCCGCGCCGCTCCCGGCGTCACACCCTTCCAGCGCTTGAACGCATGGCTGAACGCCGCGGCGTCGGAATAGCCGAGCCGTTCGGCCACTTCCGCCAGCTTCATCCGCGCCGTACCGATCAGTTCCTCCGCCAGCGTCATCAGCACCTCGTCGCGCAAGGCGCGGAAGCTGGTGCCCTGGTCGGCGAGGTGTCGGCGCAGGGTGCGCGAGGTCATGCACAGCTCGGCGGCTACCACTTCCATGTCGGCGGCCTGCGCCGGCTGGCGCAGGATGATGTCGCGCACCTTGGCGGAGATGCCGGAGCGGGCGCGGCGGCGCGCCAGCAGTTTCCGGCATTCGGCCTCGCACATGCGCGCGGTGGCCTCGTTGGCCTGCGGCAGCGGCTGGTCCGACACCCTGCGGTCGAGCACGAACACGGTTTCCGGGGCGCCGAACTCCGGCATCTTGCCGAACAGCTCCTGGAAGCGTCCGGCATAGGCGGGCCTGGGGAAATCGAAGTACATGCGCAGCGGCGGGGCGGGACGCGGGTCGATCAGGCGCTGCACCCGCAGGATGGCCGCCGCGTCGCGCTCGATCAGGAACTGGCGCACCTCGGCCGGTACCCGGCGGTAATCCAGGCGCAGGAGAAGCTCGTCGCCCTGCTCCTTGTAAATCAGTTCGCCGAAGATGGCGCTGAGATCGAGATAGCGCATCGCCAGCAGCAGCGCTTCGCGCAGGCTGCGACTGCTGAACAGGGCGTAGCCCCAGATGCCGAAGTCGGTGAGGTGATAGCGCAGCCCGGCTTCCAGCGCCAGGGCCGGCACCTGGGGCAGGGCGTCGACAACGTTGCGGATGACGCGCAACTCCTGCTCCGGCGCGATCTCCGCCTCGCTGTCCTGGATGGCGCCAGGAATGATGCCGGTACCTTCCAGGCAGGCGGCCAATGTGGCGCCATGCGACTGCGCCACCTCGACCAGGCGGCGGACACCGGCGATACCGTGGGGGATGCTCCAGTCCGGCATGCGACCTAGGGCTTGTTCAGAGACATCGGGCTAGTAGACAGCGACTGTCCGAAATTATCAATAAATTGTCCCGGCGTGTCATCCAGTCGCGGGCCCCGCTTCTCTAAGCTGCTGCACTGCAACTAAATTCCCGACGAATACCGGATGACCGAATCCAGACCCTCCAGCATTGCCCTTGCCCCGGCCCCCTGGGACCTGTCCGGCCAGGGCTATGTGATCGCGATGCGCCTGCCGCAGGACGTGCTCGACCAGGGCAGCTTCCTGCCGGAAGGCTGCACGCGCGCTGGGCGCAGCCGCATGGCCTACGCCATGTTCGTCGACTACTCGGCCGGCGATGTCGGGCCTTATCACGAATTGCTCTATATCCCCGGCGTCCTCAATGTCGGCCGGCGCCGCAACCTGTCGATCTCGCGCATTTTCGTCTCGACCTGGGCCTCGGTGGTGAACGGCGAGGTCAACTGGGGCATTCCCAAGGACCGCTGCGATTTCGACGTGCAATACGGCGCCGATGGCGTCGACCGCGTGGCGCTCACCGCCGTCGACGGCACCGTCTTCGCCGAGCTGGAGTTGCAGGCGCGCGGCCCGCGTCTGCCGGCGCCGGGTCACTGGGTGCCGCGTGGCTTGCGCACCCTGTCGCAGCTGCGCGAGGGCCAGGTGTATTCGTACGCGCCGGAAGCGCGCGGGCATTTCCGCTTCGCCAGGGTGCGCAACTGGCGTTTCGATGCGCGCTATTTCCCGGATCTTGCGCGCGGCGAGGTGGTGGCGGCGATCAAGATCACCGATTTCCGCATGATCTTCCCGGTGGCCGAGATCGAGCCGCTGGATGTCGTCTCTTAAATCTCAAGCCGTTCGTCCCGAGTGCGTCGCGAAGCAACGCTACTCGGGACAGTCGGAACAGAACGTCCGGTGCGCGGGCACTCGGGGCGAACGGAGTTTGGTGCCATGACCAGAAAGCAGGAACAGAATTTCGACTACGTCATCGTCGGCGGCGGTTCCGCCGGTTGCGTGCTGGCCAACCGGCTCAGCGCGGACGGGCAGTACACGGTCTGCCTGCTCGAAGCGGGCCAGCGCGACTGGAATCCCCTCATCCGCATGCCTTCCGGCCTGATCCCGCTGATGCGCGGCTGGCACAACTGGAAGTTCTGGAGCGAGCCGCAGCGGCATATGGGCGGGCGCCGCTTTTACCAGCCGCGCGGCAAGACCCTGGGTGGCTCCAGCAGCATCAACGCGCAGGTTTACATCCGCGGCCATGCCTCGGATTACGATCGCTGGGCCAGCCTGGGTTGCAGCGGCTGGTCCTACGAGGAAGTGCTGCCTTACTTCCGCCAGTCCGAGAACTACGAGCCGGTATCCGAGCCGCGCGACCAGCGCTTTCACGGCAAGGGCGGGCCGCTCAATATCGCCGAACGGCGCAGCTTCAACCCGCTCAGCCGCGCCTTCCTCGACGCGGCGCAACAGGCCGGCTTGCCGCACACCAACGATTTCAACGGCGCGCAGCAGGAAGGCTACGGTGTGCTGCGCAGTTACCACCGCAACGGCGAGCGTTGCAGCAATGCCGCCGCCTACCTGCGCGGCGCCGAGCAGCGGCCCAATCTCACCGTCATCACCGGCGCCCATGCCACCGCCGTGCTGCTGGAGAATGGCCGCGCGGTCGGTGTGCGCTATCGCCGCCGCCGGCGTGACCGCGAGGTGCGTGCGGCGCGCGAAGTGGTACTCAGCGGCGGCGCCTTCAATTCGCCGCAACTGCTGCTGCTATCGGGGGTGGGGCCGCGCGAGGAACTGGCGCGCCACGGCATCCCGCTGCGGCACGAACTGCCCGGCGTCGGCCAGAACCTGCAGGATCATCTCGACCTGTACCTGGTGACCAAGGCGAAAACGCGCGTCGGCTTTTCCTTCCACCCCACCTCCTGGCCCAGGGCACTGCTGGGGCTGTTCCTCTACGCTTTCTTCCGCCGCGGCTACCTGACCAGCAACCTGGTCGAGACCGGGGCCTTCGTGCGCTCGCTGCCGGAAGAGCCGGTGCCCGATCTGCAATGGCAGTTCGGGGCAGTGGTGAACGCCTGGCACGGGCTGCGGCTGGGTCCGGTGTTCCGCCATTACGGTTATTCCATCGTCATCAACGACAACCGCCCGCTGTCGCGCGGCCACGTCGGCCTGCACAGCGCCGACCCTCTTGCGCCGCCGCTGATCGATCCGAACTACGGCGCCGAAGGCCGCGAGATCGAGCGCCTGGTGCGCGGCATCAAGCTGGCGCGCAAGGTGCTGGCGCAGCCCGCCTTCGACCCGCACCGTGAGGTCGAGCTGGCGCCGGGCCCCTCGGTGCAGAGCGATGAGGAATTGCGCCACTGGGTCAGGCACAATGCGGAATCGGTTTACCATCCGGTCGGCACCTGCAAGATGGGCCTGGATGCGCTGGCGGTGGTCGATCCGCGCCTGCGCGTGCACGGCCTGGAGGGCCTGCGCGTGGTCGATGCCTCGATCATGCCGACGCTGATCGGCGGCAACACCAATGCCGCGGCGACCATGATCGGCGAGAAGGGCGCGGCGATGATATTGGAGGATGCGGTGGATCGGATCAGGTCTGCGACCGAGACTGCGCTGGCGGCTTGAGTTTCGAGGACAGCAGCCCCCTTCTAGTCGTCATTCCCGCGAAAGCGGGAATCCAGGAACGTCGCGAAGTACGCTATTTTCGGGATTAAGTGAGGGCATCGACCGAAGCAGATGTCGGCGCAGTCTGCAGAATCAGGCCTGAGCCCGGCTGCACTGCACTGGGCCCCTGGATTCCCGCTTTCGCGGGAATGACGATTTGATATAGACAAGAATTCCAACGGAGAAGCGGAACATGGACTTGGAAGTAGCCAAGAAAATGCTCGAAGGCGGCATCAAGTTCGTCGCCAACAGCGGCCTGCGAGTGGTCGAGCTGCGCCGCGGCTACGTCAAGTGCCTGATGCCGTTCGCCGGCAACGGCAACCACATCGGTACCATGTACGCCGGCGCGCTGTTCACCCTGGCGGAGATTCCGGGCGGGGCGCTGTTCCTGTCGAGCTTCGATGCCTCGAAGTTCTATCCCATCGTCAAGGAGCTGGACCTGCGCTTTCTCAAGCCGGCCAAGGCTGACGTGACGGTGGAGATCGCGCTAGACGACATCCATATCGCCTCGCTGTCGGCGCAGGCGGCCGAAAAGGGCAAGGCGGAGTTCATCCTCGAAGGACAGCTGAAGACCGCGGACGGCAGCATCGTCGCCGAGAGCCGCGGCGTCTACCAGATCCGCTCGACGCTGCCGCCGGTCAAGACGGCTTAGAGGCGGGCCTGGATGCGCGGCTAGGGACTGTTGCTCTGGGCCCGGGCGAATTGCCCGGGCGAAATGCCGGTCCAGCGCTTGAAGGCGCGGTTGAAGGCGCTTTGCTCGGAAAAGCCCAGCAGATGCGCCACGTCCTTGATCTGCAGCCGTGGATCGTTCAGATAGGCTTGCGCCAGCCGCAGCCGCGTTTCATCGAGCAGCTGCCTGAAGTTCAGATTGCTGTCGTCCAGGCGGCGCTGCAGGGTGCGCGGCGACAGGTGCATCAGTTCGGCCACCTGGTCGATGCCGGGCTCGGCGGAATGCAGGATGCGGACGATACAGCCCTGGACGGTGTGCTTCAGGCTGTCGCAGTCGGGCAGGCTGTCGAGCACGGCATTGGCATGATTGGCGAGCAGGATCAACAGATCGGGGTCGGCATTGCGCACCGGCAGGCTCAGGTACGAGGAGGGGAAGCGCAGGCCGAGGACCGGCTGGTCGAACAGGACCCGGCAGCCGAAGTAATCGTCGTAGGCGCGCTGATCGCCTTGCAAGGAGTGCATGAAGTGGACGCATTCCGCCGGCAGGGCCTGCCCGCTCATGTTTCTGATCAGTTCGACCATTGCGGTGATGTGCACCTCGATGCTCAAGGCATCCTGCGACTCCCGCTCCACTTCCCACTCGATCGAGATCGATGCGCCCCGCACATGGACGCGCATCTGTATCGGCCGCTGCAGCAGCAGCCGCATGTACTTGTTGCCGACGGTGAGCGCTTCGCCCAGATTGGCGCTGTTGAGCCACAGGTAACCCAGCATGCCGAAGTGGGATGGCGTAGTGGTCTGTCCGAGGTGCAGGCCCAGCTGCGGGTCATCCAGGCGGATTCGCGCCAGCTCGAGCATGGCCCGCCACTGCCGCAACGGATAGGTCGCCGTGGGCCCCGCATCGCGCGCCGGGCACGGCACGCCGAGCAGGGCGGGCGCGTCAATGCCCTGGTTTTCCAGATAGTCGAACAGCAGGCGTACGAAGTCGCTGGCTATCCGGTCGCCCTCTGTCGCCCTGATTTGTGCAGGCCGCATAAATGCCTTTTTACTAGAGCCGCGCTCTAATCCCCTTGCAATAACATTTCCCTGGCCAACCAGACGGAATGCGGTCGCCGCATCCGCGCCTGTACCGTGCTGGCCACCATCCTGCCAATTCCCAACTTAACCACCGCTTAATGTCACAGTGTATTGTGGCGAAAGCTCGGGCAAGCCGGAAAGCGGTGTGGCGCTGCGGCATAACAGGAGCCTGGCCTCGAACGAGAGGAGCGCCATGCCTGCTTGCGGCAGTCCGGCATGTCGCCGCTGCTCTTGGTGCCGCGCAAACTCATTCATGACAGATGAGTCTTGTCGCTGTTGATACTGTACCGCCGCGGCCCGGCGCAGGGATGCCCGCTGCTCCGCCGCTTGTGGCCGTTCATCGTTCCCGTTATCCGGAGCCGGCGCGGGGCTTTCCGCGAACAGTGTTGCAGTGCGATTCCCCAGGGACATCCGGGGCATCCGGGGGCGTACAGGCCGCCTGCCGCTGGCGTTCCAGGCCCTTGCCCGGCCATTTTGTGAACTGGTTCACAAATGCAGGACGGCCTTTTTGTGCATGGCACAAAAGGCCAAGCCTTTGACGTGGATGGTCAATCCTTGCCCGGCCGCTTTGTGGATCATGCATCACCTAAGTTGGCGGAGCATGTGTGCGCACATGTCATAAAGCCAAGGGTATACGGGATGACTCGGAGCAAACACCTCGCCGCGGAATTCGTCGGCACGTTCTGGCTGGTGCCCGCCGCTTGCGGCAGCGCCGCGGTGTCGGCCGCCCATCCCTGGCCCGGCATCCGACTTTGTCGAAATCTCGAGCGGGAACCCCTCATTCCCTGAGCATCCCACCCGCCGAGTGATTGGTGCCGGGGGGCAATCCCGGCACCTTTTTTATTGCGTCGTGACCCAGGCATCGATGACCAGGCATTTGGCCCAGACATGAGAAAACCCAAGCGGATCTACTCACCGCAGTTCAAGGCCGAGGTGGCGATTGCCGCGATTCAGGCCGGCGACTCCCTGGCGCAGCTGTCGCGTGATTTCGGCGTGCATCGCAATCAGGTGCGGCAATGGCGGGATCGGCTGGTCGACCGCGCCGGAAGACTCTTCGTCGAAAGCAATGACTCCCGCCTATTGCGGCGTCGCGGCGGCTCGCGCCGGAATGAAGCGGCGCCGGATGGCGCATCTTCGCGCGGCGACGGGCCGGGAGAGCAGCTTGCTTCCTCTTGAATGCTACGACACCGTTGCCCTGGTACGGGACCTGATGGCCCGCAAGGCGATCCGCATCTCGGTGCCGGAATCGGTGACCGGCTTTCTGCGCATGACCCATGTCGACTGGTCGCGGGAGGTGGAGATCCCGCCGCGGGATGGATTTGCGGGGACTGCGTCCGACTTCGATCAGCTGGCGCAAGGCATGGCCGATCTGAAGGACCGTTTCCTGGGCATGCAGACGCTGGTTTACCAGTGGCGTGGCCGGATTTTCTACACCATGCTCGGCGGCACCCGCTATGCGGCGCGAGTCGACTGGAGTTTGCCGGCCGAAACCGGGGCGACTGCTTCCGGCGCCGGCACTGTGCCGCCGATGGCCTCGCGTTCATCCGGAGTGCAGCTGTTGCCGTTCGGCAAGAATCCGGACAGTGTGCTGCGCAGCCGGATCCGCAAGGGCGGCTGATGAAGAATCCTCAAGGCAAGCGCAGCGTCAGCCGGATCTGGCTGATCTCCGAGCTCAACTTCCAGCTGAAGAAGGCCGAAACACGGCATGAGCAATGCTGCGGTTGCCGCGTCAGGCAGTTGGTGCCGCTGCGCCAGGCTGAGGGCGCCAACTGGAGCGCCGAACTGTTCGACGGCAAGTGCATGGATCCATGCCTTGAGCACGCCGGCGAAATCATTCGCCGGATGCAGCGTATTTGCGATGTGGCATGGTGACCGGCGTCGGCATGGCTCAAAAAGAAGCCCGTCAGGGGCGGGCTTCTTCTGCATCCGGCGAGGGATCAGCGGTAGTAGCCGCCATGATCGCGCCATTCGTGGGCCTCGTGCCAGCGGTGCGCTTCCCACTCGCGATGGCGCCAGCCGTCGTGATAGCCGTAGCCGTAGACCACTGTCGGGCCGTAGTACACGGGGGCGGGGGCGGCGTAGACCGGGGCAGGCGCGTAGTATCCGCCGCCCAGGTTGACGCCGATGGCGACGTCGGCGTGGGCCATTGCAGCGGCCGGGATCAGGGCCAGCAGGCCGACGGCGGCGGCGATTTTCAGCATATTGCGTTTCATGACACGAACCTCCTGTTTCATCCTCGGCAAATTGGTTTGCCTACGGGAGCCAGACTAGGCGCCTGTGGTTGAATCGCAGCTGAACCGGCGCGCCGCTGGTCGGCTGAATTGCCAGCAATGCTTCCAGGGCCTCGTTCGCCCCGACGGAGGCCGGCCGACGGGTCACAGAATTTGCAGCGCCGACGCTGCTCAGGCAGGGGGCAGATCGACCGTCACCGGTAGCCAAACGGGCACCTGGGCTGGCTTCAATAGTGACCCGTCTGCTGCAGTCGAGCGGAGTTGCATCTCCGGTTTTGTTGCATAACGCACAGACTAGGCAAGGCCTTGGCGGCCATCGTTGAATGCTTCACCGAGTGTCAAATTCGGTAGGCGCCAACGGAGAAACGATGTTTGACGAAAACCTGCTGCAAATGCTCGACGATCTCGTGCAAACGTCGGATGACCGCACGAGAGGATTCGCCGACGCAGCCAACGGGGCCGACGGGGCGAAATTGAAAGTCTTTTTTCAGCAGGGTGCTATCGAAAGCTCAACCGCCGGGATCGAATTGCGGAGCTTGGTGCAGCGGCTCTGCGGTACACCATGGACCGCCGATACGTTCGCCGATGCAGCGGATTGTCGATGCGCACAGGCGAAGAGCATTGGCGAGTCCGGCACCAGCGCTCTGGAACAGTTGGCGCGCTCCGGGGACAAGGCCAAAGTGACATACGCAAAGGCGCTGCTCGCCGGGTTTCCGCAGAGCATGCGCAGCGTGCTGCAGAGGCATCACGATGATATCGCACGCAATCTCGATCTCATTGCCGATCTGCTGGCTCGAACCCGGGTTGCGGAAATCCGCGACACCCTCGTCGAGGGCGCAGTTGCATCCGGACGTGGGCCCCAACCGGGTATGGAGGGCCAGGCAGCAATCGAACAGGCAAAGTCCGGCTGAGCTGCCTGGTGTGATGGCCATTCACCCGGACCGCGACTATTTTATGCGGACGGCAATACACGGATTCGCTATGGCCGCTGACTGAACAGGAGATGGCACATGAGAATCAAGGTTTCCCCTTCCTGGTTATTCGGACTCGGCGTGCTTGTTCTGGGAAGCACGCCTGATTGGGTGTTGGCCGCCGCCCCGGAACACTCCAATGCGAATGACGCGGCGCCGATTGCGGCCAGGACCTCCCCCAACTATCGAGCCATCATCGATCGCTATGGACCGGCCGTGGTCGGGGTGACGGTTGAAGGCGGCAGCAGCGCAACAGAAATGAACCAGCAGAATCCGCTGAGCGACGGTTTGCCGACGCCCACGTCGCCGGAAACTTCAACACCGGATCCGGGGCGGCCGCTGATGGGGCTGGGGTCAGGATTCATCATCAGCCCGGATGGCGTGGTGGTCACCAATGCGCATGTCGTACGCGGCGCCGGCGCGGTCACGGTGACTCTGGACGATCGCCGGGAATTCAAGGCCCGGGTTCTCGGGCTCGACGTCGACACCGACGTCGCGGTGCTCAAGATCGAGGCCAAGGATCTGCCGACGGTGAAGCTGGGAGATTCCAATCGCCTCAAGGTCGGTGACTACGTGCTGGCGATCGGCACGCCTTACGGCTTCGAGGAGACGGCGACCGCGGGCATTGTCAGCGCCATGCACCGGCCGCTGCCCGATAGTCCGTATGTGTCGTTCATACAGACCGACGCGGCAGTCAATCCCGGCAATTCCGGCGGACCGTTATTCAATGCCAACGGCGAAGTGATCGGTATCAATGCGCAAATTCTTTCGCACGGCGGAGGCTTCGAGGGACTGTCTTTCGCCATTCCCATCAATCTGGCGAAACACATCGCGGATCAGATCGTCGCCACCGGCAAGGCTACACACGGCTGGTTGGGCGTCACGGTTCAACAGCTGACCCAACCGCTGGCCGATTCCTTCGGTCTGGCCAGGCCGGACGGAGCGCTGGTTTCGAGGGTGAAGCCGCATAGCGCCGCCGCCGCCGCGGGCCTCCTGGCTGGCGATGTGATCCTCAAATGCAACAACATGCCGATCCGCCGCATGGGAGATGTATCGGAGTTGATCGGCGTGGCCATGCCGGACGATATCCTGCTGCTTGCGATATGGCGCAACGGCAAGGCACTGGAAATCAGCGCTAGGATGAGCCCGCCGCCATCCGCGGTCGATGATGGCACTTCAGACATCGCCGCCAGCACCAGGTTGGGCATTTCCGTAAAACTCTTGTCCGCGGACGAGCGCAAGGAGGCCAATGTATCGAGAGGGCTCATCGTCATCGCCGCGTCCGGACCGGCCGAGAAGGCGGGTATTCTGCCGGGTGATTTATTGTTGTCCGTCAATGGCACGCCGATTGAAAGCATCGAACGCCTGCACACGATGGTCACGGACGCCGGGTCCACTGTTGCGTTGCTGATTCAGCGCGGCGACTCGCGTACCTATGTTCCGGTGGTGATGAACTGAGATAGGATTTCTCTGCAGCAGCCTGATGCCGCCACCGCCGTGGTAGCCGCCGCTCCATGATCGCCACCGCCTCCACCACCGCCGCCGTGCTGTGCTTCGGACAGATTCGGCAGCGCCAGGCTCAATCCCAGCGCAACATACATCATCAATCTTTTCACGATGGACTCCATGGCCAGGATGTCCAGGGGCCGACCAGGCAGGTAGCCCATGCATCGCCGGCCAAAAACTGCCGCCGACCTTGAACGGTCGCCCCCTGGGTCCCCTCTAAGTTCGGCAGTGCTGCGCGATACGCTGCGCTCCCGTACTTGATGGAGCTATGCCGCCCTGGCCGCGGGGGCCTGGAGGGGCAGCGCTTCCAGCGTGTAGTCGTCCAGGTTCGGCGTGCGCAGGCGCCGGCTGTACTCGCTCATGTAGCCGACCCAGTTGTTGGTGTTGCGGCCGTCCGGGCCGATGTACCAGCTGTGGCAGCCGGACTCGTAGGTGGTGCTGCGATTGCGCTGCTGCAATTCCTCGTTGAAGGCCTGCTGCGCCTCGCCGCGTATTTCCATCGAGCGCAGGCCGCGCGCCTGCAACAGCTGCGCGCATTGCGCGATATAGCCGGCCTGGGTCTCCAGCATGTGGATGATGGAGCCGGCGCCCAGATTGGTATTGGGGCCGTAGAGCATGAAGAAGTTGGGAAAGCCGGCGACGCCGACGCCGAGATGGGCCTGCGCCCCGTCGCGCCACAGCGCGCGCAGGGACTGGCCGTCGCGGCCCTTGAGTTCCATCGGCGCCAGGAATTGCGAGGCCGCAAAGCCGGTGCCGTAGACGATGGCGTCGACGTCGTGCAGGGCGCCGTCGGCGGTCTTGACGCCGTCGGCGGTGATTTCGGCGATGGCCTCGGTCACCACTTCGACGTTGGGCCGGGCCAGGGCCCTGAGCCAGTCGTTGGAGAGCAGGGTGCGCTTGCAGCCCACCGGGAAATCCGGGGTGAGTTTGCGACGCAGCGCCGGGTCTTTCACCTGCACCCGCATCAGCACTTTCGACAGCAGCTTGAGCACGCCGTCGGCGATGCGGCTGAGCAGGCCGCGGCTGATCATGGAGGAGGCGAGGAATTCGATGAACCAGAAAATACGCAGCCGGTCCAGGTCGTAAAACCCCGGCACATGGTTCAGCAGCCAGCGCTCGAAGCCGTTGAAGGCGCGATCGAACTTGGGGATGCACCAGCCGGGCGAGCGCTGGAACAGGGTGAGCCGCTTCACCTGCTTGGCCAGCTCGGGCACGAACTGCACGGCGCTGGCGCCGCTGCCGATCACCGCGATGGTCTTGTTGCTGAAGTCGTAGCGGTGGTCCCAGCGGGCGGAGTGGAAGGCGGTGCCGGTGAAGCGCTGCATGCCGGGAATGTCCGGATAGGCCGGGCGGTGCAGCTGCCCCACGCCCGAGATCAGGATGTTCGCCTCGAATACCGTGCCGTCGGTGAAGCCCACCCGCCACAGGCCGCGCTGCGCGTCGTAGTCGGCGCCGGCGACTTCCTTGCCGAAGCGGAAATGGCGACGCAGATCGTATTTCTGCGCCACGTGCTGGGCGTAGGCCAGGATCTCGGCCTGCTTGCCATAGCGGCAGGACCAGGGATAGTGCGCCTCGAAGGAGAAGGAATAGAGGTGCGAGGGCACATCGCAGGCCGCACCGGGATAGGTGTTCTCGCGCCAGACCCCGCCCACGTCCCGGGTTTTCTCGAAAATGGTGAAGGAGTCGATGCCCGCCTGCCGCAGGTAATAGCCCATACCGAGCCCGGCGAAACCGCCGCCGATGATGGCGATGGTGGGGGGCTGCTTGCCGGCGCTGCCGTCTGGGGCCATGGCTCGATCTGCGCTTTGGTTGATGGGGCTTGGGGCTGCGGTGCAGTGTGGTGGGACGCGACCGCTATGGTAAACCCTCGGCGGCGGGAAATGCTTTCTGTGGCCCTGCCTTCATGTGACAGCTTTTGTGACACCGCCGTGACCGCTTCCGAAACTCACAAGCGGGTGTCCGCGATCCACATTTAGCGGCGGCCAGCCAGTGCCCTATGCTGACAGACAAGCACTTTACGTCAGCAATGCGCCGGCCCCGGCAGGGCGGGTGCGCGCGGACGATTCCAAAAAAACGTGGTGCCCGAGGAGATCGCAGCATGCAGCTCAGGCCGCTTTGCGTCCGCGCTGTCCGTTACGCCGTGGCCATCGGCGTACTGGGCGGCGCCCTGCCGTCCCAGCCCGCATCGGCGCTGGACTTCGACCTGACCCCGCCGCTGCTGGACAAGCCGGTGGAAGGCGTGCTCAACACCACCTTTACCGCCGGCGTCGGCATCCGCATGCAGAGCCCCAACACGGCGCTGATCGGTAAGGGCGATCTCAATCCGAACGTGTGCTCCGAGACGTTCCAGGCCTGCCAGGGCTTGTTCCGCACCCAGGTCTTTCCGGCGCAGCACCTGGTAGCGGCGCCGGGCTCGGGCTCCAGCAACGGCGACGAGGGCGATCTCAACTACCGCGACAAGTACGACCTGTTCCAGGCGCCGCTGAAGGTGACGCCGGACCTGACGCTGAAGTATGGCAACTTCGGCTTCTTCGCCCGCGCCCTGTTCTTCTACGACCTGGTCAACAACGACTTCACCGAATACCACCCGGACATGATCACGCCGCAGAACGTGAACCAGGTCGGCCGGGTCGGCAGCACGCTCGCCGTGCCGGCGGTAAGCACCCTGGTCGGCGATCTGGTCAAGCTCGGCGTGCCGCTGTCGCTGCTCGACAAGACCGCCCTGATCGGCCGCTTCTACGGCCCCGGCGGGGTGGTGCGCAACAAGCGCACCGATCCGGTGGTGCTGAAACAGGCCGGCACCAATCTGCAATACCTGGACAGCTATTTCTTCGGCAAGCTGCCGCTGTGGGGCGAGCACGACCTCACCTTCAAGATCGGCCGCCAGCTGGTCAACTGGGGCGAGAGCACCACGCTGCAGATCAACAGCATCAATTCCGCCAACCCGATCAACGCCAACAACTTCTATCGCATCGGCGGCCAGGTGGAAGAGGTGTTCACGCCGGTCAACATGATCGACCTGTCCTTCAGCCCGATCGAAAACGGCACCATCGAGGGCTTCTACCAGCTGGAGTGGAAGTCGACCGAGGCGCCGTCGCCCGGCACCTATTTCTCCGACGTCAACGTCGGCACCAGCAATGCCGGCCCGGCCAGCCTCAACGCCACCTTCGGCGGCAGCGCCCAGGACCCGGACTGCCTCGGCAAGCTGCTCGACAACCCGCTGTCCGGCCTCACGCCGACCTGCGCCACCATCTCGCGCCTGCCGGACTGGCGGCCGCGCACCGCCGGCCAGTACGGCATCAAGCTGGACTACTTCAGCGACAGCATCAACAACGGCACCGACTTCTCCCTGTATTACGAGAACTACCACTCGCGCCTGCCCTACGTCAGCTTCTTCTCGGCCTATCCGAGCTGCCTGCGCAAGGAGGGCAACCGCTACGGCAGCAACGCCACCGATATCATTTCAACCATCACTGATTGCCCCAATATCCCGCTGCTCACCCTCGGCAACCCGGCGCAGGCCAAATCCGATGCGCTGGACCTGGACACCATCAAGTACGTGCTGGACTACCCCGAGGATATCCATCTGATCGGCGCCAGCTTCAACACCACCATCGGCAGCTACTCGCTGCAGGGCGAGGTGGCCTACCGCCCGAACAAGCCGATGCAGGTGGACGCCCACGACCTGGCCTTCGCCGCGCTGGGCCATGCCGGCACGGCCTGCGGCCAGCCCGGGGTCAATTGCGAGGGTACCAGCGGCCCGCTCGGCGCACTGGGCATCAACGGCATCGGCAACGGCGCCGACGGCGGCACCGCCTTCTACGGCAGCAGCGACGCGGTGAACAAGTCCGGCGCCGTCTACACCAACGACACCTACGACCTGATCATCGGCCATGCCGCCGGCTCGCAGCGCTACTTCCCCAACTTCGTCATCCCCTATCGCGGCGGCGTGGTGGGGCAGAACACGCCCTGCTATCCGCAGCCGGGCAGCGCCGAGGACGCGCAGTTCGGCTTCAACAATTTCCAGCATCCGTACTACCCCTACAACCGCAACAGCCCCTGCTACATCCAGGGCTACCAGCGCATGCAGGACTTCGAGTTCAATCTCGGCGCCACCCGCGTCTACGGCAGCACCGACAATCCGATCGGCGCCGACCAGGTGATCCTGCTGTACGAGCTGGGCGCCGAGTACGTGCCGTTCCTGCCGTCCTACAACCAGCTGGTGCTGCAGGGGCCGAACTCGGAGTACGGCCCCACCGCCGGCGCCGACGGCTCGGGCGCGGATGGCTCGCGCACGGCCTGCTCCAATATCCCGGACTGCTCCTACGGGCCGGACGGCATCCGCTTCAATCCACACCAGCAGGACCACTCCGGCTATCCCACCAGCCTGTCCTGGGGCTACCGCGTCATCGGCCTGCTCAAGTACGAGCAGATCGTGCCCGGCGTCACGCTCACGCCGACCATCATCTGGTCGCAGGACGTGGGCGGCATCGCGCCCGGGCCGGCGGGCAACTTCGTCAAGGGCCGCAAGCAGGTCGCCACGCTGTACGAGTTCCGCTACCACCAGCCGCTGTCGCTGAGCCTGGGCTATACCTGGTACTGGGGCGGCGGCGTCTACAACACCCTGTCGGATCGCGACTACGCCCAGGTGGTGCTGAAGTACCAGTTCTAGCCGGCGCCGTCCTGGTCCTGTCGCAACTGCCGCATCAGCCGTTCCACCTCGTCCAGCATGGCGAGCGGATCGGCCGTTTCCAGCAGCTTCTGCTTGCGCTCGGGTTCAACCGGCAGCAGTTCGCTCAGGCGGTTGCCGACCCAGGCGGCGTCGCCGAAACGCGAGGGCCTGGGAAAGTGTTCGTGGCCGATCTGTTCGATCAGCTCCCGCAGCAGCTGCGCCAGTCTTTCGTGCCGCTCCGGCAGCGGCGCCGGATCGGCCGGCTCGCGCAGCTCGACGCTGCCGACGATCAGGCCGCTGTCCCTGGTCTGGTGCCGCAGGATGCGGAACACCGACTCGCCCTGCGCCAGCAGCATGAAGCGGTCGGGCTCCGGCTCCTGCCACTCCACGATGCGCGCGGTGCAGCCGAGGTCGCAGGGAACGGCCGGCTTGCCCACCTCGTAGCCGGCGCGGATCAGGGTGACGCCGAATACCGAGTTGTCGCGGATGCAGGCGCGCGTCATCTCCACATAGCGCGGCTCGAAAATGCGCAGCGGCAGCAGGCCCGCCGGGAACAGCACGGTGCCGAGGGGGAACAGCGGGATTTCCAGCGTGTGATCCATGGCGCCATTATCCTGAACAGAGGATACGCTTGCGCTATCCCAAACAGGCCCGAGTAAGGGGATACGCTTGCGCTATCCTGCACCGGCATCATTCCGTAACCCTTGCGTGCCGGATTTGCAGGCGCGGATTCTTCCAGACACCCACGATCGATAGCGATGACGATTGCAGCGCTGTTCCCTGCCCTGGCAACCCATGTCAACCGGCCCGATAGCGCCCCGCGGCGGCGGCTCGACGCCCGCGTCACCCTGCAGCGCGACCTCGGCTTCACGCCGGCCGGTACGCCGCCGCTGTATGCGGACGTCTATACGCCGGACCTGCCCGGCCCGCTGCCGGCGGTGCTGATGATTCACGGCGGCGCCTGGGCCAAGGGCACCCGCCGGCAGACCGCGGCACTGGCGCGACGCGTGGCCCGGCGCGGCTATGTGGTGGTCAACACGACCTATCGCCTGGCGCCGCAGCACCGCTTTCCGGCGCAGGTGCTGGATGTGCAGCAGGCAGTGCGCTGGATGCGCGCCAATGCCGCGAGCCTGCGCATCGACCCGGCGCGCATCGGCGCCTGGGGTTATTCGGCCGGGGCGCACCTGGCCGCCATGCTCGGCGCGCTGCGTCCCGGCGATCGTCTCCATGCGCAAGACGCAACGGTGGCCGCGGTGGTGGGCGGCGGCATCCCCGCGGACCTGCGCAAGTTCCGCGGCGGCACCATCGTGCCGCAGTTCCTGGGCGAGAAATGGACGCAGGATTCGGTGGTGTTCCGCGAGTCCTCGCCGGCGGCTTACGTTGCCGGCGGCGCGCCGCCGGTGTTCCTGTATCACGGTACCTGGGACAAGCTGGTGCCGCCGGACCAGGCCATCGATTACCAGAAGGCCCTGCAGGCGGCCGGGGTGCCGAACGAGCTATACCTGATGCACGGCTTCGGCCACGTCACAGCCTACTTCTTCGACGGCGAGACGACGCGGCGCGGCGCCGATTTTCTCGACCGCCACCTGGGTCAGCGATCGGCGTAACGCGACAGGTAAGCCGCCATGGCGTAAGCCGCTTCGTCGCGGTACTCCGGCGTGATGACGCCGTGCAGAAACACCGACTGGCGGAAGCAGGTGGTGGCGATGTCCACCGCCAGCACCGCCACGTCCGGTGACTGCGGCACCGCGATGCCCTGGTTGTCGAGCAGGCGCCGCGCCAGCGAGCCGAGGTGCTGGATGTTGATTTCCTGGGTGCGATAGCTCTCGTCGGTGACCGGGCCGCCGAGTATCAGCAGGCGGCCGACCGGGTTGGCGTTGTGGAAGTCCGCGGCGAAATGCACCACGGCGGCGGCCACTTCGCGCCAGGAAAGATTGCCGGTGAAGCTGGTGGCCTTGCCATACAGGTCTTCTTCCAGCCGCATCAGGTGACGCCGCAACAACTCGTTGAGGATGGCGTAGGGCGTGGGAAAGAATTTGTAGATGCTGGCCCGTGGATAGCCCAGCCGCTGCGCCAGCACCGGGATGGAGAAGCCGGCCAGGCCGGCTTCCAGCAGAACCGCCTCGGCTTCTTCCAGCACCCGCTCGAAGCGGTCCTTGGCGCGTTGCTGCAGCGGCTGGCGGGGCAGGGCGTTGGCGCTGAGAGCCTGATTCATGGTGGCAGGATAGCGATTGACAGTAAAAGTGACAAGTGTTACTTTTTGTTAAAGCGACATTTGTTGCTTCTGCGCGCCGAAGTAAAGTGCGGGACCGGCGATGCAGCGCAATCAGATCGGGAAGCGAGCAGGCATCGAAACCTGCCGACTTCCACGGACGAGGAGGAGAGGGCTCATGGGACGGATTGCGCGCGGCGGCGTTTGCCTCCTGGCATTACTGGTGCTGACGGCCTGCGGCGGCAACTACAGCGGCGCGCCGGTGGCGGGCAACTCCAGCGGCAGCGGCAATGTCGCCAGCGGCGGCGGCTATACCACGCCGCAGGCTTTCTTCGCCGCCCAGGTGGAACCCAATATCGGCTTCTGCCGCACCTGCCATGTCTCCGGCGGCGTGGCCGATACCGCCGGCACCAGCGCGGCGACCCAGGGCAACCTGTTCCTGCTCACCAGCGACAGCACGCAGGACTACAACAACGTCTATGCGGCATGGACTGCGCTGGGCGGGGGTGTCGGCAGCAACAAGCTGCTGCTCAATCCTTCCGATCCGTCACAGGGCCACACCGGCGGCCAGCCCTGGCCTTCGGGCAGCCAGCCGTACACGGCGATGCAGACTCTGCTCTCCTGCTGGAACGATCCTTCCGGCTGCGCCGCGCTCCTAAATAGCGCCAGCGGCACCCCGGTGGTGCAGCAACAGCCGCTGCTGGGCAGCGCCCAGGGCGGGCATTTGTGGGATAGCTACTGCGCCAACAACGGCAATCCGCTGCCGGACAGCGCGGTGCTGCCGGCCGATCCGCGCACCCTGGTGGTGCCGGGCGTCAACCAGGGCAAGGCGGTTTACATGAATGCCTACTGGCAGACCTGCCAGAGCAACGACACGCCGGCCAACTGCGGCGCGCTGCGCGCGCGCGTGGCTGCGGGCTATCCGCTGATCGCCGGCGCCGGGCAGGTAGGTGCGGGGACTTTCTTCTCCGGCAGTTCCTCCACCTCGGTCTACGCCTTCCCCGCCAGCAGCTACAACAATCTGTGGAAAGCGGCTTGGGGCCTGAGCGCTCGGCCGGACAATTTCGATCAGCTGGCGGCGGAGCGCTGGGGCACGGCGCTGAGCCCGACGCGCAACCCGTATCCGCTGCCGGGCGAGGATCCCAACCAGACCAACGGCGGCAGCGGACAGCTGCCGGAGGCGCTGACCCAGTTGCGCAATGCCGACGGCAGCTGGACCGGCAAGCTCAACGTCACCTGCAGCGTCTGCCACGGCGGCCAGGTCGGTACCGGTACCGATGGCGGGCCGGGTGCGATCTACGGCAGCAACAGCCTCAGCGACATCACGGTGTTCTTCACCGATCTGTCGGCCATCGATCCGGCGCAGGCGGCCTTGTCGGTGATCTCGCAGAACAAGGTGCGCGGCACCGGCAACATCACCAACTTCCAGCTGTTCGGCCTGCTCACGCTGGATGACCTGAGCGCGCTGCCGGGCTACCTCAGCATCCAGACCCAGCCTTCCACCGGCACCGAGGATCCGCCGGTGTGGTGGAACGCGGGACACCGGCCGAGCAAGTTCTACGACGGCGGCCAGGTGATGGATTCCAAGCGCATCGAGCTGTCGTTCCACTTCCAGGGCTTCCCCGCCAATCTCAACCTGTCGCCGGGCGAGGACTGGATCATCGCCAACGAGCAGAACGGCGACGCCTGGATCGACTCGCTGAAGGCGCCGTCCTGGCCCTACGGTTATTGCTCCAATGCCGACGGTACCCCGGGGGCGAACGACAATCCGGCCTGCATCAACACGCCGCTGGCGCAGCAGGGTGCGATCCTGTTCCACAGCAAGAACCTGTGGGCCGCGGACCTGAACAATCCGGTGCCGCCGCCCGATGGCGGCAATGGCTCCTGTGCCGGTTGCCATGGCGCCTACTCGCCGCGCTACGTCAATGACACGAGCTATCTCGATACGCCGGCACTGGAAGGCATCGCCGGCTACATCGTGCCGGAGACGGTGATCGGCACCGATGCGGCGCGGCTTAACGGCAACAGCCAGGCGGTGGCCAGCTTCGCGCGCAAGGACTGGTTCGCCTACGCCGACGGCCCCTACAACAGCGCCGGCATCCCGCTCTGCGCCGACTGGAACGACACCGCGCTGCGCGGCAGCCGCGCCCTCGGCTATCTGGCGCCGCCGCTGTACGGGGTGTGGGCCACCGCGCCTTATTTCCACAACGGCTCGGTGCCGAACGTGTGGGAAGTGCTGAAGCCCTCGGATCGCCCGCCGGTGTGGGAGCGCCTGTCCAATACGCCGCGCGCCGACCAGGCCGGCCAGGTGGTGATGGGTTTCGATTCGAGCATGGCGGCCTACGACACGGTCAATCTCGGCTGGAAGTACAGCGCCCTGGCCTGCGGCGCCACGGGTACCGTGCCGTATCTCAATTGCAACCCCACCGATCCGGGCGGCGATACCCTGCAGGATGTGCTGGACATCATCTACGGCAACGGCGGCCTGATCTGGAATCTGGCCAACCTGCCGCCCAAGACCAATGCCCAGATCGAGCAGCGCAAGATCTACAACACCTATATGTACAGCCAGGGCAACGCCGGCCACGAGTTCACCTCGGTGCTTACCGATCAGGAGCGCGCCGCGCTGATCGAGTACCTGAAGACCCTGTAAGGCGGGGAGGGCGGCGGCGCGATGACCTGACGCCTGAATCGGCGGAAATTGCGCGCGCGGGAGCGCCATGACGGCGTCCGGGCCGGGGCGGAGCGGGGCGCGGAGAAAATAATTTTGCCGATTGCCGGAGGCGCGGTTGCAGCTGCTTCGCCGCCTCATGCCGTAGGGAGATATCCCTCATATCGGGGGTGCCGCGACATCAAATTCATGCAATTGTGGCGCGCTATTTGCAGAATTATCCGTACAAGGTAGTGCATGGTTCGGGATGCCGGCCGGAATTCCGCAATGACGCTTGCGGAAGTATCCGGAAATGGGGGGCCATTAACGGTTTTCCTGAAACAATTGTTGCACTTGGCGCGGGCATGTGTAGAGTATCGCCAAAAGCGGTAACAAGAATTTCGTGTGCGTGTTGTATACAGAGGCGCGTGCGGGTCAAATTCGCAGGAACGGCGATACTCAGTCTCAGGGAGATGCACTATGCGTAACATTGTCTTGTTCGTGGCCGCTGCCGGCTTGCTGGTGGGCGGTTCGGTTTTGGCGCAGACCCCGGCTCCGGCCGATGCGGCGGCGCCACCTCCAGCGGCGGATGCCGCGCCCGCGGCTCCGGCTGATGCCGCACCTGCAGCCCCGGCCGATGCCGCGGCTCCGGCCGATGCAGCAGCAGCACCTGCTCCCGCCGACGCCACCGCGCCCACAGTGGACGCCAGCGCTCCGCCGGACAGCAGCACCAGCAACGACGCCCTGTCGGGCCTGCGCGACATCGACTACATCGGCGGCCTGGGCAACTACGTCAAAGCCGACACCCACCGCGGCGACGGCAACGGCAACGCCGTCAAATACGG
>Ga0302314_10005776_pt1 | contig 22509 bp, 16 predicted proteins | sample III_Palsa_N2_3_FD_200533 | JGI IMG/M metagenome (GOLD analysis project Ga0302314, IMG submission 200533) | Peat permafrost microbial communities from Stordalen Mire near Abisko, Sweden - III_Palsa_N2_3 | ecosystem: Environmental > Terrestrial > Soil > Palsa > Peat permafrost | place: Sweden... | reverse complement strand
TGGGCTTGCCGAAGATCCGCCCCAGGTCCCGATAAGGGCGTCCGCTGCGGTACCACTTCTCGTTGAGCGCGCGCCACAGGCCGTCATCCGCGAAACTCGCATCGAGCGCAGGATCCGTATGCGTCGCTTGCAACGACCACCGATACGCGTAATTCTCGAAGATGCCCCCGACCATCGGCATATCGATGCCCGGCGCGAGCGGGGCAGAGGTCGCAATGGCCTTGAGCGCGGCCGGCGGACGCGCGGCCGCGGCCCAGGCGGTGAAGCCCGAGTACCCTTCGCCGACCATCGCCACACGCCCATCGCTCCAGGGCTGCTTGGCGATCCATAAAATGAGCGCCCGCGCCTCCTCGCCGTCGTGCTGGTACGGCACGAATGGAATGGCGCGCCCACGCTCCATGTAGGCGGCGACCCCGGCATAGCCGTGCGCGGCATATTCCTTGGCGAAATTACGCGAAGGATCGATCGACAGCTCGAGGAGCGTCGCGAGCGGACCTGCGGCGCTCTTCGGCCGAACCACCCGGACGTGGATGGTCGGCCGCCACGGTACCGGGATGAGGATCTCGTCATCGGTCGCGTAACGCCGAGCGTCGTCCTTGGCTTCGAGCGAGGCGACCAGCGGTGAGAATGCCCGATAGGCCTCATAGGTGAGATACGCCCAGACGAGCTTCACCGCGTCCGCTTGATTGATGGTGTCCATCGGCCGCTGCTGGGCGAGCCGCGACTGGAAATCGTCCTGCGCCTCCTGCGGGGAAGCCTGGAGCCACTCCTCCACCGCATAGACATCATGGTCGCTCAGGCGGGCAATCGCCTCGTCGTAGGTCCTTTCGAACGCATCAGGGAAGGCGAGGTGATCCTGCGTCTCGAGCGATTTGGCGTGCGCGTAGACGTCGAAGATCGTTCCCCGGCCGAGCGGACGGCCGGAGTCAGCGCGCTTGCGGCGCTCGCGCAACGACTCGCGTGACGCGTCCGCGGCCACGTAATCGCCGGCCACCATTTGCAAGGCCGATAGATTCGCGAGGTAACGGTCTTGATCGGACTCCTGATACACGGGAAGCAGCCGCTCGGCCAGGTCGCGCATGACTCCGGGTGTGGCGGCATCGCTCGCGGAAGCCGGTGCTTGAAATTCCAGATCCTGCGCGACGGAACCCGACGATCCGGCGAAGGAGAGCAGCAGCGCCGACAGAAGCGCCAACACGCCTCTCATCGCCCGGGCTCCTTCGACACCGGCGCCGGGAGCGTGTCGCGCGGCGCCTTGACCAGATGCGCGACCGTCGAGAACAGCGGATGGGCTTCGCCGGGTCCCCCGATATGAATGATGCCGGTCTGCGCGAGCTCCTTGGTGAACACATCCATCACCAGCTCGAGCACGTCATCGTCGAGCGTGCCGAAGGTGCCGTCGATCAAAACCCAGGGGGGGTTTTGCAAGACGATGCGCGCGAATACGAGGCAGAGCTGCTCGTCCTGGCTGAGCTCGCGGTCCCAGCGGTGCGTCTCGTCGAGCAGCCGCACCAGGCGCTCGACGCCGAGCCGGTAGAGCACGCGCGCATAGGCGGATTGGCCGAAGCTCTCCGCCTTCTCGGGGTAGGCGAGTACTTCGCGCAGGGTTCCGCGCGGCAGATACGGGGTGCCGCGCGGCAGATAGAAGATCTGCTCTCCCTGCGGACGAACGACCTGGCCGCTCCCCCAGGGCCACAATCCGGCCAGCGCGCGGAATAGCTGCGTCTTGCCCGTCCCCGGCGCGCCGAGGATCAAGGCGCGCTCGCCCGCCGTCACGACGACTCGCCGCTCTTTCAGGCGATCGGCATTCGCCGAGGACACGATCTCGAGATCCTCGATCGTGATCGCACCCGCCGGGCCATCCGCATAGCTGATGCGGCTTTCGAAGCCGCGCGGCTCGCTGATGCCGAGGAGCGCCTGGCGAAAGCTCGCGACCCGCAGCAAGGTCGCGCGCCAATCGGCGATGGCGCTGAAGTTGTCGATGAACCACCGCAGAGAGGACTGCGCCTGGGTGAATGCACCCGCCGCCATCATCAAGCCGCCGAAGGAAATCTTCCCCATGAAATAGAGCGGCGCGGCGACGAGGATGGGCGCAACGATGGTGACCCAGCCGAAGCCCGCCGTCACCCACGTGAGATTGGTGTGGCCCCACACGATGCGTCGCATGGCGGTGAGCACACTGCGTAAATTGAGCTCGATGCGGCGCCTCTCGTCCGTCTCCCCTTGCGCGAGCGAGATCGCATCGACGTGCTCGTTGACGCGCACCAGCGAGAATCGTAGATCCGCCTCGCGCGCATAGCGCTCGGCGTTGCGGGCCACGAGGCCGCGGCCCACCCAGTAGCTCAGGAGCGAGCCCGCGCTCGCGTAGATGACCGCGGCCCACAGCATGAAGCCGGGCACGGCATAGTCCCGACCCGCAATGCGGAAGCTGAAGGCGCTCGACAGCCCCCACAGCACTCCGGCAAACGTCGCAAACAGGATGGAGGCTTGCAGCAATCCGATACCGAGATCGGCCGAGAGCTCCGTGAGATGCCGTGCATCCTCGTGCATTCGCTGATCGGGATTGACGCCGATGGCGCCCGCATTGGCCAGCCAAAATGCGCGCCGCGGCTGCATCCAGTCCGCGAGCAGGCTGTGCACGAGCCCTTCGCGGAGCTTCAGCTCCAGCGTCTCCACCAGCCAGCGCTGTGCGACGTTGAGCACCAGCAAGAATCCAGCAATCACCAAGAACACACCGAGCTGATACAGGAAATCTCGCAGGTCGCGCCGCGACAGGGCGTCGTAAAAAGGCTTGTTCCAGCTGTTGAGACGGATCTGCCCGTAGGCGGTGGCGGCCACCACCAGGATCAGGACGACGATCAGAATCACCAAGGATCTTCCGGCCGGCGAGGCGAAGATCGCGCGTGAGAGCGAGCCCGCTTGATGCAGCAAGCCGGTGTGGCCGGTCTCGCTTTCCGAGTCGCTGGATGTCCGAGGGGCCTCTTCTGTCACGCCCGGAACTTTGCCATGGTTTAAGGACCGAGGATACCGGGCCGCTTCAGGTGGAGACGCAGATCACTTCCGCCGGCGTTTGCGCAACGGCGATGGAATCATCCGCGGCGGGCACGACGGCGGTGCCGTTGACGATCGCACTCTTGAGCGCCTCGCGATGCGGCGGGCGGAGAATCAGCGGCGCGTCGATCTTGGCGATGTCGAAGCGCAGCGTCCGCCCATCGATTCGCCGTAGCGAATAGCTCAACGGGCCATAGAGCGTCGGCATCGCCTTGACCTCGACACCTGCGCCCTCGATCCATTCCGGCGAGAGCCCCGCCGCCAGCACCAGCCTCCGCCGGGACTCGAGCTCGTAGGCGAAGAGGCTCCGCAGGGCAAGCACGTACTCGGCGGAGATCCAGGTGTGCGGCAGATCGCCCAGGTGCGCCGGCGCCTTGTGGTCGCGCCAGGCGATCTCCGGCCATTGGTTCCAGGGCGGCGGCCGGCGGTCGGACAGAAAGAAACGCAACAGCTCGAGCGCCGCCTCGCGCCGCCCGAGCCGCACCAGAGCACCGATGATGCGGATCTCGTACGGGGTGTAGTTGGGCGCCCGCACCTCGCCCGAGCGCTTCGCCCGCCAATCGGCGAGGTACTTGTCGAATGTACGCTCGAGAGCGGCGCGATCGAGTCCGTCCGGCACGTCGAAGAGGTAGAGTGCGTTCGCCGTAGCGGTCGGATCGAAGTCCGCCCATTCGGCGCTGCCCGGGATGAAATCGAGGCCGCGTCGCGCGCGCGTGGATTCGATCGAGGCGAATAGCGCTCGCGCAAGTCGTGCCGCGAGCGCAGTCGATCGCGCGGCGGTGTCGTTCCGGCCGAGCGCGCGCGCGAGGTCCGCCGCATCGGTCACGCCTCGAAGTGCCCAGAAATCGTCCCAGTAGGAATGCACCGGCTGTGCCAGATAGCCCTCGTGGCTCACCGAAATCGGCAACAGGCCGTCCTCTTCCAGCAAGCCCTCGATGCATGACAGTGCGCGCTCCACGAAGATCCAGGTGTCCTCGAGGAGGGTCCTGTCCCCCGTGAAGCGGTAATGATCGGCGATGAGTGCGATCAGCTCGCCGTGACTGTCGTGCTCGACCAGCCAGTCCGGGCCGTAGGCGTCGACACAGCACGGCACGAAGCCGTCGGCGCGCTGATGAGGGGCGTACCAGCGAATGAACTCGCGGACTTCCTCCGCGTGTCCCATGCGCAGCAACGCTGCGCTCATCATCGCGCCGTCCCTGATCCAGGAGCGCGTGTAGCGACGCGGCCCGGGCTGCAAGGCCGCACCGGAGCGAGTGATGAGGATATGAGTGGTCGCGGTGAGCGCGGCTTCCACGGCAGACCTACACCATCCGCTCCCCGACCATTGCTCCGCACTGATCCGGGACTTCCAGTCGAAGACGGCCTCGTTCGGCGATGCACGCGCCTCGGCGGGCCGGCATTCGAGAACCCGCTCGCTCTCCTGTTGCGGCTGCACGCCGAAGGCGAACTCGAACGCGCCCGAGGCGAAGCCGAACGCATCCTGCACGTCGTTGCGGAGGGGTAGGAGTCCCGCGGCAAGGCCTGCGGCGATGGGACCCTCGTCGAAGGTCATCGCGCCGAAGCCGCTCGGCTCGCTCGTGGGGGAGATTCTCGTGCGCTCGTCGACGCGCAAGCTCTCTCGGTCCCAGGCGAGACGCTGCACGCGGCTGACGCCGCCCACGTTGCGAAAGCTCTGCCACGGCGGGGTCACTTGGAAGGGACGCAACACCACGAACAGGCGGCCGGTCATGGTGTTCTGCGAGCGGTTCTCCAGCCGATAGCGGATGCGCAACGTGCCGCTCACGGTGGTCTCGGCGGCGATCGACAGGCGCCAGTCGCGAGCGTCCCACGTCACGGTCGGCACCGGTATCCAGCGATCCTCGAGCGTCTGCCGCGACTGGAAGTCGGCCCACGTGAACAAGCGGCCTGCGATGAACAGCATCGGCTCGAGGGAAAACGACGCCTTGCGAACTTCCACCATGCCGTCGGTATTCATGAGCGCGCACTCGGTACCGTGAGAGGTACCGACGGGCGTCCACTCGCTCTGCTCGCGATGCAGCCAGCGGGGATGCCAGCCGCGCGCCTCGGCGGCCGCGACGGCATACCAGAAGGCCTCGATCGAGCGAGAGAACTCGAAAGGCTCGAGCGTAAGAGAGGCGCCCGCGCACGGCGGCTTTATCTCCAGGCGCACGAAGCGAGTCGAGAGCCCCGGCAGGTAGAGGTAGCTGCGCTTGCCGCCCGCATGCGCCGCTGCGTAGACGGTTTTCCAGCGTTTCCCGCCGCGTGAGGCGCGCACGCGATAGCCGTTCGCCGGCGCCTGTTCCAGCCAATCGACGATCAAACCGCCGAGCGTGCGCGGGGCGCTCAAGTCGACGGCGATCCAGGGCTTTCGATCCTCGCTCCGGGGTTTCCAGCCCCGCCCCGTCAGCGCGTCCTCGGCACCGAATCCGGGCTGCGCACTCGAGGAACGCGCGCTCGGCGGCCGCGCCGGCGTGAGGTCGCGCACCTCGAGGTCGGCGATGAAGACGCTGCCGGCACCGCCCTCGCCCGCTACGACGGCGAGCTCGATGAAGCCGAGCTGCGAGAGGGCGGCACCGCTCGAAGGCCCCCACGCAAAATCGATGTCTCGGCTCTCCACCACGAACCGCTTCCAGCGCTGCGGCAGCGACAGGTCCTTGAACACGTGCCGCCAGACGTTCTGCCCGCTCGAGTCGATCAGCTTGAGCTCGAGGTCGTTGACCGCGCCGTGTCCGCGCAGCCGGAAGTGCACCGCGTACTCCGCCGGCATGCTCTGCCCGACGGCACGGCGCGCGACGACGAAGCCCTTGCCGCCTTTGAAATCGAAGTCCATCTTGAGCGCCGGACCTGCAGCCCCCGCCACGGCGGTGAGCAGGATCTCCGCGTTGCCGGAGGCGGTGGGCTGCCATTCCGTGAGGGGCACGGAAACGGCGGTGCCGGCCACTACGCCGCGCTGCCCATGTCGACGAGCTGAATGCGCCGATCCGCCGTCGCCGATTCGAAATCGTCGCAGAGGATGGTGAGATCCTGCTTGTTCTGTGCGATCACGGCACGGATCAAGCAGGCGCGGTTGCGGCCGCGCCGCTTGGCCTCGTAGAGCGCCTTGTCGATGAGGCCGATCGCGCTCTCGAGCGAGATCTCGAGGTCCGAACCCTCCATCGGAAAGCACGCGTAGCCGATGGAAATCGTGCACTTGATCGCTTGGCCGTTCCAGAGCACGGGGTCGCGCCGCACGGCGTGGAGCAATCTTTCCACCGTTCGATCCGCCTGCTCGGGCGTGATCGGGTCGAGAACGGCGAGAAACTCCTCTCCGCCCCAGCGCACGAGCTTGTCGCTTTCCCGCAAGGCGGCCTAGAGGCGATGGCTCACGGTCGCGAGCACGGCGTCGCCCGCGGGATGTCCTTGAGTGTCGTTGATGCGCTTGAAGTGATCGAGATCGGCGAGCAGCACGCAGCCGCCGACCGGGCGTGCGCCTTCCACGCTCAGAACGTGCTCGTTGAAGTAGCGCCGGTTGCGCAGGCCCGTCAGCGCATCGCGCTCGCTGTTGAAGCGCAGCCGGTCGTTGGCCTTGCGCACCCGGGCAAAGGCCCATCCCAGTGCACCGCAAATGCACGTCAAGAACAGGGCGCCCGCGAGGATGAATTGCTGGCGCAGCGTCTGGGTGCGCATTTCCGCGGCTTTGAGCGCGTTATCCCGCCGCAGCAGCTCGAGCTCGCGCGCGCGGCGCTCGTCGTCGAACTTGGCCGACAGCTCGAGGAATGCACGCTGCCGCGCGCTGGTCATTATCTTCGAGCCCATCTCGTCATAGCGATGATAGACCTGGATCGCCATCATCAGATAACCGGCGCGCTCCAAGGCGTTGGCGTACTCGCGCAGCAGGTCTTGCGCATCGAGGAGATTGTCGCCGGCGACGGCTTCCGCAATCGCGCCCTCCGCCAGCTTCTCGCCCGCCTTGATCTCGCCGAGACCGATGTAGGCCAGGCCCTCGTTGAAGGAGGCGATCGTCGTTTCGCCGCTCGTCAGCACTTCGGCAGCCATCGGTAGCGCCTGCTTGGAATACTTGAGCGATTCGGCATAATCGTGCGACTTCAGATACGAGTCCGACAGATTTACCGACGCACGCGCCAGCCACTTGTCGCTACCCGAGAGCTTCGCATGCTCGAGCGCCGCGAGACTCGCGGCGCGCTCCGCGGATCGATTTCCCTTGCGATCGGCGACGTCCGACGCGCGGATCTCGACCTCGCACAGTGCCGCCTCGTCGCCGAGACTCAGCGCGAGGTTGCGGGCGCTCTCGACTTCCTCCGAGGCGCGATCATAGTTGCCGGTGTTCGTGTAGATGCGCGACAGCCAGAGCAACGCATGCAGCGTGCGCTGCTCATCGTGCATGTCGCGCGCGAGGTCCAGCCCCTCTTCGAGGAACGGCAGCGAGGCGTCCGCCTGCCCGAGCGTGCGCAGCGTGTTGCCCCGGAGGATCGATACCCGATAGGCCTCGGAATCCGAGGCGATCGACTTCATGTCGATATTGCTCAGCTCCGCGCTGGCGGCGGCGTATTGCTCGTGCTGATAGAGCGAATACGCCTTGACGTAATGCTCCGCGACGGACGCGGACTGATCCCCGTCCTCGGCCAGCGACTTCAGACGAGCGAGCGTCGTATCCACATCGGCATCGCGGCGGACGTCGGCATACACCATGCCGCGCACTTCGAGGAACTGGACATCCGAGTCCCGCACCTTGCCGAGAGCCGGACCCTCGATCATCTTCGCGGCACGTTGCGGGTCGGACCAATCGAGCATCTCGATCCGATCTGCAAATGATTGGTCCGCAGCATGGCCCGAGACGGCTGCCCCCCACCCCAATACCCCGATCAGCGCGGATTTTCTGAATCGCCCCATTACCGCTCACACCCAGACTGCAGTGCAGCACTTCACCCGCGTAATTGTGGTCACGACGTGGCTGCCCTTGGCGTGATGGAGGTCATTGGCTGGAATTTTGGGGGGTCGGTCCCGCGGGTATCGCTCCAGGATGTGATTGGAATCATGTCCTCACCATCCCTTAAAGCCCCTGAACTGTATACCCGTCCGACCCCCGAGGGGGGGCTCGCGTGCTGCGCCCACGGCGCCAGAGTTCGCCAACACTCGATGCATTTCTATAATCTAAAGGATATAGCACCCATAAATCCACGGAGCCTACCATGCGTCTGCGCGTCTTCCCGTTGTTCCTCGCTCTCGCCGCCACCGCCGCCCAGGCCGATGAGCCCGTCGGTGATCAGAAGGGCCTCGGGCTCATGCAGAAATACCATTGTCTGCAGTGCCACACGATCGACAAGAACCTCTCGGGGCCCTCGCTCCGCGCCATCGCCAAGCACTACGCCAGCGATCCGAACGCGCACGACGAGGTTTCCACCAACATCTTGAACGGCAGCTCGGGCGCCTGGGGGCCTCTGTCGATGCCACCGGTCCCGGTCTCCAAGGAGGACTTGAGAGTGCTGGTGGACTGGATCCTGTCGCTGACTTGATGGCGCCCCCGGTCACGGTGGCCTGCGTCGGGTCGAGCAGCACGGCGGGAAAAGGGCAGGCATTTAACTGGATCATCGAGCTCGCACAGCGGCCGCAGAACCGGCGCTTCGCGTTCCGTAACTTCGGCATGGGCGGCGATCTGTCCTTCAACGTCCTCGAGCGATTGCCGCAGGTGATCGATTGCCGTCCCAGGATCGTGGTGGTGGCGGTCGGCAACAACGACGTCCTGGCGCTCGCGTCGGCGAAGGCGCGGCGCTTCTTCCGCATCATCAAGCGGCTGCCGCATAACCCCTCGGCCGCGTGGTTTCGGGAGAACCTCGCCGCTATCGCCAGAGGGCTCAAAGACTCGGGACGGGCAACGGTCGCGCTATGTTCCTTGCCGCCCATCGGCGAGGATCCGAATTCCGCGGAACCCTTTCAGCGTGAGCTCAATCGCCGCGGCGATCAGTTGAACGCCATGATCAAGGACATCGCCCAGGAGGAAGGCGTGAGCTATATCGGCTTGAATGAGGCGATGAGCGCACAGCTGTCCGCCTCCCCGCACCGTTCGCTCACCGGCTTTCGATTTTCACCTTTTTACCGCGATGCATTTCGCACCCTGGCGCTGCGCAAGACGCCCGATGAGGTGGCGAGGTTGAATGGCTGGTGCTTTCACAGCGACGGCATCCACTTAAACAGCCGCGGGGGTCTGATCCTCGCCGATCTGGTGCAGGTTTTCATCGATGGCGTCATGAGCGAAACCGCGAGGAGCTGACCTGTGGGGCGTTATGCTGATCGAGCATACGCACATGTGATGTAGGCCATTTATTAGGGTCTGCCACTGCGGTATGCTGCTAGGCGGCATGAAGGCCAAAACGCTCCTCGAAACTCCTTCCAAACGACTCCGATTCGAGCCGCAGACGCTTGCGGTCGCAGCTGCCATCTACGGCGGGTTTAGCCTGGTCACCTGGTATTTTCATTCCCTGCCGCTCTGGGCGGTGGTGCCGCTCGGGGCGATTCTGATCGCCTGGCACGGGTCCCTGCAGCACGAGACGATCCACGGTCACCCCTTTGCCTCCCGGCGACTCAATGCATTCTTGGGCGGGGTTCCGCTCTCGCTGTTCATACCCTATCCGCTCTATCGGCGTACGCACCTCTGGCATCACCGTTTTGCCGGCCGGATCCTGACCGATCCGCTCGTCGATCCGGAGTCATTTTACTTAACGCAAGGGGCCATGGCGAAGGCCAGCGCCCCGGTACGGTTCCTACGCCGCGCGAACACCACGCTCCTGGGACGCCTCATCCTCGGGCCATTCATCGCGACCGGCACCTTTCTGGTCGGCCCCGCTCGCAGACTCGCCTTGGGTGAAGGGCGGGAATGGCGCGTCTGGGCGGCCCACGGCGTTGCCGTGACGACGGTGCTGCTCTGGGTCGTCGGGATCTGCCGGATCAATCTGTTCGTATATATCGCCTGCTTCGTTTACCCCGGCCAAGCGCTCACCCTGCTGCGGTCGTTCGCCGAGCATCGCGCGAGCGCCGATCCTGCACAACGCACGGCAGTGGTCGAGGCGAACCCCCTGCTTTCGCTCATCTTCCTCTACAACAATTTGCACGTCGTGCACCACGACCGGCCGGCGCTCCCGTGGTACGCGCTGCCGGCAGCCTGGCGGAAGCTGCAAGCCAATGGCGGAGATGCATTGGCGCGCACGGCGGGTATGGTCTATGCGGGCGGCTACCGCGAGGTGCTCGGGCGCTATCTCCTGCGCCCGGTAATCGACGTCGAGCACCCTCCTCTCTCGCCGGCGATGGAGCAGCCTCCCTCCGTCAAGCACGGGACCGTCACCGCGACCGGCGCGGTCGCCCCGGGCTGATGTCCTTGCGAAGGCCCGTCGCCCGACGGATTGCCGGGCGACGCATTGCCGCGCGACGCATCGCCGCGCGACGCATCGCCGCGCTGCCCATGTATGACTTTCCACCGCTGCATGCGGCGACCGATGATTTTTGGTCGGCCATCGCCGCACGCCTGCGCGCGGCGGGCATTGCCGAGGTCCCGTCCGCCCTCACTCGCGACATGAGCCACGTCGAGACCTGGCGCGACCCCCGGCTCCTGTTCGGGCAGGCGTGTCAGTATCCGCTCGCGCGCGCCTGGCACGACGTCGTGCGGCTCGTCGCCATTCCGGCCTATGCGGCGCCGGGCTGCGAGGGAAGCCGCTACCGAAGCGCTATCATCGTGCAGACAGATTATCCCGCCATGAGGCTCGAGGACCTTCGAGGTCGACGCTGCGCCGTCAACGAGCGCGACTCGAACAGCGGCTCGAACCTTTTGCGCGCCGCCATCGCTCCGCTCGCCGAACACGGACGGTTCTTCTCGTCCGTGGAACTGACCGGCGGCCACCTCGCGAGCGTCCGTGCCGTGGCCGAGGGCCGCGCCGATGTGGCGGCCATCGACTGTGTGAGCTATGCGCATATCCGGCGCTTCAATCCCGAGCTCACGTCGCGGCTGCGAATCCTCGATTGGACTCCATCGAGCCCGGGACTACCGTACGTGACCGCACGCGCGGGCGACGCCTCGATCGTGCCGGCGCTGCGTGCGGCGCTTGCCGAGGTGCTGGCCGATCCCGCGCTCGTGCAGGTGCGCGATGCGCTACTCATCACCGGCATCGATTTCACGGTCGACGAGGACTACGTCGAGGTGCGACAGCTCGAGCGCGACGCGCTCGAGCGCGGCTATCCGCAGGTCGCCTAACCCGTCCGCATGCGCTCGCCCGCGGGATCGAACAAAGGCACGGGCAGAATCGTCGCGGCGCGCCGATCGCCGAGGATCTCGATCTGGAACGCCCGCTTGGCTGTCTCGCCCGCGAGCCCGGCCGGGACGTAGCCCTGCGCGAGCGAGCGCTCGACCCAGTGACCGTAGCCGCCCGAGGTAACCCACCCGATCACCTTGTCGCCCTGCCAGATCGGCTCATCGCCGAGCACGTCGGCATCGGCTGCGTCGACCGCGAAACTCACGCGCCGGAGCGCGCCGCCGCTCGCCTTCTCGCGCAACGCCGCCTCGCGCCCGATGAAGTCCGGCTTGCCGAGATCGACGAAGCGCTCGAGGCCCGCCTCGAACGGCCCATAGATCGGCCGCAGCTCGCGATACCAGGTCGGAAAGTTCTTCTCCAATCGCAAAGAGAGGAGCGCACGCATGCCGAAGAGCTTGAGCCCCAGCGGACGGCCCGCCCCGCGAATCTCGGCGTAGAGCCGTCGCAAGTATTCGGGCCGCACCCAGATCTCGTAGCCGAGATCGCCGGTGTAGCTCACCCGATTGACCATCGCGGGCACATTCGCGATATCCATCGCGCGATGATCCATGAACTTGAGCGCGGCGCCCGAGACGTCCTCGTCGGTGAGCTGCGCGAGCAGCTCACGCGAGCGCGGGCCGGCGATCGACAGTCCGACGAGGTCGAGATCGAAGCGTCGCAGGCCCACCGAGCCGTCCGCAGGCAACTGCGATTCGAACCAGCGCATGTGATAGATCTGTGCCTGCGAGGAGCCCCACATCAGAAATCGCTCGGGGCCCGCGCAAGCGATGGTGAAGTCCCCGATCAGCTTGCCGCGGGGATTCAGCATCGGCGTGAGCACGAGCCGGCCGGCACGCGGCATGCGATTGGTCATCAAGCGCGACAGGAACCCTTCAGCCCCCGGTCCCGATATCTCGTATTTCGCGAAATTCGCGATCTCCGTGACGCCGACCGCTTCGCGTACGCCGTGGCATTCGGCCTTGACGTGCTGGAAGTCGTTCGAGCGATGGAACGAGACGACGTCGCGCGGCTCGACCCCGCGCGGTGCGAACCAAAGCGGAGTTTCCAGTCCCCAGCTGTCGCCCATGACGGCACCCTCGGCGAGGAGCGCGTCGTACAGCGAGGTCGTCTGCTGGGGACGGGCGGCCGGGAGCTCCTCGTTCGGAAAGCGGATCGAGAACCGCCGCGAATAGTTCTCGCGGACCTTCTCATTCGTGTAGCGGCGGGTCGCCCACTCGCCGTAGCGCGCGACGTCCATGGCCCACACGTCGAAGCCCGGATCGCCGTTGACCATCCACTGCGAGAGCGCGAGGCCGACGCCGCCGCCTTGGCTGAAGCCCGCCATGACGGCGCAGGCGCACCAGAATCCGGGCAAACCCTGCACGGGCCCGACGAGAGGATTCCCGTCCGGGGAGAAGGTGAACGGACCATTGATCACGCGCTTGATGCCGGCGTGCTCCATCGCCGGGAAATGCTTGAAGCCGAGCTCCAGCGAGGGGGTTATACGGTCGAGATCCGGCGGCAGCAGCTCCGAGCCGAAATCCCACGGTGTCGTGTGCGGCTGCCAGGGTACACAGGCCTTCTCGTAGGTGCCGAGGACCATGCCGCCGTGCTCCTGGCGCATGTAGATCTCGGCCTTGAAGTCGATGGCGTGGGGGAGCTCCCGACCTCGCGCGCGGTTGTACTCGATGACCTCCGGCATGTCGTCGGTCACGAGATACATGTGCTCCATGGCGAGCACCGGCAGCTCGAGACCGACCATCCGGCCGACCTCGCGCGCCCACAGACCGCCCGCATTGACGACGTGCTCGGCGTTGATGGTGCCCGCCGTGGTGGCGACATCCCAGGTTCCGTCGCGGCGGCGTGCGAGGGCGGTGACGCGGGTCTGCAGATAGATCTCTGCGCCGCCGATGCGGGCGGACTTCGCGTAAGCATGCGTCGTACCGTAGGGGTCGAGGTTGCCGTCCGCGGCGTCGAGCATCGCACCGACGAAGTACTTCTCCTCGATGAGCGGCAAGAGCTGCTTCGCCTCGGCCGGCGTCAGGAGCGAGGTCTCGAGTCCGAGGTAGCGCGCGCGGCCGTGCGCCATCTTGAGCCACTCCATGCGCTCGGAGGTATCGGCGAGCAGCAAGCCCCCGGAGCGGTGCAGACCACAAGATTGGCCCGAGATGCGCTCGAGCTCATCGTAAAGCCCGATCGTGTATCCCTGCAGCTTGGCGACGTTGGGATCGCCGTTGAGCGTGTGAAATCCCCCGGCGGCATGCCAGGTCGAGCCGGAGGTGAGCTGATCGCGCTCCAAGAGCACGACGTCCTTCCAGCCCGCCTTCGTGAGGTGGTAGAGCACGCTGCAGCCGACGACGCCTCCGCCGATTACCGCGACCTTGGTATGCGATTTCATCCTAAATTTCTCCGCGAGAAACGCTGGCCTTCAGGCCGGCGAGGGATAGCGACACGCGAAGCCTTGCGCGCCTCTCCATGATCGTAACGTCAATGCAGCTCATAAATATCCTCGCGGCGGGACATCGCCGTCTTGCAGAAGGAATCCTCGTCCCATGAGGGCGAGGAGGATGTCAATGGCCGAATCATTGTGGGCCGCGCGAATCCGACCGGCCGGCCGCCGCGGATTCGACGCCGACCTCGTAACCGTAAGGTAGCGCCGTATCGATGAGCACGTCCCAGGTCGAGGCGGCGAATGTGCCGAGCACGTACAACTCGAAGCGCTCGCGCCCGCGCCGATCGAGCAGCGCGCCCGCGTGATCGAGGCCCGTCTGTGCAAAACGCCCCGCCGGAAATTCCGGCAAATCGAGATCGAGCGCCACGTGATGCGCGAGCACATCGCGCGCCGCCGCACCTTCGAGCCGCAGACACAGCCGCGCGCCCGTGAGCGCGGTGACCGTGCCCGCATTCGGCGGCACGGCTTGCTCGAGCGTGCGCCCGGCGCCCTCCTCGAGCGAAATCACCCAGTACTGATCGACGGCGATCCGGTACAGACGATGAGGCCCGCTCACCGTCACCTCGCCATTCGACTCCGGGAGTGCCGCGCCGGTGACCGACCGGATGAGCGGCGCGAGCGCGAGCGCGCCGCCCCCAAACACGCCGAGCTGCGTCAGATGCCAGCCGCGGATCTCCGTGATGCGCAGCGAGCGCGCACCCTCGGCCCCGTCGCGCCCGCCCAAGGCCAGACGTCCCTCGAGCGGCGAGCGACTCTCAAACATGCAGCCGCTCCCCGGCCGGATCGATGAACACCGGCTGCACGATCCGCGCCCGCACGGTCTCGCCCTTCAACGGAGAGGCGCAGAGTATTTCCTCGCCGACGTGCGCGAGGCCGCCCTGATAGAGACCGAGCGCGATGTACTTGTCGAGGACGGTCGACCACGTTACCGAGGTGATGTACCCGCGTCCGTGGCCGGCGATCGCATCGCTGCGCGCGAATAAAATCGCGCCGCCTCGAAGTCTTGCCCGCGGCTCGAGGCACTCGAGACCGACGAGACTCCAGCGCCCCGCGGCGCGCAGATCGGGCCGCTCGCGCAACTCGCGGCCGACGTACGGCTTGCCGCTCGCGGCCATCTTGCCGAGGCCGAGATCGTCGAGCGTGTTGCGGTGGTCGAGCTCGAGCCCGGCCACGTGACCCTTCTCGATGCGGAGCGAGGCGAGCGCTTCGAGACCGTACGGCTTGAGACCGAGCGGCGCCGCGCGTCCGAGCAGCCGCTCCCAGAGGGCAACACCACGGTCCGCCGGAGCATACAGCTCATAGGCCAGTTCGCCCGAGAAACTCAGCCGCAAAAGTCGCAGCCGCACCCCCTCGACCTCTACCTCCCGAACGCCCATGTGCGGCAGAGCTGCATCGGAGACGTCGAGATGGGGGAACGCGAGCTCGAGGGCCGCACGCGCCCGTGGCCCGGCGAGCGACATACCGGCGAAAGCGTCGGTGACCGAGACCACCTGCACGCGCAAACCCGTCCATGCCGTCTGCAGCAAAAACTCGAGCCAGCTCATCACTTCGGGCGCCTGGCCGGTGGTCGTCGTCATGAAATAGCGTGTCTCGCCGAAGCGCGCCGTCGTGCCGTCGTCGAGCACGGTCGCATCGTCGTTCAGCATGACCCCGTAGCGCGCCTTGCCGATGGGAAGCTTGGCGAAGCCGTTCACGTACACGCGGTTCAAGAACTCGGCTGCATCGGGTCCCTGGACGTCGATCTTGCCCAGGGTCGACACATCGGACACGCCGACGCCGCCGCGCACGAGTCGCATCTCCTCGATGTACGCAGAGGCCGCGCTGTCGCCCGCCCAGCGGTAGTACCACGGACGCAGCCAGGGTCCCGCCTCGATCATGACGGCGCCGTTCGCGACGTGCCAATCGTGCAAGGGGGAGCGGCGCGTCGGCCGGAACCGTGCACCGATGTGGCGTCCCGCGAGCGCGCCGATCGACACCGGCGTGTAGGGCGGCCGATAGGTGGTCGTGCCCGCCACGGGCAGCTCGACGCCGCGCAGAGCGGCCATCCACCGTGCCGCATTCACATTGCTGGTCTTGCCCTGGTCGGTGCCCATGCCGAGAGTCGTGTAGCGCTTGAGATGCTCGACCGAGACGTAGCCTTCCTCGTGCGCGAGCGCGATGTCGTCGGTTGTGACGTCATTTTGAAAGTCGACGAATGCCTTGCCACGCCGTTCGGGCGGGTGCGCGGGGGAGGCCTCGAAACCCACGGGCTCATCGGGAACAGGTGGCACCGGCGGGGGGCCGGCCGCGCGCGTGCATCCGGCATGCGCTGCGGCGGCCCGGCCGGCCTCGCGACCCTCGGCGAGTGCCGCCGAGAGCGTCAGCGACCCCGTGAGCGCGCCCGCGCCAAAATGACCCGCGGCATAGCTCTCCGGTACGAAAGCATCGAGCGCAGCGCGGTAGACGGGCTTGCGTCCGGTATGCGAGGTCAAGTGCACCACGGGCGACCAGCCACCCGACATCCCGAGGATATCGGCATCGAGACGCTCCGTCCGACCGCCCGCCTCGAACTCGACGCCCCTCAGCGAACGGCCGCCGAGCGCGCGCGCCACGCGAACTCCTGCGCGTACCTCGATGCCGGCTCCGCGCAGCGCCTCCGCCACGGCAGCGCAGGGCCTCGCACGCTCATCGAGTACCGTGACCGGCACTCCGGCGGTCGCCAGATCGACCGCGGTGGCGTAAGCGCTGTCGTTGTTGGTGGCGACCACCGCGCGACGACCCGCAGCCACGGCGTAACGGTTCAAATAAGCGCGCACCGCCGAGCACAGCATGACGCCCGGCCGATCGTTGTCGGCAAAGACCAGTGGCCGTTCCGCGGCGCCGCTCGCGTAGACGATGGCGCGTGCGCGCAGCGTGACTAGAGCCTCGCGCGCGGCACCGCGGCTCGAGTCGGGCCGCGCATGATCGTGCCGCTCGAGGAGCGCGAGCGTGTTGCCAGCGTAGACGCCGAGCGCGGTGGTGCGCAGCCCGATCGAAAGATTCGGCATGGCGTACAGCTCGGCCTCGAGAGCGACCCGCCACGGCTCGAGCGGCGAGTCGGCCCGCGTGGAAAGCAGGGTTCCACCGAGCGCAAAGTCCTGCTCGATGAGCATCACGCGCGCCCCCGCCTGGGCGGCAGCGCGCGCCGCCGCGAGGCCGGCGGGACCCGCGCCGATCACCAACACATCGGTGAACGCGTGGCGGGTCTCGTATCGGTCGGGATCCGGTGCGTGCGTGCCCCGCCCGAGGCCCGCCGCCCGGCGGATATAGGGCTCATAAAACATCCACGATCCGCGGCGCGGCCCCATGAATGTCTTGTAGTAGAAGCCGGCGCCCAGAAAGGGTGCCGAGCACGCGGTCAGCGCCGCCATCAGATCGACGTCCACCGACGGCCAGCCGTTCTGACGGCTCGCAACGATTCCCTCGGAAAGCTCGACCGTCGTCGCCGGCACGTTGGGAGTACGCCGCCCCCCCTCGCCGAGCGTGAGCAGGCCATTGGGCTCCTCGACGCCTGCGGCAAGAAGACCGCGCGGCCGGTGATACTTGAAGCTGCGTCCGAGCAGTCTCACGCCCTCGGCGAGCAGCGCGGAGGCGAGCGTGTCGCCGCCGAATCCACGCAGCCGCCGGCCCTCGAGCGTGAATGCGATCGGACGGGCTCGGTCGATCCGGCCCCCGGTTGCGAGGCGATGAGATCCGCTAGCCACGGGGCGCCTCGCGCGTACTCTGCTCGCGCGCGAGCCAGGAGCGACCGACTCTATCGGTGGCCGTATCCCGCTCGAGCACGAGCCATTGCCGGCAGCCTTGCACGTGCTGCCAGAACTCGCGATGCGCGCCCTTCGGATTGTCGAAGAGGAACACGTGATCGTGCCAGCTCTTGAGGTCGCCGCTGCCGTGCGCCGGCCGCACCTTGGTCGCATCGCCGCCGTAGCGAAACTCGGTGTAGTCGCGTTCACCGCAGTGAGGACAGGGAATTCTCAGCATCGCTTGGGGGCTCGCGGGCTTGCCCGCATCACGGGTGGTCGGGTCATTGCTTGTACGTCCATAGCCCGGTGCCGTACTCATCGAAGCCATTGTTGCGCTCGAAGCGATCGAGCGACAGATGACGTATCAACGGATGCTCGGTCTCGTGCGCGATCGTGTGCGCAAGGCACCAGCCCGTGGCCGGCGTCGCCTTGAAGCCTTGATAGCACCAGCCGCCGTTCAGATACAGGTTCCTGAGCGGAGTTCGTCCGATGAACGGACTGCCGTCGGGCGTCATGTCCTGGATGCCCGCCCAATGGCGCAGCAGCCGCAAGCGCGAGATCGACGGCATGAGCGCCACCGCGCATTCAGCGACGGTCCGAACCTTCGGAAACTGCCCGCGCTGGGTGTAGGTATTGAAGCCGTCGATATGGCCGCCGAATACCAGACCCCCCTTGTCGGACTGCGAGATATAGAAGAGCTCGGCGCCGAAGGAGAGGACGTGATCGAGGAACGGCTTAATGGGCTCGGAAACGAAAGCCTGCAGCAAGTGGCTCTCGACCGGAAGCTTAAGACCCGCGAGAGCGGCGACTTGCGAGCTGTGGCCGGCGACCGAGATGGCGGTGCGGCCGGCGCTGATCCGCCCACGGGTCGTCGCGACGCCCGTGATCCGATCGCCCTTGCGCAAGAAACCCGTGACCTCGCATTGCTCGATGATGTCCACGCCGAGCCGATCCGCTGCGCGGGCGTAACCCCAGGCGACCGCGTCGTGGCGCACGGTGCCGGCGCGACGCTGCAGCAGGCCGCCGAAGATCGGAAAACGCGAGTCCGGCGAGAAATCGAGGAACGGCAGCATCCGCGCGACGTCGGCGCGCTCGAGCAGCTCCGCGTCGATCCCGTTCAAGCGCATGACGTTGCCCTTGCGCGCGAGCACATCGAGCTGCGAGGGCCCATGGGCGAGGACGATCTGGCCGCGCTGCGAGAGCATGACGTTGTAGTTGAGCTCGTGCGAGAGACCTTCCCAGAGCTTCAACGAGTGCTCGAAGAACTGGGTGTTGCCGTCGATCTGGTAATTCGAGCGAACGATCGTCGTATTGCGCCCGACGTTGCCCGAGCCGAGATAGCCCCGCTCGAGCACCGCGACCTTGCGTATGCCGTGATTCGCAGCGAGGTAATAGGCGGTCGCGAGCCCGTGGCCGCCGCCGCCGATCACGATCACGTCGTACGACGGCTCTGGATCGGGGGCACGCCACGCGCGCTGCCACGGTGCGCCGGTCACGGCGCGCCGCAGAAGCGCGAGAGCCGAATAGCGCGAAATCATGCTCGAGCCCTAAAGGCGCCGTCGCGGCACGGGATAGCGGTCGTCAAGTACGGGTCGGCTTTGGTTCACAGAAGAGTTTTATCGCCCGCTTGCTACGACGAGCCTCGGGCCGCATGGTAAACAGATGAAGCTCGGCCGACAACTCGGCGTGACCGGCGCTTATGGCGCCGGCGGCGGCACACCGACAACTCGCGAGTCGAGCTCGCGATCGCTTTTTCTAACGTAAACATCTGATTTCTCTATATGATGAGATAGGCTGTTCCGCTCCTCGAAGGAAAGCTGCCATGGAATTCAACCCATCCTTGAAGATCAAGGTTCTGTCGTCAGTCGATGCAGGCTCTCTCATCCTGTTCGGCGATACCTACGGATTCTGCACCGTACGCGAGGGCGATCCTGCCAAGCAGCGCGCGGTGATTCGGTACGATGGAACCGCCTTCCAGTACGAGGTCGGCGCCTGGCCTCAAGTCATCGACTTCGGCAAGGACTACACGATAAGTCCGGATCTGGCGACATTCGATCCTGATGTGGCGCCGGAGCCGAACGGCACGCTCTATTTCCTGGACGGCTCACCCACCCTCGTTCTACCGATGGGCTCATCGATCGGATTCGTCAATCTCGCGACGGGCTCCGTGTCGTCTCGTGCGTCGTGGCCGATCGTGAGCGGCTTCCGCTCCTGGAGAGCCGGCGTGCCCATCGACGCCGAGCTCGTGCCGCTGATCGAAGTAGGTCCCGAAGGCACCACATTCGGCGAGGGTGAAGCGTTCGAGCCGGAGCAACCCTAAAGACAACCGCGCAACCGCTGTGATCGAGCGCCGGCGGGAAACTGGGGCGAGGCATCGGGGGGGAAGTAATGATGCTGAAATGGATCGAGCGCTTCGAGACTTGGATCAACTGGGCCGTTCTTCTCATGATGGCGCTGGTCGTACTGATGCTGGCGGTCGGATTCGCGATCGACCTCGGGCGCGACATCCTCACCTACCCGTCGGGGACGATCAGCAACGAGCAGATTTATGGAATATTCAGCGATCTCCTCTTGATCTTGATCGGCCTCGAGCTGATGCATACGGTCAAGGTCTACCTGCAAGACCACACCGTGCACGTTGAAGTGATCCTGGCGGTCGCGCTGGTCGCCCTGGCGCGCAAGGTCATCGCGGTGAATCTGAAGGATCAGGGAAGTGCGATCGGCATGGCGCTGTTGATCATTGCGCTGGCAGGCAGCCATTGGCTGTTGCGTCGACCCGATAGCAAGCCGTCGTGAGCCAGGTCCGGGCCGAGAGGCCGGCGCGGGCTGCCATGCGCCTTCGCACGCGAACGCTGCAGCAAAGCTCTCCGTCTCAACCGGGCTTAATGTTGTGGTTCATGTGGAAGAAGTTCGTCGGATCGTATTTGCTCTTCAATGCGACCAGCCGATCGTAGTTGGGTCCGTAAGCCTCGCGAACGACGGCCTCGCCTTCGTCGGTGACGTAATTACTGTATGCGCTCGGCACCAGGAACGGCCTCAGCGCTTCGCAGCATTCGCGGTTCCACCGAATGTTCTTCTCCGAGTCCCGCGGGTTCTCCCACATCGACCAAGCGAGCAAGTTCCAGGAATACTGCCGATGAGGAAAGGCCGTTGCGGTAACCGGAACCCGGGTGGCCGCGCCGTGCCAATGTTCGATGAATGGCGCGAAAGTGTAACGAGACGGGCTGTTGCCGACCCACGGCACCAGTGCATCGATGGTTGCATCATCCATGCGACGGATGAAATTCGATTTGGTGTAGACCAAGCGCCCCGGCGGAAAGAAAGACTCGAACATCCCTTGCATCTGCAAGTAGGTGATGCCGCCGAACGCATCGGCGATCGGCGCGCCGAAGCGCCGCAACGGTGCCAACACCCTTTCGCCCTCGGACACGGGTCCGCAGTAGCACCCCGCGACGCCGAAGACGGGGACTCCATCCGGGAGAGTCAGCGAACCGCCCTGAGTGACCAATTCGTCGGGGCTGTCCGCGGCGAACTCACGCCAGAACTTCAGGACCTCCTTCGCCTTTGCCGCCGGATAGAACACCGCACCGCCGAGTACCGGACCCACCTCATGGAGTGTGTATTCGAGCGAAGTAACGATTCCGAAGTTTCCGCCGCCGCCGCGCACCCCCCAAAAAAGATCCTGATTTTCGCCGGCGTTCGCCGTGAGCAGGCGCCCGTCGGCAGTGACCACATCCGCGCCGATGACGTTATCGATCGCAAGTCCATACTTGGCGTGCAGGTTCCCCCATCCGCCGCCGAGCGTAAGGCCGGCTATGCCGACGGTGGGCACCACCCCGAGTGTCGTGGCCAGCCCGAATGCCTGCGTTTCCCGGTCAAACTCTCCCAACTTGAGTCCGGTTTCGGCTCGCGCGATTCGCCGCGCGGGATCGACGCGCATGCCCTTCATCGAGGACAGATCGATCATCAGGCCATCGTCGCAGATCGACTTGCCGGCGACACTGTGCCCGCCTCCGCGGACGGCAACCACAACGTCATGGTCGCGAGCGAAGCGCACACACGCGATCACGTCGGCGGCTCCCGCGCAGCGCGCTATGAGGGCCGGCCGCCGGTCAATCATGGCGTTAGGCATCACGCGGGCGGCATCGTAGCCGGGATCTCGAGGGCGGAGGAGCTGACCGCGAAGAGACTCTTTGAGCGCCTGAATCCCGGATTCCGAAAGCATGGATGTACCTCCCTCGTGCGGCGACGTGAGGCCGCCGCCCAGAGTCCTTCTAGAGCACCCGTATCGGTAAAGTCCTCAATGAAACATCAATTTTTGGATAAAGTAACACGCCATGCTGAGCGTTCGCGCCAAAGCCTACGAATTCGGCCCCTATCGCCTCGACCCCCTGGGCCGCAGCTTGCTGCGCCGCGGCGAACCCATCGCCTTGCCGCCGAAGGCGATCGAAGTGCTGCTACAGCTGGTCAGACATCCGGGAAGCGTGGTCAGGAAGCCGGAGCTCATCGAAGCCGTCTGGCCCGAATCGTTCGTCGAAGAGGCGAATCTCAATCAGATGATTTTCTTGCTCCGGCGAGCTTTCGGCAACGACGGTGGGGAGGAATACATCGCGACCGTGCCGAGGCGCGGCTACCGTTTCACTGCGGGGGTTCGCACGGTCGAAATTCCGCACCGTATCGAATCGATCGCCGTGCTGCCGCTCGCGAATCTCAGCGGCGATCCGGCGCAGCAATATTTTGCCGACGGAATCACCGAGGAGCTGATCGCGGAGCTTGCAAAGATACGGAGCCTGCGGGTGGTATCCCGCACCTCCGTCATGCGTTACCGGGAGACGAAGGATCCGCTACCGCAAATCGCGCGCGCCTTGCGCGTACAAGCGCTGCTCGAGGGCTCGGTGATGAAATCGGGCGATCGCTTCCGGATTACCGTCCAATTGATTCACGCCGCCGCGGACCAGCACCTGTGGGC
>Ga0302314_10005775_pt1 | contig 22512 bp, 26 predicted proteins | sample III_Palsa_N2_3_FD_200533 | JGI IMG/M metagenome (GOLD analysis project Ga0302314, IMG submission 200533) | Peat permafrost microbial communities from Stordalen Mire near Abisko, Sweden - III_Palsa_N2_3 | ecosystem: Environmental > Terrestrial > Soil > Palsa > Peat permafrost | place: Sweden... | reverse complement strand
ACGAGACCACGGCGATGGCGCGCTCGCAGGACGAGCCGGAAGACGCGCTGCGTGCCTTTAAGCTCACGGCCGCCAGCGTCTGGATCTTCTGGAACCTCGGCACCTTGATCGGAGCCGTGCTCGGCAGCGGCATCGGCAACCCTCAGACATACGGTCTCGACGCGATGTTCCCCGCCGCCTTCCTGGCGCTGATGGCACCGCAGCTCCGGCGTCCGGGCGCTCCGGTGGCGGCGATCAGCGGAGCCTTACTGGCAGTGATCCTGGTACCGCTGACGCCGGTAGGCGTTCCCGTGATAGCGGCGCTCGCGGGTCTGGTGCCGGGTGTGCTTGCAGCCAACGGGAGGCGCAGATGAGCTGGTGGGCGGTGCTGGCGCTCTGCGTGATCGCCTACCTGCTGAAGGCGGTCGGGCCAGTCCTCGCCGGTGGCCGTGAACTCGGCCCGCGCATGCGCGGCGTGCTCGACCTGGTGCCGGTGCCGCTGCTGGCGGCGCTGATCCTCACCCAGAGCCTCTCGACCGGTCGCCACCTGGTGATCGATGCGCGCCTGCCGGCGTTGGCTGTTGCGGCGCTCCTGGTCTGGCGTCGGGCGCCGTTTCTGATGGTGGTGCTGGGCGCGGGCGCAACGGCCGCGGGCCTACGAGCGCTCGGCTGGAGCGGCTGAGTTCAGCTCCGCCCGCAGCGCCCTCCAGGCGTCCAGACGGGCAGGAATTACCGGATCGGGCTCGTAGACTGACTAGTGATGCCTGCGCCGCTAGCGAACATTGCCATCGCCCGCGCTGCGGAACGTCTCCCGGGCCTGCGCCGGCTGCCGCTGGCGCGGTTGGTGATCGCTGCCGAGCTGGCAGTCCTTGCCAAGGCGCATCTTGACCGCCTGAAGCCATCTGAGCGCAAGCGACTGCTGATCTTGCTGAGGGATGCCAGGGGCATTCCGAAGAACCTCACAGGCCGCGACCGGCGTGAGTTTGAGAAGCTCGTCGAGAAGCTCGAGCCGAGCATCTTCGCCAGCACCGCGGCCGAGAAATTCTCGCCGCTTGGCGGTCTCAGCCGTCGATCTTGATGTGACCCGGCTGGGCGGCGACCCGGTCGATCCAGGCGAGGATTGACGGGTACGGGCTGAGGTCAAAGCCGCCCTCGGCCGCGACGTGGGTGTAGCCGTAGCAGCTGATGTCGGCGACTGAGTATTTCTCGCCGACGAGGAAGGTCTTGCCGGTGAGGCCACGCTCGAGCGCTTGGAGTGCCTTGTCTCCGCCCGCGTGCTTCGACTTCAGCGTCTCCTCGCTGGGCGTGACGTTGAACAGCTTGAAGAACCGTGCGACCGCGAGGTTGGGCTCGATCTCGTACTGCTCAAAGAACTGCCAGCCAAGGATCTGCGCGCGCTCGTAGCGGTGGGCCGGCAAGTACTCGGTGCCTTCCGCGAGGTAGTCGATGATCGCATTGGACTCCGCCAACGGGCGGCCGTCATCCAGCACGAGTGTCGGCACCCGCAGGGCCGGGTTCAGGTGTCCGATCAGGTCGGGCCGATTTGAGCGGTCGACGACATCGAGTTCGACGAGCTCAAGTGACATGCCAAGGTGAGCCGCCAAGAGCCGGACCTTGTAGCAGTTGCCCGACACGGTGCTGTTGTAAAGGAGCATGGCCGGGAGGCTATCGATCCAGAGCCTTCCTCTACCTCGAGGGACGTGACCGCCGTTCTAAAAACCAGAAGGCAGACCGAGTCGGCGCAGGCTGCAAAAGGTCCGTCCTGACTAATCGTCGAGTTTGCTTGCAAGCTGTCGCTTGCTGTGCGATCAATCCCGTCTCAAGGAAGAGAACTGTTTAGGGGGCCAAGGATGGCAGATACCAATCCGGCGCAGCAGTTGAGGAAGCTGGCAGAGCTTCGGGCGCAGGGTGTCGCGACTGAATCAGAACTCGCTGCGGCGCGGGCGAGGGTGCTTGCCAGCACGAGGCCGGGTAACGCCGGCGGCGCGACGTTGGTGGTGGCTGCGGGTTTCATGGCAGTGATCATCGGCTCGATCGGCCCATGGTTGGTCGTAGGCCCACTAAGCAGGGGCTCAGGGTTCGATGGCTACGGCAGGATCACATTGGTCGCAGCGGTGATCGGGATCGTTCTGGAGTTAGTGCAGCAACAAGGCTGGGGGATGGTGCTTGGCCTGGGGGCCGCTGCGATCGGGATCTACGAGGCGATCGACTTTCACAACACCCTGACGCACGAGCGAGTTTTTGCCTTGCAGGTAGGTCACGTCGGCTGGGGCCTATACGTCGTGATCGTCGGCGGTGTGATCGCCACGGTCGGCGCTTTCAGCTCGCGAAAACGGGCATCGTGACCCGCTGCAAGGTGGGCCCAGGTCACACGCCGCTTCGCTTCGATTGAGCGGCAGCAGCCACCTGTGTTATCCAGGAGTTTGGTCCGGAACGGGGCGGCAACTCTGACGCTGACTGTCGTCGCTGTACGGTTGGTACACACGAGCGATGGGGAGTCAAATGCAGGCGGACGATGGTGCCGAGCTCCGTGACGCGCTGAGGGTCCTAGTGGGCGAACGGAGCGACGGTGAGGCTCGTGGCGGAGAGGCCGCGCTGGAGCGCGCTCTGCTAACGACAGCGGCAAACGGCATCGACTCTGACAAAGACACCGTGGTTGCCGCCGTCAGGCTGCTCCGAGCTGCCGACGACAGCGGCACCACCCGTCTTGAGGTCCGCAATCAGGCGATGACCCATCGCCGGTGGTTTGAGGTCAGCTGCGACGGAGACACAACATGGGGCGACCGGTGATCGAGGCGCCTTCCGCTTAGTCAGAAGTGCTGCGGATACGATCCGCGGCATGGAACTCGTCGAGCCGTCACAAGATCACGAGCACAAGTGGCTGGAGCGGCTTGGGCGCACGAACCTACGCCGGCGCCGGACTCGTGGGTGCCGATCGCCAGGGCTTTCGCGGTGGACGACGCCCGGAAGAATTCATCGAACGTTGCTGCTGACCTGGTGAGTCGGCTCGGCGCAGCTGGGGTCGAGGCCCGTCAACGCCCCTACCAGCTCGACACCACTCGAATAAGCGACCCGTTCCTGCTTCGTGGCCGGATCAAACCGACCGACAGTGTCATCGTGGCTGGCAATGTCGACCCGATCACCATCGGTGGCGGACTGGTAACGCGAGTCGCCGTGGCCGTGCATGACCGGGATCGCGCGAAGGGCGCCCAGATCGCAGCTGAGTTTGAGCGCGAACTCGAGCGCCAGCGGCACGCGAGTCAGCCTCAGCCTGACGCCTCTGTCGTCAGCGAAGAAGAGCTCACGCGGATGGCGATGGACGCCGGTCCGCCGCCAGAGTGACGCGCCGCTAGGCCCGGGCGCGCCCGGGCCTAGCCGACCAGCTGCTCGCTGGTGACGACGAGCGAGGCATCGACGTGGATCAGTTCTCCACTCTTGAACTCTCGCCAGCCGTCGTCGTCGTCCATACGTTCGCTCGCGACCACCACGACGGGATGGTCGCGGCCGTGCTCGCTGTGGATGCGGGTTCCGTGGCTGCTGGTCTGCTCGAGCGGCTCTGTTGAGTCTGTGCCGCTACCGCCGGCGGAGCGCTCGAGCACGAACAGTGAGTGATGTTCGGGGTAGCGCAGCGCCCAGAGGTCGGTGGCCGTGATCAAGACGAAGTTGATCGACTGGATCGAGAGGTTCTCACTGATCCACTGAACGGCGGCGCGGATGCCGGCGCCGACGTCACCGTCATGTCGATCAATCTCACGCGTGATCAGCGCGAAGTAGCGCTCGGAGTCCGTCGCGCCTTTGACCAGCGCGAGGTCATCACCAAGGTGTTGCTCGAGCTTGGGGAGATCACTGATCACGCCGTTGTGCGCGAACAGCCGGTCCTGCAGGCAGAACGGATGTGTGTTGACGAGAGTCAGTTCACCGGTCGTCGCGTGGCGTACATGCGAGACGAACGTACGCGAGCGGATCTCTCTCGCCTCGGCCGCAAACCGCCGATCCTCAAAGGCTGCGATCGGCTGTTTGTCTACGTGCGGCTTGTCCTCAGCGTCAAAGAAACCAACTCCGGTTCCGTCGACGTTTCGATGGCTCTGAGCAACGAGGCTGTCGGGTGCGTCGAGCAGCCAGAACGTCGCCTGCACTGGCTCGTTGCCTGCGGCCATCCCAAAGAGTCGGCACATAGAGCGAACGCTACCTGAGGCGCCTAAAGCCGGCCGATGCTCACTGAGCTCACGCCGCCACGTGCGAGCAGGTCGTAACGATTGCCCGCTGTGCTCCAGCCGGGCTCCGTGAAGACGGTCCCGCCGGCGACACCGGTGTGTGTAGCGCCGTCGAGGGTCACGTGCGCCGCCCCGCCGTTCACGGTCAATCGGACCGTTGTGGCTCCGACGAGACGCACCGTGAGCTGGCTCAGGCCGCCTTGCTCGGCGACACGTACGGTCCCGGAGGGACGCGGCAAAGTCAGTGACGCATGTGAGTCCCCGGCAACGAGGTCCAGCGCGTCTAGCTTGCCGCGGCGGAAATCAACGTCAAGGCCGTTGGCACCGCCGTCGAACCGCAGCCCCCAGACAACAGCGCTGGAGAGCACGATCTTGAGCGACGCTGGTCCGCCGCTACCGGTGAGCGAGACGCGCACCTGCCCGTGAGCCTGTCGAACCAACGGTCTGACGCCACCCCGGGTTGGCGTAGAGACGAGGTAGAGATCGCCGCCGAGCGGTGCGGACGTGACGGTGACGGAGGTCGCACCGGATACAACGTCGAGCGCGGCGCGAGCGACGCCGGAGCGTGATCCGCTGACCGTGTGAGCGTTGTGATGGGTCGTCCCGCAGCCTGCCAACACGCAAGTCGAGCCGGCTGTCGCCGCGAGTGTTCCGAGCCATACGCGCTTGGTCATAGGCACCCGGCTGCCCCGTGACCAGAGCCTCTAAACAAGGGCTACCGGCTGCGACCTTGGGGTGTGCGCTACCCGACCCCGCGCTGTATGCACATCTTCTGCAGCTGAGACATGGCCGCCTCCGGTTGATCCGGGAGAGTGTCCAGGGCTCCCGCTGCTGACTGCAGCTCCTCGAGGGTCACGCCCCTGACCTCAAGGGCGAAGCGGCCGAGCCAGCGCACGCAGGCGCGGTCGTATTGCGCCTCGGGGCCAGTTCTCATCAGGAGGACAACCTGGAGTGCGTCACGCAGGGTCACGGACGGCATTGACTTCGCGAGTTGGATGACCCGGCTGAGGTCGCCGGCGTCGAGTGCTGCTCTGAATGTTGGATAGGCGACGGGCATGGGCTGGCCATGCTGCCGCCTGGGTCGGACGGAAAGATACGAACGTATGTTCGCTGGGGCCTGGCTAGCAGGCGAGCATCTTCTGCACGGCCTGGCGGCTGACCCCAAGCTCTCGGGCGATCTCTGCTTGGGAGACGCCCTGGTTCATGAGCTCGCGCATCAGGTCCCGGCGCTCAACCGCGAGCCGGCGCGCGATTATCGTGTGCTCGATTGCCTGCGCCCGGACTTCCTTGATGCGGCGGAAGGCCTCTTCGTGCTGGGGTGGCGTTGTCATGCGAGGATGATGACAACCACTGGTTGTCATGTCAATCCGTGGTTGTCACGGAGCTCTGGCCGCGAGTCGCGCGCCCTAGCGACAGCTACCCGAGCATTGGCAGCTGGAGCAGCATGTTGGCAGCACCGCTGCTCTGCGTGCCCCAGGTGAGCTGCGAGAGCATCACCTGCGGCCAGCTGACCGGTGCCTGCACCGGTTTCGCCTGCGGTTGCGGAATATTCGCCCCGGGGAAGTGGATGAAGCTGTTCGGCCAGGGCTCCCAGACGGTGCTGCCGGCATAGATCCGCTCCCAGTCGTAGCCGTCGTCGGATTTGCCCATGCCGCTTTGCGAGATGTCGATGTAGCTGTCGTTGGGACCGACGGCCTCGACGATTGCCACGTGGCCGTAGCGTTTCATGCCGACCGTACCGGCACCCCAGAAGGCGACCGCGCCGACGGTCGGGGTGTCATCGATCGGAACGCCGTTGGCTCCCGCGTTGGCTGCCCACTGGTCGGCGTCGCCGAGCAGGTAGGTGGGCGCAGTCACGCCGAAGACCTGAGACTCGACGTAAGCAACGTAGTTGGTGCAATTGTCACCCGGGTACATCCGCCACCAGGAGGTCTTCTCGTTCGCCGCGTACCCGTTTGTCGTGAAGCCACCAGTTGAGCAGGCTGTGTAGCCGCTACAGAGCAGCACGCCCTCAGTCGTGACCGGTGGCGGGGTGGGCGTGGTCGTTGTAACGGTGGGCGTCGTCACCGTGGAAGTGGTGGTAGTCGTCACCGCGGGCGTTGTCGGCGTCGTCACCGTGGAAGTAGTCGTCGTCACCGTCGAATTAGGAGTCGTCGCCACCGCGGGAGTAGTCGGCGTTGTGGCCGGGGTGGAAGCGGTGAGCGCGCTGCCAGTGGTGAGCAGCCTGCTGGCCGGAGCGAGCGGGGTCATGGGGGCCGGCCGCGCCACGGCAGAGCCGACGCCAAGGCCGAGCATGGTGGTTGTGAGAACGGCGAGTAACACAGCCGTTCTGCGTAGGACGCCAACGACCGACCGCTCCAGGAAGACCTGAAGCCCAGTTTCCATTTGCGGGAATAGAAGCGAATGCCGCGGCGGAATGTCTACAAGCGAACGTTTGCTTGCGATTTGGCGCCCGTGTTGCAAGTCAGAACTCGATCGGCTGGGCCAGGTGAACCGGTGCGCCGGGAGAAGCCGGTGACTGCGATTCGTGGGTATCGGGGCCGAGTTGTTTGGACATCCAGAGCACGTCCCGCCAGGCGCCGGCCTTCCAGCCGATGCGGCGGTAGATGCCGACCTCCTCGAAGCCCAAGGCGCTATGCAGGCCGACGCTGCCGTCGTTTGGCACCGTGATCCCGGCCAGCACCGAGCGATACCCCTGCCGTTCGAGCAGCTCGAAGAGCGGCAGGTAGAGCGCCCTACCGAGCCCGCGGCGGTGGTAATCCGGGTGGATGTAAACCGTGGCCTCCGTGGCCCACCGATACGCGGGGCGGTCGCGATGCGGGCCGCTGTAGGCGTAACCGGCGATGCGTCCGTCGTCTTCGGCGACCAAGAACGCGTGCGTGCGCGTCAGTCGCTGGATCCGCTGAGTGAACTCAGCCAGGCTCGGCGTCTGCTCCTCAAAGCTGACAGGCGAGTCGTCTACGTATCGCGCGTAGATATCCCGGCAGGGGGCGGCATCGCGTTCAGCTTCGGCATGGCGGACCAGCATGGGCGCTGAGAGACTAACCGCTCACGCCTAAGCGTGGGCTTGCAGGCGCATCGATTTGCCACGCGGGCGTCAATCGGCACGGATGCGCTCCAGAACGGCGGTCAACTCGGTGCGATAGGAATCGATCTGCGGCACCTTGAGCCCCGGCTCCTTGCCGAGGTCGTCAATCAGGCGTAGCGCGACCGCCTGCTGCCAATCCTCGTTCAAGCGGAACTCGGCGACCTCGGCCTCGCTCATCGCGCCGCCCTGAGCCAGCAGCGTGCGCTGCGAGACCTCACTGAGCTGATCCCGGTAGCTGGGATCGGTGGCGACCAGGAAGCGCTTGGCGGGGACATGCTGCTCCGCGAGCCAGGCAACGCGCGCTCCGACCCGCGGGGTCAGCCAGCGTGCCGCCGCCTCGCCGTGGTGCTCGCTCGGACCGTCATAGGGGATGCCCGCGACCGCCGGGGAGCGCGCGATGTCGTGCAGCAGGCATGCGACCACAAACTCGTCGTCGTCACCGCGCTGCTCACGCGCGAGCGCCGCGCACTGCAGCGCGTGCTCGAGCTGATCCACAGGCTCGCCGTCATACGGCAGCCCGACCATCGACAGGCAGGCGGTGACTATCTCGTCGACGGTCGCTGCGGTCGCGCTCATGCCGACATCACTCCCAGGGCAGGGTGTAGAGCTTGGTGAACGACATCGCCTTGATCGCCTCGCGCACGCCCTCCTTGACGCCGAGGCCGCTGTCACCGAAACCGCCGAACGGCGTCACCTCGGTGCGCCAGCCTGGGACTTCGCGGATGTTGACGGTGCCGGCGCGCAGTTCCTTGACGCAACGCGAGATCGCGCGCCAGTCAAACGTGCAGACCCCGCTTGAGAGCGCGTAGGGCGTCGAGTTCGCGACCCGGATCGCGGCGTCGAGGTCCTCGACGCGGATGATCGGGGCGACCGGGCCGAAGGTCTCGGTCGCGACCAGCCGGCTCTGTGGCCGCACGTGGTCGAGTACTGCCGGCGTTAGCTGGGCGCCGTCACGCTGGCCGCCGAAGAGCAGCTTGGCGCCGTCCGCGATCGCATCCTGGACGCGCTCCTCGATGTTCTCGGCGGCGCGCTGGTCGATCACCGTGCCGATATCGGTGGCCGCATCGAGCGGGTCACCGACCTTGAGCGCGGCGGCCCCCGCCGCAATCCGCTCAGCGAGCTCATCGGCCACCGCGTTGACGGCGATGATCCGCTTGACCGCGGTGCAGCGCTGTCCGGAGTTCCTGAAAGCGCCGGAGACGGCCAGGGCGGCGGCCTCCTCGAGGTCGGCGTCGCCCAAGACGATCAGCGGATCGTTGCCGCCGAGCTCGAGCACCGCGCGGCGGTAGCCGAGCCGCTCGGCGATCGACTTGCCGACGGCGACGCCACCGGTGAACGAGATCAGCTCGAGGCCGGCGTGTGCCAGGAACTGATCGAGGATCTCCGTGGGGTTGCCGCACACCACCTGCGCGGCCGCGTCGGGCAGCCCGGCGCGGTGCACGATCTCAAACAGCGCCAGCGCGCTCAGCGGCACCTTCTCCGACGGCTTCAGCACGATCGGGGCGCCGGCGGCGATCGCCGGCGCGAGCTTGTGGGCGACCTGGTTGATCGGGTGGTTGAAGGGCGTGATCGCGCCGACGAGCTTCACCGGCAGGCGCATCGTGTGAGCGCGGCGGTCGCGGCCGTGGGCTGAGACGTCGCCCGCGAAGCTCTCACCGTCGTCGCGCAGCGTCTCGATCGCGGAGAACCTGAAAACGTCGATGGCACGGCCGATCTCATGGCGGCTGTCGGCGAGGCAGAGCCCCGACTCAGAGCTGATCAGCGTTGCCAGCTCGATTTCGCGCTCGGCGAGCCGCGCCGCGACTGCGAAGAGGATCTCCGAGCGCTGGTGGCGCGAGAGCTCGTTGGTGTAGGTGCTGCCGGCATCGAGCATCTCCCTGACCTGCTCGGCGCTTTCCAGCGGCGCCTCGCCGATCAGATCACCGCTGTAGGGGGAGTGGACGGCGAGCGTGTTGGTGGCGCTCATGCGAGCTGGTTCAGCAGCAGATCGTGCAGGTCACGGTTGCGCAGATCACGCCCGAGCAGAGCACCCTCGCGCAGGCGGTGGCTGATGATCAGCGGCACCGAACGCTCGTGCAGGCCGCCGTGCGAGCGCAGCGTGCCGTGCAGCGCACTGAGGTCGTGCGCCGCGGCGGATTTTCCGATCACGGTGCCGGCATCGGCCAGCACGATCAGGTCGCCGATCCGGTCCGCGGGCAGCTCAAACGCGTCGGCCGCCGCGAAACGGTCAAGCACGCCCTCGATGCCCGGTAGCGCGGCGATCACGCTGCGCGCGTGATCGAGCTGACAGAGGTCATCGAGGTGAACCCAGGCCAGCGAACCGAGCGCGGCGTGATGCACAACGTAGGGGTCGGTGATCGGGCAGAGCGTGTGGGCGCCGGTTACGCCGGCCGCCGCGAGCGCGTCGTCGAGGAAGCGCACGTTGGGGCTGCCGTCGGGCGCCGCTTTGGAGCGCATGCCGTGGTCGGCCGCGAGGCCGACCACAAAGCCGGCGTCGAGCGCTCGCCCGAGCGAGACGTCGACCGCGCGGTAGAAGTCGTCGGCCATCGGCTCGCCGGGGGCTGCAGAGTGCTGCACGAAGTCGGTCAGCGAGGCGTAGACGATGCGGGCGTCGAAGCGCGGCGCGAGTGTCGCCGCCATGTCGATCGTGTAGGGGGAGAGGCGCCAGTCGTAGATCTCAGGGTTCTTTGCGCCCATCGCCTCGAGCACCGGGGTGCCGTCCGGCAGCTGCTGCTCGTGCGCCTTCTCGGCGCTGAAGGCCGGCACGCCGCCGGTGGCCAGCAGCTGACGCAGCTTGTCCTTGGCGGTCACGCAGAGCACACCGATACCGGCCTCGAGCGCGGCCGCGTGGATCGTGGTCGCGCGCAGGAAGCTCGGGTCGGTGACCTGCACCTCGCCGCCGTCGGCAGTCCGGTAGTGGTTGCCCGCGATCCCGTTCTGGGCGGCACTGACCCCGGTCACGATCGTGACGTTGTTGGGGTTCGTGAAGGTCGGCACCTGGGCGCGAGCGAGCGTGTAGGTGCCGCCGTCGGCGAGCGCTTGCGCTAGCCGCGGCATCAGCGCGCGCTCGAGCGCGTCATCAACGTATTCAGGGTCCCAGCCGTCTGCGCAGACAGCCAGGACCGGCTTGCCTGGCACCTGGTAACTGCGGTCGTTGGCTACAAACGTCGAACTCATCAGAAGATGACTATACAAGTTGGTAAACCGTGAATGTGGCTTTCCTGTGACCGATTCGTGAACTTAGTGGGAACCTTGATCTCTCGGTACGGCGCCTGTTGGTAACTTGTATAGACAGGATGGCCACGCCAGTACAAGTGATCGAAGCTGAGGTCTGCGTCGTCGGCGCCGGCATCGTCGGCCTCGGACACGCGCTCGAAGCGCGCCGGCGCGGGCTGAGCGTGGCGCTGATCGAACGCGAGCACCACGCCGTCGGCGCCAGCGTGCGCAACTTCGGGCATCTCTTCTTCACAAGCCTCGGTGACGGCGAGGGTTTCGACTGCGCGCTGCGCTCGCGCGAGCGCTGGCTCGAGCTCGGCCGCACCACCAGCCTCGAGCTGCGCGAAACCGGGTCGCTGCTGATCGCCCGCGCCGACGACGAGCTCGCCGTGCTCGAAGCAGTGGCCAGTGATCCGGCCCGGGAGGCCGTGATGCTCAGCGTCGATGAGGTGACCACGATGGTGCCGGTCGCCGCGACGGGGATCGTCGGCGGCATGCAGTGCAGACTCGACCTACGCGTCGACCCGCGTGCCGCCGTCGCCGCGCTGGCGCAGGCGCTGATGGCCGACCCCGGCGCGCGCGTCGAGTGGGGCCGGCACGTGCACGAGATCGAACCGGGACGCGTGCACGCTCACGGGCTCACCGTCAACGCCCCGGTCATCATCGTCTGTCCCGGCCCGGACTACCGCTCGCTGCCGCCGTTGATACGTCCCGGACTCGAGCAGCTCACACTTTGCAGGCTGCAGATGCTTCGCGTGGCGGCCCCGCTGGGCCGCCACTTCAGGCCCGCGTTGGCAACCGGCCTCAGCATGATCCGCTACCCGGCGTTCGCGTCGCTGCCGCAGGCGGCGGTGCTGCGTGAGCGGCTCGGCGCCGAGCGTCCGGAGTTGCTGGAGGCCGGCATTCACCTACTGATCGCGCAGCTGCCAGACGGGGACCTGGTGATCGGCGATACGCACACCTACGGTGAGACGCTCGCACCGTTCGGCGAGGAGCGGCTCGACGAGCTGCTGCTGGCCGAGGCCTGCGCGCTGCTCGGCGTGGCGAAGCTCGAGGTGCGCGAACGCTGGCACGGGATCTACCCGTCGCTGCCGGGCAGCACCTTTCTGGTGACCGAGCCGCTGGCAGGCGTGCGGGTGGTTGAGAACGTCGCTGGTCTGGGCATGACGCTCTCGCTGGGGCAGGCGCCGCTGGTGCTCGACGGGCTGCTCGCGACGGCTGGCGTCTAGAGCCGTCTCCGTCGTGGGGGCGCCAGCGGGCGCCCCGAAACCTAGATCTATGAGACGAGCGTCAGCCCAACGCCGGAGCGGCTGAGCGCGACCTGGTTGTGGATCGTGATCGTGAAGGCGTCGGCGCGGTAGCTGTCGTGCGAGTACTCGAGCGGCAGACCGGCGGGGTCAAAGACGGTGCGGGTGACCTCGAGCAGCGGCGATTTGCGCGGGATCTGGAGCAGCGACGCCTGCTCGGCGCTGGCGGCGACCGCTGAGATCGACTGGTTGGCCTCACTGAAGACGACACCGAGCCGCCCGAGCTGCGCGTAGACCGAGCCGCCGTCGAGGTCACAGCCGACCAGCTGCACGCCGACCGCTTCGATGAAGGTGCTGAGCTCGATCATCGCCGGCTCGCCGTCGAGCAGCCGCAGGCGCTTGTATTGGAAGACCGCGGTTCCGGGCTCAAGCCCGAGTGCGTGGGCATCCTGCGCCGGAGCGGGGCGGCGGGCCAGCTCGAGCGTGCGGGCCGAGGGTGTGCGGCCGAGGCTCTGGGCCCACGCTGAAAAGGAGATCATCTGGTCAAAGCTCTGCGCCAGCGCCGAGCGCGAGACGACCGGGCGGCGGCCGCGGCCGCCGGTGATCAAGCCACCGGAGCGCAGGCTGGCGAGTGCCTGGCGCACGGTCCCGCGCGAGACCGAGAACCGCTCGGAGAGCTCTGACTCCGAAGCCAGTGCCGAACCGGGCGCCAGCGCCCCCGACTCGATCTGCTCGCGCAGCGCTGCGGCGATCGCCGCGTGCCGCGAACCCGATTCCTCGTCGGCAGCCATGAGCACGATCATGTCAGTGCGTCCGCGCGTAGGTAAAGACGGAAGGTAAAGTCAGCGCCCGAGATGCCTCGCGAAACTGAATACGACATCGTGCTGTTCGGGGCGACCGGCTTTACGGGCGAGCTCACGGCCCAGGCACTGCTCTCGCAGATGCCGGCGGGCGCCAAGTGGGCGCTGGCAGGTCGCGATCAGGGCAAGCTGACGGCTGTGCGGGAGCGGCTCGCCGCGATCGACCCGGCCGCGGCTGAATTGCCGCTGCTGAGCGCCGATGCCGGCGACCCGGCGACGCTTGAGGCGCTGGCGGCGTCGTCCCGGTTGGTGATCTCGACCGTCGGTCCCTATCTCTTGCACGGCGAGGGGCTGGTAGCCGCCTGCGCCAAGGCCGGGACCGACTACGTCGACCTCTGCGGCGAGCCTGAGTTCGTCGACCTGATGTACCTGCGCTACCACGAGTTGGCGCGCGAAAGCGGCGCGCGGCTCGTGCACTCCTGCGCTTTTGACTCGTTGCCATACGACCTTGGCGCGCTCTTCACGGTCAGCCAGATCCCCGAGTCGGCGCAGGTCCCGATCGCGCTCGAGGGCTTCGCGCTGATGTCCGGCGCGATCTCCGGCGGCACCTACCACTCAGCGGTCGGGGCGATGGGCCGGATCAAGGAGAGCGGGCGCGTGGGACGCCAGCGACGTTCGGTGGAGCGTCACGCCCCCGACGGCAAGGTTGCCGAGGGCCGCAGCGTGCGCGGCATCTCGCGCCGGCCGCACAAGGACAAGTTTGGCGGCGGCTGGGTTGTCTCGGCTCCGACGATCGATCCTCAGCACGTGCTGCGCTCGGCACGCTTGAACGAGCTCTACGGCCCCGACTTCACATATGCGCACTACATCGTCACCCGGAAACTGAGGGCCACGATCGGGCTCGGAGCGGGAGTGGGCCTGATCGCGATGTTCGCGCAGGTCAAACTGACCCGCAAACTGCTGCTGAAGCTGAAGAGCGCGGGATCAGGCCCGAATGAGGAGAAGCGCGCCAAGTCGTTTTTCAGGGTGCGGTTCCGGGCGCAGGTCGGCGGCGAGCAGCCGCGCCAGCTGGTGACGGAGGTCAGCGGCGGCGACCCCGGCTATGGCGAGACCGCGAAGATGCTGGCGCAGTCCGCGCTCTGCCTCGCCTTCGACGAGGTCCCCGCGCCCAGCGGCGGGCAGTGGTCGCCGGCGTTCGCGCTCGGGCAGCCGCTGATCGACCGGCTGGTCAAGGCCGGGATCGTCTTCCGGGTGGTCGAGTAAGGGGCAATGTCGGACAAGGCTAAGGCTGAGGTTGAGCCTGAGGTCAACGACCCCGGACAGTTCCTGCGCACCTACGGTCCCGCAACCGTCGAATGGGCGGCGTCATACCTCGATCGGGTCGGTTCGCTACCGGTGCTCACGCAGCTTGAGCCCGGTGAGCTGACCGCACGGCTGCCGGCCACCGCTCCCGAACAGGGCGAGAGCTTCGACGCCGTGCTGCGCGACCTCGATGCGGTGCTGATGCCAGGGATCACGCACTGGCAGCACCCACGCTACTTCGCGTACTTCCCAGCGGCCACCAGCGGCCCGGCGATCCTGGCCGACATGCTTGCCTCGACGATCAACAGCATCGGTTTCCTCTGGCGTTCGGCGCCGGCCGCGACCGAGCTCGAGGGCGTGGTGATGTCGTGGGTCGCACAGCTCTTCGGTCTGCCCTCGGGTTGGCACGGGCATATCGAGGGCGGCGCTTCGCTGGCGACGCTGACGGTTGCGATCGCGGCTCGCGAGAGCACCGCCCGCAGCGTGCTGGTCTGCTCAGAAGAGACCCACTCCTCATCCGCCAAGGCGGCACGGATGTTGGGCATGGAGCTGCGCACGGTGCCGTGTGACGGCGACGGCGCGATGCGGGTCGACGCGCTGGGGCCGCTGGACGACGCGGCGATCGTGGTCGCGACCGTCGGGACCACGAGCCGCGGCGCGATTGATCCGCTGGCGGCGATCGCGGATGCCTGCACTGCCGCCGGGGCGTGGCTGCACGTCGACGCCGCCTACGCCGGCACGGCGATGGTCTGCCCGGAGCTGCGCTGGGCCTTCACGGGTATTGAGCGCGCTGACTCGGTGCTGGTCAACGCCCACAAATGGATGCTGACGCCGATCGACTGCACGATGCTCTGGACCTCCCACGGCGACGTCTTTCGCGACGCCTTCTCGATGGTGCCGGAGTATCTGCGCACGCCTTCGCTCGAGGACAGCTGGTCACTGCATGAGTACGGGCCGGCGCTCGGTACTCGTTTTCGGTCGCTGAAGCTGTGGGCGGTGCTGCGCTGCTACGGGCGTGAGGGGCTCCAGCGACATGTCCGCAGCGGTGTTGAGATGGCCGCGGCGTTCGAGCGCTGGGTCGTATCGGACCCCGACTGGGAGCTGGCGTCGCTGCGTCGCTTCGGGCTGATCTGTTTCCGGCACCGAGGCGACGACAACTTCAATCGGGCGCTGCTCGAGCGGGTCAACGCCTCCGGCGAAGTATTCCTCTCACACACCGTGATCGACGGCCGCTACGCCTTGCGTTTGGCGACCGGTGGGCTGCTGACGACGCCCGCGGACATGGAACAAACTTGGGCGGTGCTGCGCGAATCCGCCGCGGCGCTGTCATCCTGAAGCCATGCGCGTATTGGTTGTAGAGGATGAGCGGCGCCTCGCGGATGCGATTGCCCGCGGGCTGCGCCGAGAAGGTATGGCAGTCGACATCGCCCCGGACGGGGCGGACGCGATCGAGAAGACGAACCTTGTGCGGTATGACGTTGTGGTGCTGGATCGCGACCTGCCGGAGGTTCACGGCGACAAGGTCTGCGCGGCCGTGCGCGAGCAGAAACCGGAGACCGGGATCATCATGCTGACCGCCGCCGGCGAGGTCGAGGAGCTCGTCGCCGGACTTGCGCTCGGCGCCGACGATTACATGGCCAAGCCCTTCCGTTTTGAGGAGCTGGTCGCCCGGATCCGGGCACTCGGCCGCCGGGCGGTGCCAGCTCGCCCGCCGATTCTGCGCCACGGCGAGCTGGAGCTCGATCCCGCACGCCGCAGCCTGACCCGCGCCGGCGAGCCGGTCGAGCTCGCCCGCAAGGAGCTCGCGGTGCTCGAAGCGCTGATGTCGGCGGACGGGGCGACGGTCTCGGCCGAGGAGCTGCTTGAGCGCGTCTGGGACGAGCACACCGACCCGTTCACCAACGTCGTGCGGATGACGATCATGACCCTGCGCCGCAAGCTGGGGGAGCCGCCGGTCGTCCAGACGGTCATCGGTGTCGGCTACCGCATGGCCTAAGAGTTCCTTGGCTGGACTCGGCAACAGGTCGACAATCAAGCAATGAAGTTCCGTGCGCGCGCAATCAGGATGCGTCTTACGCTGACCTACGGCGTGGTCTTCCTGCTGACCGGTGCGCTGCTCTTGACGATCGGCTACCTGCTGGTGCGGCACAACCTGCACGATCGCCACAGCGTTCATGCGAACGCCCGCAAGCTGGCGTTCGAACAGCTGGATCCGCACTTCAAACTGCCTGCCGGTGCGGGCCCTCCGAAGGAAAACGCCGCCTTGCGCGCGGCCTTGGCAGCCGGTTACGCGCAGGCGGCCGGGGACGCGCTGCACCGCCTCTTGCTCGAGTACATCGCCGCGCTGATGGCGATGACCGGCGTTTCCGTGATCGCCGGCTGGCTGATGGCCGGGCGGGCGCTGGCCCCGCTCGACCGTGCCTTCGAGAGCCAGCGCCAGTTTGTCGCCAACGCCTCGCACGAGCTGCGAACACCGCTCGCGATCATGCGCACCGAGGTTGACGTGACGCTCGCCGATCCCGACGCCAGCACCGTCGAGCTGCGCTCCATGGGTGAGACCGTGCGTGAGACGATCGACCGCAGCGAGGGCCTGATCGCGGCGCTGCTGACGCTCGCCCGCAGCGAGATGGTTAGCGCCCGCGAGGACCCGATCGACCTGGCGCTGATCGCCGGGGACAGCATCGGCGCGTTCCGGTCGGCTGCCGCTGCCGCCGACGTGGAGATAGAGGCGGACCTGCAGCAGGCGGCGGTGCTCGGCGACAAGCCGTTGTTCGAGCGCATGCTCGCGAACCTGATCGACAACGGGATCCGCCACAACGTTGCCGACGGGCGCCTGCGCGTGGCCACGCGGACGCTCGGCAGCGACGTCGAGCTGGTCGTCAGCAACGGCGGTTCGGTGATCGATCCGGAGCAGGTGAGGACGCTCACGGAGCCGTTCCGGCGTCTCACCCGGACGCCGGGTGGCTACGGCGTCGGGCTCTCGATCGTGCGCTCCGTGGCCGAGGCACATCGCGGCACCGTTCAGGTCAGCGCACCGCCGAGCGGCGGGCTCGAAGTGCGGGTGCGGCTGCCGGCTGACTCAGCTGCGGTTCACGCGCCTGCCACGGTCTCGCCAGCGCTCTCTGAGCAGCCGTCGCTTACACAGAACTGACATAGAAGAATCTTACGTTTTTCCGCGCGTTTCTTAGGAAAACGTCCCTACAGTCGCAACCGGAAATTGACTTGGATCCGGCTGCTCAAGCCGGCTCTCAATAAGAGGCTTGAATATGACTCGACGCCGTGGCCGGCGGTCGGCCCGACCGTGGTACCTATATCTGTTCGGAGTGGTGGCGATCGTGATCGTCGCGCTCGGAATCAGCGAGGTCGGCACGCCGACCAGCTCGGCCCGGACCTCCAAGGAAGTGGTGACAGCTGAAGACGGCGTGGTGCAGACCACCGTCTCCGGCAGCGGCAACGTTGAGCCTGGCGTCGACGACGCCGTCAACTTCGCCACCAGTGGCACGCTCCAGACGATCAACGTCAGGGTCGGTCAGAAGGTCAAGAAGGGCCAGCTGATCGCGACGCTCGATCCGACCTCAGCGCAACTGACCCTGCAAGAGGCGCAGGACAGCCTCACCTCGGCGCAGGACAACCTCACGGCTGCGGAAGACGGCGACTCGACCTCAAGCGGCTCGAGCGGCTCGGGGTCCTCTGGCGGCTCGGGCTCCGACGCATCGGCCGCCTCGGTCGACGCATCCGCTGCGTCTGTTGACGCCACCGCCGCCTCGGTCGCGCATTTCGGCACGACCACGACCACGACCGGGACGACACCCACTGGGACCGGGACTGGGACAACCACTACCGCGACCGGAACGACCACGACCGGCTTTGGTACGAGCACCGGGACGACCACGGCTGGGACCACGACGACCGTGACGACGACGTCTCCGGCGGCCACGAAGCCCGGTACTGGCACCACCAAGACTGGCACCACCAAGGCCGGCAGTGGGACGACCAAGACTGGGACCACGAAGGCCGGTACGACCAAGACCGGGACGACCAAGACTTCCGGCGGCGCCGGCAAGAGCAGCGTCGCAACGACCAAAAAAGCCAGTGGCACGTCAACCACCTCAGGCAACGCCTCAGCTACGAAGACGACGACGACCGCCAAAGCGACGCCGTCACCGGCCGAGATCGCTCAGGCCGAGTCCTCGGTGGACAGCGCCGAGGCGACTGTTGCGAGCGACACCAAGGCGGTCGCCGATACCAAGCTGTACGCACCCGAGGCCGGCACGATCGCGGCGCTCGGTGACGACACGATCGGTGCAACGGTCTCCTCCGGCGGCTCGTCTTCGAGCGGGTCGGGTGCAGAGACCGGAGGCTCGGCAGCGTCCACCGCAAGCTCCAGCAGCAGCTCCTCATCGAGCTCAGGCTTCGCGACGATCATCAACAACAAGACGATGACGATGACGGTCTCGCTCAGCGAATCAGATATCTCGAGCGTCAAGGTCGGGCAGATCGCCACGGTTTCGCTGACCGCACTGAGCGGCGTTGAACTGGCGGGTCGCGTGACCTCGATCTCACCGCTCGGGACTGAGGACGACGACGTTGTCTCCTACGACGTGACGGTCACGGTCTACCAGTACAACCCGAAGGTGCTGCCCGGCATGAGTGCCACGGCTTCGATCGTCACCGGCCAGGCTCAGGGCGTGACCCTTCCCAGCGAGGCGGTCAGTGGCGATAGCGTCGATCTGGACACGAACGGCAAGATCACGACGCAGGACATCACGGTCGGGCTCAAGGGCAGCTCTCGCGACGTGATTCTGTCCGGACTCAAGGCCGGTCAGGAAGTCCAGGTCACGATCACGCTGCCCGCTCTCGGGACCAGCACGACCAGCTCCTCATCCAGCAGTACCACGTCTAGATTCGGCGGAGCCGGTGGCTTCGGCGGCGGCGGTGGCGGCTTCGGGGGAGGCGGCGGCGCGGCGCGGTCCTTCTTCGGTGGTGGCGGCGGCGGAGCGTAGTGATGCCGCGCGCCGACAGGCCCGTAATTGAGCTGCGTGACGTTCGCAAGACCTACGAGCTTGGGGACATCGCCGTGCACGCCCTGCGCGGGGTCAGCCTGACCATGCAACGCGGTGAATACGTCGCGATCATGGGCCCTTCCGGCAGCGGCAAGAGCACGCTGATGCACATCCTCGGCTGCCTGGACACACCAACGGCAGGCTCATACCGGCTCAATGGGATCGACGTGAGCGGGGTCGCTGAGGATGACCTCTCCGACCTACGCAACCGTTACATCGGGTTCGTGTTCCAGGCCTTCAACCTGATCCCGCGCACGCGGGCGATCACGAACGTGGAGCTGCCGCTCACCTACGCCGGCCTCTCACGCGCAGAGCGCCAGCAGCGTGCCCGCGAGGCACTGGCCTCGGTCGGCCTGGCTGACCGCCACGATCACCTGCCGTCGGAGCTCTCCGGTGGTCAGCAGCAGCGCGTCGCGGTCGCGCGGGCGCTGGTCACCAACCCGGCGATGATCCTCGCCGACGAGCCGACCGGCAACCTCGACACCCACTCGACCACTGAGGTTCTGGGCATGTTTGATCATCTCAACCGCCAGGGCCGCACGATCATCCTGATCACGCACGAGCCCGACGTGGCGGACCATGCGCGCCGCGTGATCCGCGTCAGGGATGGGCGGATCGTCTCCGACGAGCAGAATGGCCACGCGCAGCGCACTGCGGTTCTGGTATGAAGGAGACGATCGCCACCGCCTGGGCCGGTCTCACCGCGAACAAGCTGCGCTCCGGTCTGACGATCCTCGGGCTGATGATCGGCGTCGGTTCGGTGATCGCGCTGATCGCCGTCGGTAAGGGGTCGGACTCGGCGGTCGAATCCGAGATCAACGCGCTGGGCTCAAACACTCTGAGCGTCTCGTCAGCGCAGACGCTCGGCGGCCTCTTCGGCAGCGGCTCCAGCTCGGGTCTGACGATGTCCGACGCAACCGCCCTGGACAACCACTTCGAGGATCCCGACGTGCAAAGCGTCTCGCCGGTGGAGGACGCATCGGATGTCACGCTCACCTACGGCAACTCCACCTACGAGCCGTCGTCTTTCGTCGGATCGACGCCGAGCTACGAGCAGGCGCGGAACTACACGATCGCCCAGGGAAGCTGGTTCACGAAGGCGCAGGTCAAGAACGACGCCGACGTGGTGGTGGTCGGTCCCGAGGTGGTCTCCGAGCTCTTCGGTGGCGCCGACCCGGTCGGCGACACGATTCAGATCAGCGGCACCAACTTCACCGTGGCCGGGGTGACCAACTCCAAGGGCTCGGACGGCTCGACCGACCTTGACGATGTCGTTATCGCCCCGATCACAACCGTTGAGAACGTGCTCACCGGCTTCGGCAGCATCAGCTCGATCTTGGTGATGGCGAATGCCACCGATGCGCTCGACGCGGCGCAGACCGAGGTCACCGACATCCTCAACAAGGTCGACCCCCCGACGGCGGCGTCGGACGACGAGAGCAACTTCGATGTCGTCAACCAGAGTTCGGTGCTGCAGGCATCGACCTCAAGTAGCAAGGTCTTCACGACCCTGCTGGCCGAGGTCGCCGCGATCTCCCTGCTGGTCGGCGGTATCGGCGTGATGAACATCATGCTGGTGTCGGTCACCGAGCGGACCAGAGAGATCGGGATCCGTAAGGCGGTCGGCGCCCGCCGCGGCGACATCCTCACCCAGTTCCTGGTTGAGGCGGTGATGGTCTCCGTATTCGGCGGCATCGCCGGCGTGGCAGCCGGCCTGATTGGGAGCCAGTTCAAGATCGCCGGGGTGCAGCCTGTGGTCGCGCCGTATTCGATCGGGCTCGCGTTCGGTGCGGCTGTGCTCACCGGCCTCTTCTTCGGTACCTACCCGGCGGCCCGGGCGGCTGCCATGCGACCAATCGATGCGCTGCGCTTCGAATAACCCTTCCAGCAACTCCCGCAACGAAACCATTCAGAGGAACCTGACATGAACGCAACCCCCGACCCGCACGGTCCCGTGGACCCGGTCCTGGACGAGTACGAGTACGAGGACGATGGCTTCGCGGAGACGCTGCCGGTTCGTCCCAAGCGACCGTTCCTGACCAAGTGGAGCGCTGCCCTCATGTCGTTGATGCTCGCCGCGGTCGGCTTCTTCGTCGGCGTTCGCGTCGAGAAGGCCAAAATTCCCGCGAGCAGCGGTGGCGCCAGCGCCTTCGCCAGCGCGTTGGCAGGCGCGACCGGTAAGGGCGCGACCAGCCGTGCCGGTGCAGCCGGCGGTGCGGGCGGCTTCGCCAGCCGCTTTGCCGGCGGCGCCGGTGGATTCGGTGGAGCCGCGGGCAACGACACAGTCGGCTCAGTCTCGAGCGTGAACGGGAAGACGATCTACGTGACCGAGACCTCCGGCGACACCGTCAAGGTCAAGCTGACCGGGCAGACGACAATCACCAAGAGTGAGTCGGTCAAGTCCTCAAAGGTCTTCCCGGGCGACGAGGTGGTGATCGCCGGCACCAAGGCTTCGGGCGGCACGGTCGACGCGACCACGCTGACTGACTCCGGAGCGAGGTCGACCGGCAGCACCACTACAGGCTCCACAGGGAGCAGCGCATCATCCGCCGTCAGCTCGCTCTTCGGGAGCTGAGCAGCATTTACCTCGAAAGGACTGGAACACCGGTGAAACGTCTATCTGGAGCACATCGCGGAATCGGCATGGCGCTGCTCGCCGTGGCCGCCGCGATCTGCATCGCCGCCTGCGGCGGCAGCTCAAACGCCGCCTCGACCACCAAGGCGAAGGCCACAACTACGAGCAAGACCACGACCACGGCCGGCAAGTCCAGCAGCTACACGGCGCTGCGGACCTGTCTGAGCAAGCACGGCGTGACCTTGCCGACCCGCACCGCCCACGGTGGCGCCGGTGGTGGCTTCTTCGGCCGCGGTGGCACGCATACGGGCACGACCGGCACCGGAACGCGTCCGGCCGGAGGCACTGGGACCACGCCCGCGGGCGGCGCCCCGGGCGCGGGCGGCGGCTTCGCCGGCGGCGGTGGCTTTGCCGGAGGGGCCAACTCCAAGTTCGCCAAGGCGTTCAAGGCCTGCGGCGGCAAGCTCGGCGGCTTCGGCGGCGGTCGCTTTGGCGGCGGCGCCGGCGGCGGTTACCCGGGTGGCGCTGGAGGCGGCGGCACGGGCGCTGGCCATTTCCGGCAATCGTTCAGTACGGCGACGCTGACGGCCTTCGTTGCCTGCGTTCGCAAGAACGGTTACGCGGCGATGCCTGAGGCCAAGAAGACCAGCACCGGTGGTTTCTTCCCAACCAGCGTTGAGAAGAACGCCGACTTCCAGAAGGCTGCGGCCAAGTGCGACAGCATCCTTCAGAAGTCGATCCGGGGCGCCAACCCGGGTGGACCTAACCAGCCCGCCACGACGACGACCTCGAGCTCAAGCAGCACCTAGTTCTCCGCAGTAGGCGGCCGGCTCGCCCGGTGATGCGTGTCTCTCGGCAGGAATGGCGGGAGACACACATCCCCCGGTGTGGCCGGCCGCTATCTCCTTTTTGCGCCGCTTGGCCGCACGAGCCGCGCTGAGCCCACGAGCCGCGGCTCCGGCGCGAGCCCTCTAGCTCGTTTGATGCGCCTGCACGTAACGGATTGTTAATTGCAGGCGCAACAAACG
>Ga0302314_10005774_pt1 | contig 22515 bp, 14 predicted proteins | sample III_Palsa_N2_3_FD_200533 | JGI IMG/M metagenome (GOLD analysis project Ga0302314, IMG submission 200533) | Peat permafrost microbial communities from Stordalen Mire near Abisko, Sweden - III_Palsa_N2_3 | ecosystem: Environmental > Terrestrial > Soil > Palsa > Peat permafrost | place: Sweden... | reverse complement strand
GCGGCCGTGCCGGACCGTTCGTGGCCGTCAACTGCGGGGCCTTCAGCGAGACGCTGATCGACGCCGAACTGTTCGGCCACGAGGCCGGCGCTTTCACCGGCGCGAGCCACGCGCGCGCGGGCTGGTTCGAGGCGGCCAACGGCGGCACGCTGTTCCTCGACGAGATCGGCGACCTGCCGATGTCGCTGCAGGTCAAGCTGCTGCGCGTGCTGCAGGAGCGCCAGGTGGTGCGCCTCGGCTCGCGCCGGCCGATCGCGCTCGACGTGCGGCTGGTCGCGGCGACCAACATCGACCTCGCCCGTGCGGTGGCCGCGCAGCACTTCCGCGCCGATCTCTACTACCGGCTCAGCGTCGCCGGCGTGCGCCTGCCCGCGTTGCACGAGCGCCGGGCCGACATCCTGCCGCTGGCCGAGCATTTCGTCGGGGTGTACTGCAACCGGCTGGGCATCCGGCCGGTGCCGCTGAGCGCCGGCGCGGGCGACGCGCTGCGCGGCTACAGCTGGCCCGGCAACATCCGCGAGCTGGAGAACGTCATCCACTACGCGCTGATCGTGTGCGCCGGCGACGAGATCCATCCGGCGGACCTGAAGCTGGTGCCGCTGCTGCCGCCCGTGGACCGGCGCGCCGTCGACGCGACCTCCGACGCCGCGCCCCTCTTCGGCGGCTACCGCCCGCCCGCACCCGCGGCGGCCGCGCCGTCGGTGGCCGTGCCCGCGCCGCCCGCCGACGCGCGCTCGCGCCTGCCGACGCTCTTCGAGGAACTGCTGCGCGAAGGCGGCGACGGATTGTTCGACGCCGTCGAGCGGGCGCTCGTGCATGCCGCGTTCGACCATGCCCACCGCAACCAGGTGCGCTCCGCGAAGGCGCTGGGCGTCACCCGCAACATGGTGCGCACGCTGCTCAAGCGCCACGGGCTGCTGGCGGCCGGGTCGCCGGAACTCGACGGCGAAGGCGACGCCGGCGACGGCGACGTCCCGGAGCCCGGCGCCTCCGGGCACGCGGCGACGCCTTCCAGCGGCCATTTCACGCTGTCGGCCGCCTAAGCAACGACGTTTTATTTCTTTGCCCCCGTCGAGCCGAGTCTCCAGAATCGGCTTCAGCCTGTGCTCAGCTTGCACCGACCCGACCTGAAACTCCAAGGACCTTCCTGATGACGACCCCTCGCTTCCTTGCCCGAACGTTCCTGGCCTTGGCGCTGTCCGCCACCGCTGCCGTCTCGTTCGCGAAGGACTTCACGCTGCTCAACGTCTCCTACGACCCGACGCGCGAGCTCTACGCGGACATCGACGCCGCGTTCCCCAAGTACTGGAAGGCCAGGACCGGCGACGACATCAAGATCAACGCATCGCACGGCGGCTCGGGCGCGCAGTCGCGCGCGGTTCAGGACGGCCTCGACGCCGACGTCGTGACGCTGGCGCTGGCCTACGACATCGACGCGCTGGCCAACAAGGGCCTGCTCGGCAAGGACTGGCAAGGCAAGTTCAGGAACAACAGCACGCCGTACACGTCGACCATCGTGTTCCTGGTGCGCAAGGGCAATCCCAAGGGCATCCACGACTGGGCCGACATCGCCAGGCCGGGCGTGGGCGTGGTCGTCGCCAACCCGAAGACCTCGGGCGGTGCGCGCTGGGCCTACCTGGCCGCCTACGGCTGGGCGCTGCACCAGCCGGGCGCGACGGACGCGACGGCGCGTGCGTACATCAAGAAGGTCTACGAGAACGTGCCGGTGCTCGATTCCGGCGCGCGCGGCGCGACCGTCACCTTCGCCCAGCGCGACGTCGGCGACGTGCTGCTCGCCTGGGAGAACGAAGGCTACCTGTCGGAGAAGGAATTCGGCGCCGACAAGTTCGACATCATCTACCCGCCCAGCAGCATCCTGGCCGAGCCGCCGGTCGCGATCGTCGACAAGGTCGTCGACCGCAAGGGCACGCGCGCCGTCGCGCAGGCCTACCTCGACTACCTGTACACGCCCGAGGCGCAGGAGATCGAGGCGAGGAACTTCTATCGCCCGATCGACCCGACGGTGGCCGCCAGGTACGCCGGCAAGTTCCCGAAGGTCAAGACCTTCACGATAGACGACACCTTCGGCGGCTGGACCAAGGCGCAGGCGACGCACTTCGCCGACGGCGGCGTGTTCGATCAGATCTACAAGAAATGACGGCCCCACGGTCGCTGGCGATCCCTGCCCCCGAGGGGCCGGCCGCGAGCGGCCCGGCGGAGCCGGATCCGCCGCTCCCTTGAACTTCTCTCGGGCTGCGCGAGCGGCAGCGCCGGCGACGTTGGCAACCCCCGGGTCTTCGATGCTTCTCTCCTTGTGAGCCCTCGCTCTGTCACGTGAGAGTTCGCTCACGATCCCCGCGCGCCGCGATGGCGCGACATAGACTGCATCCCCACAAGCCCGGACACCGGGCCAGGGAGAACCAGTCATGAAATCGTGGAGCCGGGCAGTCGGAACAGGTTGGATCGCGCTCGCCGCGACGGTCGCGTCGATGTCGGCGCAGGCCGACGCCACGCTGAAGACGATGTCGCCCCGGGGCGAGGTCGCGCTGGTGCGCCAGGTGCGCGCGACGTTCAGCGAGTCCATGGTCAAGTTCGGCGATCCGCGGCTGCCCGCGCCGCTGGACGTCAGCTGCACGCCCGCGGGTACCCAGGCCGGTACGGGGCGCTGGGTCGACGACAAGACCTGGGTGTTCGACTTCGCCAGGGACCTGCCGCCCGGCACGCGCTGCAGCGTCGCGCCGCGTCCGGGCGTCAAGTCGGTGGCCGGCGCCAGCCTGGCGGCCGATGCGAAGTTCGATTTCTCCACCGGCGGGCCGGCCGTCGTGCGCGCGTACCCGTCGCCCGGCGAGTACGCGAAGATCGAGGAGGACCAGGTCTTCGCGCTGCTGCTCAACGGCCCGGCCACCGCCGACAGCATCGAGCGCTTCGCCTATTGCGAATACGCGGGCGTCGGCGAGCGCGTGCCGGTGAAGGTCATCGCGGGGCCGACGCGCGACGCGATCCTCAAGGCCGTCAGCCTCGTGCCGCAGCAGGCTCGCAGCGTCACGCTGCAATGCGCGCGGCCGGCCGCGCCGGAGGCCAAGGTGTCGCTGGTGTGGGGCAAGGGCATCGCCACGGCCAGCGGCGTCGCGAGCACGGATGATCGCCGCCTGAACTACGCGGTGCGCCCGGCCTTCACCGCCAGCTTCACCTGCGAGCGCGTGAATTCGCGCGCCGACTGCCTGCCGATGCGACCGCTGCGCGTCGAGTTCTCGGCGCCGGTGCCGCGCAGGGTCGCCGAGGGGGTCGTGCTGGTCGCGCCCGACGGCAACCACCGGCCGCAGGTGGAGCAGCATCGCGGCGAGACCGCCGATGCGCTGGTCGACCTGCACGAGTCCGGCCTGCACAAGTTCATCTATTTCTTCGCGAAGAACAAGGGCACCGTGGGCGACGACAAGTCGGAAGAGGGCGTCACTGCGGTGCAGTTCTCCGACCCGCTGCCCGAGAAGGCCGAGCTGCGCATCGAGCTGCCCGCCGGCTTCGCCGACGACTCCGGCCGCAAGCTCGAGAACGCCGAGCAGTTCCCGCTGAAGACGCGCACGTCCGAGGCGCCGGCGCTCGCGAAGTTTCCCGCCGCCACCTTCGGCATCCTCGAGCTCAACGCCGAGCCCGTGCTGCCGCTGACGGTGCGCAAGGTCGAGGGCAAGCTCGGCGTGAAGGCGATGACGCTGGGCGGCGCGCCGGCGCGCGACCTCACGTTGACCGACGACGCGGCCATCATCGAGTGGTTCGCCAAGGTCGCGCGCTACGACGAGACCTCGCTCGACCGCGCGAGCGTGGAGCACGAGCTGGGCATCAAGCTGCCGCCGCCGGCCGCGCCGCCGAAGCCGGGTCGCAAGGCGATGGATCACGGCCGCGCGAAGACGCAGGAGGAACAGGACGAGGACGCCGACGAGTCCGACGCCAACGCACAGGATCCCAGCGCCGTGCAGACGCGCACGGTGAGCCTGCTGAACCACGCCGCCAACGTGCACGCGGTGAAGCTGCCGGTGGAGTCGCAGACCGAGCCGCATCCGTTCGAGGTGATCGGCATCCCGCTGCCGCAGCCGGGCTACCACGTCGTCGAGATCGAGTCGCCGCGGCTGGGCCAGGCGCTGCTCGATCGCGCGGCGCCGATGTACGTGCGAACCGGCGTGCTCGTCACCAATCTCGCCGTGCATTTCAAGTGGGCGCCGGTGAACGCCGGCGCCTGGGTGACGACGCTGGACAAGGGCAAGCCGGTGCCGGGCGCGGCGATCCGGGTGTCCGACTGCCGCGGCAACAAGGTGTGGAGCGGCCAGACCGATGCGCAGGGCTTCGCCCGCATCGACCAGCAGCTGCCGAAGTTCCCTTGGAACTACTGCAACAACAGCGGGCAGGGACGCTGGTCCGGATCGACCGGCCGCCCCGACGGCTACTTCGTCAGCGCGCGCAAGGCCGACGCGCAGGGCCGCGCCGACATGGCCTTCGTGTGGTCGACCTGGCAGGACGGCATCGAGGCCTGGCGCTTCAACCTGAATCCCTCGAGCGAGGGCGACGCGGTGTCGCGCGAGCTGTTCCACACGGTGATGGATCGCACGCTGCTGCGCGCCGGCCAGACGATCTCGATGAAGACGCATGCGCGCCGCGAGCTGCTGACCGGCCTCGCAATGGTCGACGCGGGCGCGCTGCCGCCGACGCTGCACATCGAGAACGAGGGCTCCGGCGACCATTTCGATTTCCCGCTGGTATGGCGTTCGGGCCGCTACGCCGAGACGACCTGGAAGATTCCCGACGACGCCAAGCTGGGCGTCTACGACGTGACGCTGCTGCGGCCCGGCAAGCCGTCGGTCCAGACCGGCTCGTTCCGCGTCGAGGAGTTCCGCCTGCCCGCGATGATCGGCCGCCTGGTGCCGCCGGCCGGCCCGCAGGTCGACCCGCGCACGCTCACGATGGACGTGATGGTGAACTACGGCAACGGCGGCGGCGCGGCCAACCTGCCGCTGCGGGTGTCGGCGCAGATGCGCGACATCGACCTGTCCAGCGTCGTGCCGGTGCTGCGCTATCCCGGCTTCCATTTCGATCCGCCGAAGGCGGCGGCCGCGGGCGAGAGTTCCCAGGACCCGGACGGCGCGATGTTCGGCGAGGAGTATGTCGACGAGGACGACGCGGACAAGATGACCTCGCAGCGCGATCCGAACTCGAAGCTGGTGGCCGACAAGCTGCCCGTCACGCTCGACAAGGCCGGTGCCGGCAAGGTGACGCTGCCCAAGCTGCCGCCGGTCGCCGCGCCCAAGGAACTGCTGGTGCAGGCGACCTACGCCGACCCGAACGGCGAGGTGCAGACGCTGAGCCAGACGCTGCCGCTGTGGCCCTCGGCCGTCGTGCTGGGCGTGCGCACCGACGACTGGGTCTCGGTGCACCAGAAGCTGCCGGCGCAGGTGGTCGCGCTCGACACGCACGGCAAGCCGCAGGCGGGCGTCGCGGTGAGCGTGCGCGCGGTGGTGCATCGCCAGGTCTCGGCGCGCAAGCGCCTGGTCGGCGGCTTCTACGCGTACGACAACAGGAACGTCGACGAGGACCTGGGCGAGGTCTGCTCCGGCACCAGCGACGCGCGCGGGCTGGTGCTGTGCGAGGCGACGCTGGAGGCGTCGGGCCAGGTGGAACTGATCGCGCAGGCCAAGGACGCGCAGGGCCACGCGGCGCGCGCGGCCTCCAGCGTGTGGGTGACGCGCGCGGGCGAGGTGTGGTTCGGCAGCGCCAACGACGACCGCATGGACGTGCTGCCCGAGCAGCGCGCCTACGAGCCGGGCCAGGTCGCGAAGTTCCAGGTGCGCAGCCCGTTCCGCCACGCGACGGCGCTGGTGGCGATCGAGCGCAACGGCATCATCGAGACGCGCGACGTCGAGCTCGACGGCCGCGATCCCACGATCGAGCTGCCGGTCAAGGCCGAGTGGGCGCCCAACGTGTTCGTGTCGGTGCTCGCGGTGCGCGGGCGCGTGCGCGAGGTGCCGTGGTACTCGCTGTTCACCTGGGGCTGGAAGTCGCCGGTGGAATGGTGGCACGCGTGGCGCGACGAGGGGCAGGACTGGCAGGCGCCGACCGCGATGGTCGACCTCGCGAAGCCTGCGTTCAAGTTCGGCATCGCCGAGATCGAGGTCGGCAACGCGGCGCACCGGCTGAAGGTGGACGTGGTGCCGGACAAGGCCACGTACCCGATCCGCGCGACGAGCCAGGTGCGCATCAAGGTGACGCTGCCCGACGGACGCGCCGCGCCCGCGGGCACCGAGGTGACGCTGGCGGCGGTCGACGAGGCGTTGCTCTCGCTCAAGCCCAACGACAGCTGGGACCTGTTCGACGCGATGATCCGCCGCCGCGGCTACGCGGTGGAGACGGCCACCGCGCAGATGCAGATCATCGGCAAGCGCCACTTCGGCAAGAAGGCCGCACCTCCCGGCGGCGGCGGCGGCCAGTTCCCGACGCGCGAGCTGTTCGACACGCTGCTGCTGTGGAACCCGGGCGTGGTGCTCGACGCGAAGGGCGAGGCCGTCGTGTCGGTGCCGCTGAACGATTCGTTGACGAGCTTCCGCATCGTGGCGATCGCCGACGTGGTGCAGGGGGCGGAGTCGGCGCTGTTCGGCACCGGCCAGGCGACGATCGCGGCGACGCAGGACCTGCAGATCGTCTCCGGCGTGCCGCCGCTGGTGCGCGAGGGCGACCGCTACAAGGCGATGTTCACGCTGCGCAACACGTCCAAGGCGGCGATGAACGCGTCGCTGGCGGCGTCGGCGGGCGAGCAGTCGTTGCCTACGCAGACGGTGGCGATCGCGGCCGGCGCGGCGGCGGACGTCGCGTTCGACGTCGACGTCCCGTTCAACGTGAAGAGCCTCGCGTGGACGGTCGCTGCAGACGCCGGTTCGGCGCACGACCGCATGAAGTTCCCGCAGAAGGTGGCCGAGGCCGTGCCGGTGACGGTGCAGCAGGCCACGCTGGTGCAGCTGGACAGGACGCTGCGTATCCCGATCGCGCCGCCGGTCAACGCGTTGCCCGACGCCACCGGCAAGCTGCGCGGCGGCATCGACGTCGCGCTCAAGCCCAGGCTCGGCGACGGCCTGCCCGGCGTGCGCGACTTCTTCGAGCGCTATCCGTGGAGCTGCTTCGAGCAGCAGGCCTCGGTGGCGATCGGCCTGCGCGACACCACGCGCTGGCACGCGCTGGTCGGCCAGATCTCGCTGTACCAGGACGAGGACGGCCTGCTGAACTACTTCCCGGGCGCATTGCCGCACACCGGCAGCGACAGCCTCTCGGCCTACGTGCTGGCGATCAGCGACGAGGCCACGAAGCTCGGCTACGACTTCGCGCTGCCCGACGACGCCAAGGCGAGCCTGGAGCGCGGGCTGATCGGCTTCGTCGAAGGCCGCGTGAACCGCGACTTCTGGCGCCCGGCCTTCCTCAGGAACGGCGATCTCGACGTGCGCAAGCTCGCCGCGATCGAGGCCCTGAGCCGCTACGGCAAGGCGCAGCCGCGCATGCTCGACTCGATCCAGATCCTGCCCAACCAGTGGCCCACCGGCGCGGTGATCGACTGGCTGCAGATCCTCGACCGCATGCCGGCGATCCCCGATCGCGCGAAGCGCCTCACGGAGGCCGACCAGATCCTGCGCGCGCGCCTGAACGTGCAGGGCACGCGCCTGGGCTTCTCCACCGAGCGCGACGACAGCTGGTGGTGGATCATGAGCAACGGCGACGTCAACAGCGTGCGCTTGACGATGGCCGTGCTCGACCGCAAGGACTGGGCCGAGGACGTGCCGCGCATCGTCACCGGCACCTTGCAGCGCCAGCAGTTCGGCCGCTGGTCGACGACGGTGGCCAACGCGTGGGGCAGCGTGGCGATGGAGGCGTTCTCCAAGAAGTTCGAGACCTTCCCCGTCAAGGGCACCACGCGCGCGGGCTTCGGCGTGCCGGGCGCGACGACGTCGTTCGACTGGGCCAAGATCCCGGCCGGCGGCACGCTGCCGCTGGGCTGGCCGGCCGGCTTCGCGGTCAACGGCAACAAGGCCGACGCCAACCTGCAGGTCGACCACGACGGCAGCGGCAAGCCCTGGGTCACCGTGACCGCGCGCGCCGCGGTGCCCGTGACCGTACCGTTCGGCAGCGGCTACCGCATCACGAAGACGATCACGCCGGTCGAACAGAAGGTGGCCGGCAAGTGGTCGCGCGGCGACACGGTGCGCGTGCACCTGGACATCGACGTCCAGGCCGACGCCACCTGGGTCGTCGTCAACGATCCGGTGCCCGGCGGCGCGGCGCTGCTGGGCACGGGTCTCGGCAACGACGACCAGATCAGCACCGGCAGCGAGAAGGACGACCAGCGCGGCTGGCTGGCCTACCAGGAGCGCAGCTTCGAGGCGTTCCGCGCGTACTACCGCTACCTGCCCAAGGGCGCGTTCAGCGTCGAATACACGATGCGCCTGAACAATCCCGGCAGGTTCGGGCTGCCGCAGACGCGCGTCGAGTCGATGTACGCGCCGGAGATGTTCGGCGAGTCGCCCAACGCCGCGTGGGTGGTAGAGAAATGACGGCGCCGAGCTCCCGCTGGTCGCGGCCCCCGAGGGGCTGCCCGGCGACCCTTGGGCAGAGCCCGCGGGCGCCGGGAGCTTGGATCGGCGCCGCTGCCGCGGCTATGTGCATTTCAGCCGGTGCTGCGCACGCGGCGATCCCCTCGTTCGACCAGGTGCGCGCTTCGGCCCGCAGTTCGGAGACGGTGCTGCTCGACCGCCACGGCGCGCCGGTGCAGAGCGTGCGCACGGACCTGCACGCGCGGCGCGGCGCGTGGGTGCCGCTGGCGCAGATCTCGCCGGCTCTGCGCGCGGCCGCGATCGCGTCGGAGGACCAGCGTTTCCTGCGGCACGCGGGCGTCGACTGGTCGGCCGTCGCCGGCGCCGCCATCGGCCGCGCGAATCCCGGCGGCACGCGCGGCGCGTCGACGATCACGATGCAGCTCGCCGGGCTGCTCGATCCGGATCTCGCGCTGCCCAGGGGCGGTCGCTCGGTCGGCACGAAGATCGAACAGGCGGCCGCGGCGCTGCGCATCGAGCGCACGTGGAGCAAGGACCAGATCCTCGAGGCCTGGCTCAACCTGGTGCCGTTCCGCGGCGAGCAGGTGGGCGTGGCGGCGATGTCGCAGGCCTTGTTCCAGAAGGCGCCGTCGGGGCTCAACGCCGAGGAGTCGGCCATCGCTGCCGCGCTGCTGCGCGCGCCCAACGCGGCGCCGGCGATCGTCGGCCAACGTGCGTGCGGCGTGCTGAAGGCGCAGGGCCGCGGCGACGCGTGCGCGACCGCGCAGGGCTTCGCCGAGCTGGTGCTGGCGCGCGCATCGACGGCGTCGCCGGACTCGAATGATCAACTGGCGCCGCACTTCGCGCGCCAGTTGCTGAAGACGCTGGGCAGGACGGCGCCGCCGGCCACGTTGCGCACGACGCTGGACGCCGGCACGCAGCGCCGCGCCCGCGACGCGCTGCGCCAGCAGCTCGCGGAGCTGCGCGATCGCGACGTCGAGGACGGCGCGGTGATCGTGCTGGACAACGCCACCGGCGACGTGCTCGCCTGGGTGGGTTCCAGCGGCGAGCTGTCGCAGGCGGCCGCGGTGGACGCCGTCGTCGCGCCGCGCCAGGCCGGCTCCACGCTCAAGCCCTTCCTCTACGAGCAGGCGATCGAGCAGCGCTGGCTGACCGCGGCGTCGGTGCTGGACGACGCGCCCACGCGGCTGCAGACGCCCTCGGGCCTCTACATCCCGCAGAACTACGACCACGACTTCAAGGGTCCGGTGAGCGTGCGCACCGCGCTCGGCTCGTCGCTCAACGTGCCGGCCGTGCGCACCGCGGTGATGGTGTCGCCCGACCGCTTCGCGCGGCGCCTCGTCGCGCTCGGGCTGCCCGTCCGCAAGCCCGGCGACTTCTACGGCTACAGCATCGCGCTGGGCTCGCCCGAGGTGACGCTGCTGTCGCTCGCGAACGCGTATCGGGCGCTCGCCAATGGCGGCATCGTGAGCGCGCCGCGAATGCAGCCGACGCCAGATACGGCACCCCGTACCCGCGTGATGCAGGCCGCGCCGTCGTTCATCGTCGCCGACATCCTCGCCGACAACGGCGCCCGCGTGCCGACCTTCGGCCTCGACAACGCGCTCGCCACGCGCTACTGGTCGGCCGTCAAGACCGGCACCAGCAAGGACATGCGCGACAACTGGTGCGTCGGCTTCAGCGCGCGCTACACGGTGGGCGTGTGGGTGGGCAACGCGAGCGGCGCGCCGATGCACGCGGTCTCGGGCGTGAGCGGCGCGGCGCCGGTATGGCGCACGGTGATGGACGCGCTGCAGCGCAGCGACGTCGCCGCCGAGCATCCCGGCCGCATCGGGCCGGCCGCGGCGCATGGCGGTCCGACGACGGCGCTGCTCAAGGCGGCCTACGTCGTCCCGGCGAACGCTGCCGCCACCACGCCGGCGACCGGCCCGTTGCCGCCCGCCGGCGTCGTGGCGCAGGCGATCACGTTCGACGGCCAGGTCGAGGCGCCGCGCACCGAATGGTTCCTGGCCGGCACCGAGACCGCGCGCATCACGCCCGCGAGCGCGGGCGGCACGGCGGCGCGCCTCATCGCCTCGCCCGACGACAAGTCCATCATCGCGCTCGACCCCGACATCCCGCCCGCGGTGCAGCGCCTGCGTTTCGAGGCGGTCGTTCCGGCCTCGGCGGGCGCGGCGTGGCGCCTCGACGGCAAGCGGCTCGGCGCGGCGCGGCCGCTGGCGTGGTCGCCATGGCCCGGCCATCACGTGCTGGAACTGGTCGACGCGAAGGGAGCGGTGCTCGACGCCGTCGCCTTCGACGTGCGCGGGGCGCAGGCGAAGGCGCCGGGGCCGGCGCGCGTCGCGGCGAAGACGCCGCACTGACGTCGAGCGGTCGGCCGGAAGGCGTAGGCTACGGGTTTTCCAGTCGGGCCCGGCGGCCGCCCGGCCCTTGTCGCAGCCGGGACAGCCGCCGGCGCGCGAACGGTCCTAGAATCGAACGATCGTTCTATTTTCTGGTTCCAGGCGAGCTGGCAAGCGCGTCGAACCTTGGTGAACCGAATCACGGAGACCCTCCCATGAGTGCGAGCTACGAAGTCCGCGGCGCGATCGCCGTCATCACGTTGAACAACCCGCCGGTCAACGGCCTGGGCTACGAGACGCGCAAGGCGGTGGCCGAGGCGGTCGAGAGGGCGGAGGACGACGCGGCCGTCAAGGCCATCGTCATCACCGGCGCCGGCAAGGCGTTCTCGGGCGGCGCCGACATCAAGGAGTTCGGCTCGCCCAAGGCGCTGGCCGAGCCCAACCTGCTGAGCCTGATCGCGCGCGTCGAGGGGGCATCCAAGCCGGTTGTCGCCGCGATCCACACGGTGTGCATGGGCGGCGGGCTGGAGCTGTCGCTGGGCTGCCACTACCGCGTGGTGTCGCCGGGCGCGCAGATCGCGCTGCCGGAAGTCAAGCTGGGCATCCTGCCGGGCGCCGGCGGCACGCAGCGCCTGCCGCGCGCGATCGGCGTCGAGGCCGCGCTGAACATGATCGTCAGCGGCGAGCCGGTCAAGAGCGAGCTGCTGGCGCAGATCCCGGGCCAGAAGCTGTTCGACCGCGTGATCGAGGGCGACCTGCTGGAAGGCGCGCTCGCCTTCGCCAACGAGATCGCCGCGGCGCGTCCGCTGCCCGTGGTGCGCGACCTCAAGTGCAAGCACCCGGAAGGCGACGCCTACTTCGGCTTCGCGCGCAACACCGTCAAGGCGATGGCCAAGAACTTCCCCGCGCCGGTGCGCTGCGTCGACGCGGTCGAACAGGCCACCAAGGCGAAGTTCGACGACGGCATGAAGTACGAGCGCGAGGCCTTCGCCGCGCTGATGCTCACGCCCGAGAGCAAGGCGCTGCGCCACGCATTCTTCGCCGAGCGCGCCGCCTCGAAGATCCCCGGCGTCGCCGAAGACATCGCGACCCGCGACATCAGGAGCGTCGCCATCATCGGCGCCGGCACGATGGGCGGCGGCATCGCGATGAACTTCCTGAACGCCGGCGTGCCGGTGAAGATCCTCGAGATGAAGCAGGAGGCGCTCGACAAGGGCCTGGGCATCATCCGCAAGAACTACGAGGCGCAGGTCAAGAAGGGCAAGTTGAAGGAAGACAAGTACGTCGAACGCATGGCGTTGCTGTCGACGACGCTGTCGTACGCCGAACTCGGCGACGCCGACCTGGTGATCGAGGCCGTGTTCGAGGAGATCGGCGTCAAGCAGAAGGTCTTCGAGCAGCTCGATGCCGTGATGAAGCCGGGCGCGATCCTGGCCTCCAACACGTCGACGCTGGATCTCGACAAGATCGCCTCGTTCACGAAACGTCCGCAGGACGTGATCGGCATGCACTTCTTCAGCCCGGCCAACGTGATGCGCCTGCTGGAAGTGGTGCGCGGCGGCAAGACGGCCGACGACGTGCTGATGACCGTGATGAAGCTGGGCAAGAAGATCAAGAAGACCTGCGTGGTCTCGGGCGTCTGCGACGGTTTCATCGGCAACCGCATGATCGAGCAGTACAGCCGCCAGGCCGGCTACCTGCTCGACGAGGGCTGCACGCCGCAGCAGGTCGACAAGGCGGTCGAGAAGTTCGGCTTCGCGATGGGTCCGTTCCGCATGGGTGACCTGGCGGGCAACGACATCGGCTGGGCCATCCGCAAGCGCCGCTACGTCGAGAAGCCCGACGTGCGCTACAGCAAGACGGCCGATCTGCTGTGCGAACTGGGCCGTTTCGGCCAGAAGACCGGCGCCGGCTGGTACGACTACGTGCCGGGCAAGCGCGACGCGATCCCTTCGGAGCTGGTCAACGACATGCTGGGCAAGCACCGCGCCGAACTCGGCATCACGCCGCGCAAGATCGGCGACGACGAGATCGTGCATCGCCTAGTCTACTCGCTGGTGAACGAAGGCGCGCGCATCGTCGAGGAAGGCATCGCGCTGCGCGCCTCCGACATCGACATGGTGTACCTCACTGGGTATGGCTTCCCGCTGTGGCGCGGCGGCCCGATGAACTACGCCGACACGGTCGGCCTGTGGAACGTCGTGCAGGCGATGAAGAAGTTCGCGAAGAACCCGGCCGACGACCAGGCCTTCTGGCAGCCGGCACCGCTGCTGGCGAAGCTGGCGGCCGAAGGCAAGACCTTCAGCTGAGCCATGAAGGGCTTCCTGACCCGCACGCTGGCCGTCGTGGCCGGCATCGTGCTGGGCATGCTGGTCGTCTCGGGCTCCGGCCCGTGGCGCGAGCTGTTCAAGAAGCCCGACACCGCTCCGCCCGCACCGATCCAGCGCGAGCGCGCGCCCGACCAGCGCGTTTGACCACCGATTCATCTTCGATTCCGATCAAGATTCCAGGAGTTCCCAAATGACCGACGCCGTCATCGTTTCCACCGCCCGCACGCCGCTCTGCAAGAGCTGGAAGGGTGCCTTCAACATGACGCACGGCGCCGAGCTGGGCGGCCACGCCGCCAAGGCGGCGCTCGAGCGCGCCGGCATCGAGGGCGGCGAGGTCGAGGACGTCCTCATGGGCTGCGCCAACCCCGAAGGCGCGACCGGCGCCAACATCGCGCGCCAGATCGCGCTGCGCGCCGGCCTGCCGGTGAGCGTCGCCGGCGCCACCGTCAACCGGTTCTGCTCCAGCGGCCTGCAGACCATCGCGATGGCCGCGCAGCGCGTGATCGCCAACGAAGGCGACGTCTACGTGGCCGGCGGCGTGGAGAGCATCTCGTGCGTGCAGCAGGAGATGAACCACCACATGCTGCGCGACATGTGGCTCGCGCGGAACAAGCCGGCCGTCTACATGTCGATGCTGGAGACCGCCGAGACCGTGGCCAAGCGCTACAAGATCTCGCGCGAACGCATGGACCAGTACGGCGCCGCCAGCCAGCAGAAGGCCACCGCGGCGCTCGAGGCCGGCCTGTTCAAGGACGAGATCGCGCCGATCACCGTCACGGCCGGCGTCGCCGATCCGAAGAACGGCATCCGCACGAAGGAAGTCACCGTCGAGAACGACGAAGGCATCCGCCCGGGCACGACCTACGACGGCATCAAGGACCTGCGCTCCGCGCTGCCCGGCGGCCTGATCAGCGCCGGCAACGCGAGCCAGTTCAGCGACGGCGGCGGCGCCTGCGTGGTCGTCAGCGGCCAGTACGCCGAGCGCAAGAACCTCAAGCCCATCGGCCGCTTCCTCGGCTTCGCCGTGGCCGGCTGCGAGCCCGACGAAATGGGCATCGGCCCGGTCTACGCGGTGCCCAAGGTGCTCAAGCGACTGGGCCTGAGCGTGGCCGACATCGACCTCTGGGAATTGAACGAGGCGTTCGCGGTGCAGGTGCTGTACTGCGCCGACACGCTGGGCATCCCGATGGACAGGCTCAACGTCAACGGCGGCGCGATCGCCGTCGGCCACCCGTACGGCGTCAGCGGCCAGCGCCTGACCGGCCACGCGCTGATCGAGGGCAAGCGTCGCGGCGCGAAGAAGGTCGTCGTGACGATGTGCATCGGCGGCGGCATGGGCGCTGCGGGCGTGTTCGAAGTGCTCTGATCGCGTCTCGTCGAACAAGGAGCGCGACGTGATCGATCTCGAGACCGTTCGCGACTTCTTCGCCCGGGCGCCGTTCATGGTCGATCTCGGCGTCGTGCCGACGGCGGTGTCCGAGGGCCGCTGCGAGACCGAGATGCCGGTGCGGCCGCGCCATCTGCAGCACACGGGGCAGTGCCACGCGGGCGTCGTCACCGCGTTGGCCGACCACACCGCCGGCGCCGCGGCGCAGAGCGTCGTGCGCAGCGGCGGCGTGGCGATCACCGCCGAACTCAAGACCAGCCTGCTGAGGCCGGCGATCGGCAACAAGCTGGCGTGCGTCGGCACGGTCGTGAAGTCCGGACGCAACCTGATCTTCGCGGAATCCGAGGTCTTTGCCATCATCGGCGAGCAGCGCGTGCTGGTCGCCAAACTGAGCGCCACGCTGGCCGTGGTCACGCCCCCATGAGCACTCGCCAGACCCTGGATTTCCTGCTGTTCGACTGGTTGAAGGTCGACGGCCTCGCGTCGCGCGAGCGCTTCGCCGACCATTCGCGCGCGACCTTCGACGCGGTGCTCGACACCTGCGAGCGCGTCGCGCGCGAGAAGTTCGCGCCGTTCAACCGGCTGTGCGACACGCAGGAGCCGCACTTCGACGGCCGGCGCGTGCACCTGCCGCAGCCCACGCACGACGCGCTTCACGCGTATGCGGCCACCGGCATGATCGCCGCGTCGCAGGACGCCGGGATCGGCGGCATGCAGCTGCCGTGCGCCGTCGAGATGGCGGCCAACGCGTTCTTCTCGCAGGCCTCGATCGCCATCGGCGCGTACACGATGCTGACGCACGGCAACGCCGGCCTGCTGATGGCGCACGGCACCGATCGCCAGCAGCAGGTGTTCGCCGCGCGCGAGTTCGCGGGCGAGTGGTTCGGCACGATGTGCCTCAGCGAGCCGCAGGCCGGCTCGTCGCTGAGCGACATCGCCACCCGCGCCACGCCCGACGGCGAGGACTTCGAGTCCGACCCGCTGGGCCCGCGCTACAAGCTCGTCGGCAACAAGATGTGGATCTCGGCCGGCGAGCACGAGATCACGCCCAACATCGTGCACCTGGTCCTGGCGAAGATTCCCGGGCCGGACGGCAGGCTGCCGGCGGGCGTCAAGGGCATCTCGCTGTTCATCGTGCCGAAGAACCGCGTCGACGCCGACGGCCATCTCACCGGCGAGCGCAACGACGTCAGCCTGGCCGGCCTGAACCACAAGCTGGGCTTCCGCGGCACCACCAACGCGCTGCTGAACTTCGGCGAGCAGGGCGGGGCGACCGGATACCTGGTGGGGCATCCTGGCGACGGCCTGCGCTGCATGTTCCACATGATGAACGAGGCGCGCATCGGCGTCGGCCTCGGCGCGACGATGCTGGGCGCGGCCGGCTACGACGCGAGCCTCGAGTATGCGAAGCAGCGTTCGCAGGGGCGTCCGATCGGCGCGGGCGGCAAGGACGCGTCGGCGCCGCCGGTCCGCCTCATCGAGCACGCGGACATCCGCCGCATGCTGCTGGCGCAGAAGTCCTACGTCGAAGGCGGCCTGGCGCTGGCGCTGTACTGCGCGCGGCTGGTCGACGAGCAGCGCACCGGCACGCCCGACGCGCGGGCCGAGGCCGGCACCTTGCTGGAGATGCTCACGCCGATCGCCAAGAGCTGGCCCAGCGAATGGGCGCTGGAGGCCAACAGCCTGGCGATCCAGATCCACGGCGGCTACGGCTACACGCGCGACTTCCCGGTGGAACAGCACTGGCGCGACAACCGCCTCAACATGATCCACGAAGGCACGCACGGCATCCAGGCGCTGGACCTGCTGGGCCGCAAGGCCGTGATGCAGGGCGGCGCGGGCCTGAAGCTGCTGGCGCACCGCATCGACGCGACCATCGCGCGCGCGCTGCCGCGGCTAAGCCTCGCGACGCACGCGAACGCGCTCGCGCAGGCGCTGCAGCGGCTGGGCGCGGCCACGCGCGCGGCGTGGGCCACCGCGTCGCCGGAGGATGCGCTCGCCAACGCGACGCCATACCTTCAGGCCTTCGGCCACACGATCCTCGCGTGGCTGTGGCTGGATGTCGGCGCGTCCATCCTCGAATCGGGCGATGCCGGGTCCAGCGCGAATGTCGGCCGGCTCGCCGCGCTCGACTACTTCATGCGCTACGAGCTGCCGAAGAACGATGCCTGGCTGCGCGTCGTCGAATCGCGCGACCGCACCTGCCGCGACGTGCCCGAAGACGCTTTCTGAACACCCCGACAAGAGACACGATGACCGACTCCGCGATCCCCACCACCGCCTACGCGGACCGCCGCAGCATCCGCCAGCTGTTCGACATGACGGGCCGCACCGCGCTCGTCACCGGCGGCTCGCGCGGCCTGGGCCTGCAGATCGCCGAGGCACTGGGCGAGGCCGGCGCGCGCGTCGTGCTGAGCGCGCGCAAGGCGAACGATCTCGAGGCGTCGGCCGCGGCGTTGAAGGAACGCGGCATCGAGGCCGACTGGATCGCCGCCGACGCCAGCCAACCCGCCGAGATCCAGCGCCTGGCCGACGAGACGCTCGCGAAGCTGGGCCACGTCGACATCCTCGTCAACAACGCCGGCGCCACCTGGGGCGCGCCGGCCGAGGCGCATCCGCTCGAGGCCTGGGACAAGGTGATGAACCTCAACGTGCGCGCGATCTTCCTGCTGTCGCAGGCGATAGCCAAGTCCGGCATGATCCCGCGCCGGCGCGGCCGCATCATCAACGTGGCGTCGATCGCGGGCCTGGCGGGCAACTCCGGCGCGATGACTTCGGTGGCCTACAACACCAGCAAGGCCGCGGTGTTGAACATGACGCGCGCGCTGGCCGGCGAGTGGGGCGTGCACGGCATCAACGTCAACGCGCTCGCGCCGGGCTTCTTCCCGAGCAGGATGACCGCGGGGCTGCTGGCGCACGTCGGCGTCGACAACATGCGTGCCCACGTGCCGCTGCGCCGCCTCGGCGACGACGAGGACCTGAAGGGCGCCGCGCTGCTGCTGGCCAGCGACGCGGGCAAGCACATCACCGGCCAGTTCATCGCCGTCGACGGCGGCGTGAGCTCGGTGCACGGCGCCTGACATGACCGAACGCACGCCGCTCGAGTTCGCGCTCGACATCCCGTTCGTGCAGGCGCTGGGCATGCAGCTCTGGCGCTTCGACGGCGGCTTCGCCGAGGTCAGCCTCGAGGTGCGTCCCGAGATGCGGAACTCTTGGGCCGTCGCGCACGGCGGCGTGGTGATGACGCTGCTGGACGTGGCGATGGCGCACGCGGCGCGCAGCGTGCGCGACGCCGCCGACCACGGCGCGCCGGGCATCGTCACCGTCGAGATGAAGACCAGCTTCATGCGGCCCGCCACCGGCCGCCTGATGGCCACGGGCCGGCTGTTGCACGGCACCCGGAGCATGGCCTTCTGCGAGGGCAGCGTGCACGACGCGGGCGGCGCGCTGTGCGCCCACGCCACCGGCACGTTCAAGTTGCTGCGCGCCTTGAAGAGCGGCGCCGAGATCGACGCCGCATCCTGAACACCCCCATCGGCGCATACCTTGTGCCGTACTTGCCAACCACGGAGACTCCGCCCATGTCCACCATCAACCGCCAGATCCTCCTCGCCTCGCGTCCGCAGGGCGAGCCGAGCGCCGAGAACTTCAAGCTGGTCGAGACGCCCGTCGCGCCGCTGGCCGACGGCCAGGTGCTGGTGCGCCACCACTTCCTCAGCCTCGACCCGTACATGCGCGGCCGTATGAACGACACCAAGAGCTACGCCGCGCCGCAGCCGCTGAACGAGGTGATGATCGGCGGCACGGCCGGCGAGGTCGTCGAGTCGAGGAACGCGCACTTCAAGGCCGGCGACAAGGTCGTGGGCATGGGTGGCTGGCAGGAATACGCGGTCGTCGACGCCGACCAGCGCGGCGTGCTGCAGAAGGTCGACACGACGCACGTGCCGCTGTCGGCCTACCTCGGCGCGGTGGGCATGCCCGGCGTGACCGGCTGGTACGGCCTCGTGAAGATCATCGCCCCGAAGCCGGGCGAGACGGTGGTCGTCAGCTCCGCGGCCGGCGCGGTGGGCGGCGCGGTGGGCCAGCTCGCGAAGGCGCGCGGCGCGCGCGTCGTGGGCATCGCCGGCGGCCCGGACAAGTGCCGCTCGGTCGTCGAGGAGCTCGGCTTCGACGAGTGCATCGACTACCGCCGGTTCCCGGACCTCAAGTCCATGAGCGGCGCGCTGAAGGCCGCGTGTCCCCAGGGCATCGACGGCTACTTCGAGAACGTCGGCGGCATCCTGCTGGACGCCGTGATGCTGCGCGCCAACGCGTTCGCGCGCGTCGCGATGTGCGGCATGATCGCCGGCTACAACGGCGAGCCGATCCCGATGACGCTGCCGCAGCTGATCCTCACCAACCGCATGAAGATCGAGGGCTTCATCGTCAGCGAGCACATGGAAGCGTGGCCGGAGGCGCTGAAGGAGCTCGGCACGCTGGTGGCCACCGGCAAGCTCAAGTACCGCGAGACCGTCGCCCAGGGCATCGCGAACGCGCCGGAAGCCTTCTTCGGCCTGCTCAAGGGCAGGAACCAGGGCAAGCAGCTGGTAAAACTCGTCTGAGATCAATCACTCATCGGACGAGAAGATGCTGACCTGGCAATGGACCCGCTTCGCGGGCTTGAGCGGCGACGACGTTTACGACATGCTCGCGCTGCGCTCGACGATCTTCGTCGTCGAGCAGGACTGCGTCTATCTCGATCCGGACGGCCTCGACCGCCGATCGTGGCACCTGCTGGGACGCGGCGAGGACGGCGCGCTGCTCGCGTACGTGCGCGTCTGCGACCCCGGCGTGAAGTACGAACCGCCGTCGATCGGGCGCGTGGTCGTCGACCCGTCGCAGCGCGGCACCGGACTCGGCCACGTGCTGATCGCCGAGGCCCTGAAGCGTTGCGACGAGACGTACCCGGGCGCGCGCAACCGCATCGGCGCGCAGGCCCACCTGCAGGGCTTCTACGGCCGCCACGGCTACGTGCCGGTGGGCGAGACGTATCTCGAGGACGGCATCGTCCACGTCGACATGGAGCGTGAAGCATCATGACCGAGTCATCGCATGGCGCGACGCACGTCGTGCTGAACCAGGTTCCGCGGTTCCAGAACGTCAACCTGTTCGAGACCAACGCGGCGTTGCGCGACGCGGTGAAGTTCAACGACCCGTCGCTGGCGCCCGATTCGCTGTCCATGCTGGGCGCGTTGGCCGGCAGCGCGCATATGCAGCAGCACGCGCGGCTGGCCAACGTGAACGGGCCGGCGCTGCACACGCACGACCGCGTCGGCAACCGCATCGACGAGGTCGAGTTCCATCCCAGCTACCACGCGCTGCTCGGCGCGGCGCTGCAGCACCGGCTGCATGGCTCGCCGTGGGCGGCCGAGGGTCCGAGCCATGTCGAGCGCGCGGCCGGCTTCATGCTGTTCACCGAACTCGAGCCGTCGGTGCTGTGTCCGGTGTCGATGACCTACGCCGTCGCGCCCGCGCTGCGCGCGAACGCGGCGTTGCAGGACACCTTCGCCGGCCTGCTCGCGAGCCCGCGCTACGACCCGCGCTTCCAGCTCGCCAGCGCCAAGACGGCGATGACGATGGGCATGGGCATGACGGAGAAGCAGGGCGGCTCCGACGTGCGCGCGAACGCGACGCAGGCGGTGCCCGACGGCCAGGACCCGTGGGGCGAGCGCTATCGGCTGGTCGGCCACAAGTGGTTCATGTCGGCACCGATGAGCGACGCCTTCCTGGTCGTCGCGCAGACACCGGCCGGCCCGACCTGCTTTTTCCTGCCGCGCTGGCTGCCCGACGGCTCGCTCAACGCCGTGCGCATCCAGCGGCTGAAGGACAAGCTGGGCAACAAGGCCAACGCGAGCTCGGAGGTCGAGTTCGTCGACGCGTTTGCCTGGCGCGTCGGCGACGAGGGCCGCGGGCTGCCGCAGATCCTCGCGATGGGCGCGCTGACGCGCCTCGACTGCGCGCTCGGCACCGCCGGCCTGATGCGCGGCGCGCTGTCGCTGGCGCTGCACCACGCGACGCATCGCATGGCCTTCGGCAAGCGGCTGCTCGACCACGCGCTGATGCGCAACGTGCTGGCCGACCTGGCGCTCGAGAGCGAGGCGTCCACCGCGCTGGCGCTGCGCCTCGCCCGCGCCGTCGACCGCAGCGAGGATGCGATGGCCCCGATCGCCGAGCGCGAGCACGAGGCGCTGATGCGGCGCCTGCTGACGCCCGCCGCCAAGTACTGGGTCTGCAAGCGCGGCAGCCACTTCGCGCAGGAGGCGATGGAATGCCTGGGCGGCAACGGCTACGTCGAAGGCGACGGCGAGGGCGTGATGGCGCGCATCTACCGCGAGATGCCGCTCAACTCGATCTGGGAGGGCGCCGGCAACATCATGGCGCTCGACCTGCTGCGCGCGCTGCGCAGCGGCCCGATCGCCGATGCCGTTCAGCACGAGGCACGTGCCGCCAGGGGCGCGCATCCGCTGCTCGATCGCGCGACGCAACGCCTGCTGGCGCGCGTGGAGAACGGCGTCGACGAGATCGACGCGCGTCGCTTCGCGCGCGATCTCGCGCTGGTCACGCAGGCCTCGCTGCTCGCGCAGACCGCGCCGTCGGCGGTGTTCGCCGCGTTCTGCGAGAGCCGCCTCGACGGCGCGCCCGACGCGTTCGGCCAGCTCGGGGCATCCACCGATTTCGACTCGATCCTGACGCGCGCCGCGGCATGTTGAGCGCGCGTTCAACCAACCACGAGACAACTCCATGACCACCACTTCCTGGCAAGGCCGCACGGCCGTCATCACCGGCGCCGCTTCGGGCTTCGGCCTCGAGACCTCGCGCCTGGCCGCGCAACAGGGCATGAACGTCGTGATGGCCGACGTGCTCGAGGAGCCGCTGGCCGTGGCGGTCAGGGAGGTCGAGGCGCTGGGCGCACAGGTGCTCCCGTTCAAGTGCGACGTGCGCCACGCGGCCGAGATCGAGGCGCTGGGCGCCGCGACGCAGGCCCGCTTCGGCGCACCGCACCTCGTGTTCAACAACGCGGGCGTCGGCGCCGGCGGGCTGATCTGGGAGCACACCGCGCGCGACTGGGACTGGGTGATGGGCGTCAACGTGATGGGCGTCGCGCACGGCGTGCGCGTGTTCACGCCGATGATGCTGGCCGCCGAGAAGGCCGATCCGGCGTTCTCGGGCCACATCGTCAACACGGCTTCGATGGCCGGGCTCGTCAACATGCCCAACATGGGCGTCTACAACGTCAGCAAGCATGCGGTCGTGAGCCTCAGCGAGACGCTTTATCAAGACCTGAAGCTCGTCAGCGATCGCGTGCACGCGCACGTGCTGGCGCCGTACTTCGTGCCCACCGGCATCGCCCACAGCGAGCGCGCGCGCCCGGAAGACGCCCAGGAAGACGGCCGCAAGGCGACGACCAGCCAGCGCGTCGCGCAAGGCCTGATCGAGAAGGCCGTGGCCGGCGGCCGCATCACCGCGGCGGACGTGGCACAGCTCGTGTTCGACGCGCTGGAGGCCGACCGCTTCTACATCTACAGCCATCCGAAGGCGCTGGCGCCGGTGGGCACGCGCGCGGAGGACATCCTGGCCTCGCGCAACCCGTCCGACCCGTACCGCGAGCGTCCGGAACTGGGCGAGCAGCTGCGCGCGGCGCTGCGCCGCTGAAATCGACGGGCGCGGCCTTCAGGGTTCGTCCTGAGCGAAGGACGGGCGAAGAAGTCTCGAATCGTGTATGATGTCGGAGTAGGCAATACATAAGACCGTCGTCCAGAAGGACTCCTCCGGCACCCCGTCGTGTGAACGACTCGGCTTGGTCGAACTCTCCAGTTTGATTTTCTTGCGTAGTACCTGCA
>Ga0302314_10005773_pt1 | contig 22517 bp, 20 predicted proteins | sample III_Palsa_N2_3_FD_200533 | JGI IMG/M metagenome (GOLD analysis project Ga0302314, IMG submission 200533) | Peat permafrost microbial communities from Stordalen Mire near Abisko, Sweden - III_Palsa_N2_3 | ecosystem: Environmental > Terrestrial > Soil > Palsa > Peat permafrost | place: Sweden... | reverse complement strand
AGCGGCGTATCGGGTGTTACCGTGAAGAGCGCGTTGCCCTTGACGTTCAAAATGTCGCTGACTCGCATGATTGTCTCCTCGCGAAAAGCCTGAATATCTGTCGATCCTAGCGGAAAGACAGTTAAAAAGAAAGCGCGCACGAACCCCGTGTTTTGTCTGCAAAAGCCAAGCGGGGCGGGCTTTTGCACCGGGTCGGCGCACGCCGCGCCAAGGCTGCCCTTACGCGGTATGGCGCCGCGTGGTGCTAACGCCGACGCTGGCGTCTACCCCAAGTTTGCCGTGCCACACCCGATGTTACGATAAATGACTCTTTTCCCATGGTAGCCCGCCCACGATGTCCGCCAACCGCTTCGACACGCTCGTGCTGCATGCCGGCGCAGCACCCGACCCTACCACCGGCGCCCGCGCCACGCCGATCTACCAGACTACGTCTTTCTCGTTTCGAGACACCGACCACGCTGCTTCGCTCTTCAATATGGAGCGCTCAGGACACGTCTATTCGCGCATTTCGAACCCGACCGTCGCTGTATTCGAGGAGCGCGTAGCCGCGCTGGAAGGCGGCGTGGGCGCGATCGGCACGGCCAGCGGACAGGCCGCGCTGCATCTGGCGATCGCTACGCTAATGGGCGCGGGGTCGCACGTGGTTGCGTCGAGCGCGCTGTACGGGGGCTCGCATAACCTGCTGCATTACACGATGCGACGCTTCGGCATAGACACGACCTTCGTCCCGCCCCACGATGCCGACGCCTGGCGCGCGGCCATTCGGCCCAACACGCGCCTGCTGTTTGGCGAAACGCTGGGCAATCCTGGTCTCGATGTTCTCGACATCGAGACAATCGCGGATATCGCACATTCGAACCACGTACCGCTACTGGTGGATTCGACCTTCACCACGCCCTATTTGCTTCGGCCTTTTGAGCACGGCGCCGACTTCGTCTACCACTCGGCAACGAAGTTCCTGGGCGGCCACGGCACGACGATTGGCGGCGTACTGGCGGACGGCGGCACGTTCGATTTCACATCAACCCACCTTTTCCCCGAATTCACCGAGCCCTACGACGGTTTTCACGGCATGGTCTTCGCCGAAGAAAGCACCGTCGCACCGTTCCTGCTGCGCGCCCGTCGCGAGGGGTTGCGCGACTTCGGAGCCTGCCTGCATCCGCAAGCTGCGTGGCAGCTCCTTCAGGGCATCGAAACCTTGCCGTTGCGGATGGACCGGCACGTCGCCAACACGCGAAAGGTGGTCGAATTCCTGCTCGCTCACCCGGCCGTTGAAGGCGTGGCTTATCCGGAACTCGACAGCCATCGCGACTACGCGCTCGCCAAACGCCTGCTGCCGCGCGGTGCAGGCGCCGTGTTCAGTTTCGACCTGCGCGGCGACGTGGCGGCGGCGCGGCGCTTCATTGAAGCATTGACGCTGTTCTCGCATCTGGCGAACGTTGGCGATGCGCGCTCGCTTGTCATCCATCCCGCTTCGACCACGCATTTCCGCATGGACGCCGCCGCCCTCGCCGCAGCCGGTATTGCGCCGGGACGTATCCGGCTGTCGATCGGCCTGGAAGATCCCGACGATCTCATCGATGACCTCAAACGCGGCCTCAAGGCATCGCAAAAAACTGTGTCGAGTGCCGGCCGGAGCAGCGACGGGAGCCGCGCATGATGCTCGAAGTCGAGGGCGCTCCTGCCTACGCCTACACCGGCGGCCACGCGTTCGAGCCCGACCGCCCCGTGGCCGTGTTCGTGCACGGCGCACAGCACGATCACAGCGTCTGGGCACTGCAGACACGCTATTTCGCCCATCACGGTCTGAACGTGCTCGCCGTCGACCTTCCCGGTCACGGCCGCAGCGCGGGCCCGGCGCGGCGAAGCATCGCAGCGCTCGCGGACTGGCTTGTCGCGTTGCTGGACGCCGCCAACATCAGTGAAACCATGCTGATTGGTCACAGCATGGGCTCGCTGATTGCGCTCGATTGCGCCGCGCGCTATCCGTTGCGCGTCACCCGTCTTGCCCTGCTCGCCACCGCCTTTCCGATGACCGTGTCCGACACGCTTCTGGATGCCGCACGCGATCGCGAACCCGACGCCATCGACATGGTCAACCAGTGGTCGCACTCATCGATCGCCGCAAAACCGTCGTGCCCTGCGCCAGGCTTCTGGTTGCATGGCGCCAACCAGCGCCTGATGGAGCGCGTGGCCGCACTCGGCGAGCCCCATCTCTTCCATACCGATTTCAGCGCCTGCAACGCCTATGCGGAGGGACTTCAACGGGCAGCGGCGTTACGTTGCCCGGTACAGATCATTGCCGGCCGCCACGATGCAATGACGCCGCCCCGCGCCAGCCGGGCGCTCACCGACGCCATGAAGCAAGCGAATGTCTCTGTGGAAACGGTCATGCTGGACGCCGGGCACGCACTGATGAGCGAGCAACCCGATGCGACCCTCACCGCGCTGTTCAGTTTTGCGACGCGGCGTGTTTGAGCGACGGATCACTTCGCAGCTTATGAGCTGGGTCATGACCCAGCTTATGACGCAGCTTAACCGCCCGCTCCCCACTGCGCCATCAGCCGGATGGGAGGGGGTCTCCAACTGTTTCCGGATCGACAGGAATCGTGGTTGCGCAGCGGACTCAATCGCCGGAGAATGAATCTTGCTGAGCCAATGCCGCAACCTGCTCGAAGGAGACTGTCATGGCCCAAACCGCGCATTCCGATCACTTCGCGAGCTTCGCCGAGTTCTATCCGTACTACCTCGGAGAGCACCTTAACGTGGTGTCGCGCCGGCTGCACTTTATCGGTTCGCTGGGCGTGATCGGCTGCCTTGCAATGGCTATCGCCACGGGCGACTGGCTCTGGCTTCCCGCTGCCGTGATTTGCGGTTATGGCTTTGCCTGGGTCGGCCATTTCTTCTTCGAGAAAAACCGTCCGGCCACTTTTCGCCACCCGCTCTACAGCCTGATGGGCGACTGGGTCATGTTCAAGGACATCTGCATCGGCAGGATTTCGCTTTAGCGCGCTTCGGGACGCTTCAGGCGGTTTGATGCGGCATGGATGCCGCCCTTTGCGCCGCGCGAGCGCCTTCCTGACGAGAGGCTGCGCGCGCCGCCAGCAGCGTGGCCAACGTGACATCAAGCTTCTCGTTGCTCAGCGCGTTCATCAATACGGCACGGTCAATGTGCGTGGAATCGAGGCGTAACTGATAATCCAGCTCTTCGCGCTCGATCACGAATAAATCAAACAGGCTTGCCACGGTGATTTGCTGCGGATTGGCAATCAACACATAGCGTGGAACCCGAAGGTTCTCCAGCCTCGCAATCCACTCCAGAGAGTCGAGCTTACGAATCAGACGCATGGAGGTATCCATGTCACAGCGGAGCATTCGTGCAAGCTCGAGGCCGGTGTAACCCGGCAGGCCGGCTTCCCGCGCCTCCGCAAGGCGAGCGAGCAATTCGAGCGCATCGAGCAGATCGCTCCCCGGAAAATCATTTCGATGAAACTGGCCGATCCGGATTGCCGGCAGCGCCGACGTGAGCATCGCGCCGATCAGCGTGATCATCCAGCACAAATAGACCCATAACAGGAACACGGGCAACGCCGCGAACGCACCATACACCGCGGTATAAGTTGGAATACGGCGCACGTAATAACCGAAACCACGCTTCGCCAGTTCGAACGCGATAGCCGCAACGAGTCCGCCAACCAGGGCGTCGCGCCATTCCACTTTGCAATTCGGCAGGAACACGTAGAGCATGGAGAACGCCAGCATCGTGAACGGCAGCGTCGCGCTGGCGAGCGCCCACTCGACCACCGGCGGCAGGAGATTATGGGAGCCGGCAAATGCGATGGATTGCGCGAACAGGTAGGACGACATCGACAGACTTACGCCAAACAGAATAGGCCCGAGCGTGATGATGGCCCAATACACCAGGACGCGTTGAGCGAACGGTCGCGATTTGCGCACGCGCCAGATCACGTTGAACGCGGACTCGACCGTCATCATGGTCATCACCGACGTGACGAACAAGATGATCATGCCGACCGTGGTCAGCCCCTTTGCCTTCGACGCAAACTGGTTCAGGTACTTGAAGATCTGGCTGTTGATCTGCGACGGCATCAGGTGCACTGCCAGAAAATCCTGCAGTGACATCTGAAACGAAGCGAAGATGGGAAACGCGGTAAAAAGCGCGAACGCGACCGTCGCAAGCGGCACGAGCGACAACACGGTGGTAAAAGTCAGACTGCCCGCCACCTGCGGCACGCGATCCTCACCCGTACGACGGGCCACGAAGGCGGCAAGCCGCTTCGTTGTGTCGAGATCGATGGGAAACTTCAGCAAGAATCTCTCTCCTTGAAACATAACAACAGATCCGCAAGGCGGCTTGAATAGCCAGGCAAAACCACGCCAAAACGCCACGCCTACGCACCCGATCCTTATAATACCCGTTCACCGAAAAGGCTCATGAACGACATTCTCGTGCTCTATTACAGCCGCAACGGCGCCACCCGCGAACTCGCCCAGGCGATCGCTCAAGGCGTCGACAGCGTGCCCGGCATGCAGGCGCGCGTGCGCACCGTGCCTCCTGTCTCCACCGTTTGCGAAGCCACGCAGCCGGATATTCCCGCCGACGGGCCGCCCTACGCCGAAGTACGCGACCTGGAAGAATGCTCCGGAGTCGCACTCGGGTCGCCCACGCGGTTCGGCAACATGGCGGCCCCGCTGAAATATGTCCTCGACGGCTCCTCGCCTCAATGGTTGTCCGGCGCGCTCGCGGGCAAACCCGCCAGCGTCTTCACCTCCACGGGCAGCTTGCATGGCGGCCAGGAGACCACCCTGCTTTCCATGATGCTGCCCTTGCTTCACCACGGGATGCTGATCGTGGGCATTCCGTACACCGAGCCGAAGCTGACTACCACGCAAACCGGGGGCACGCCTTATGGCGCGTCCCATTTCGCTCGCGCTGAAACGGCCGACGGCGGCATCTCCGCCGACGAAAAAGCATTGGCCATAGCGCTCGGCGCACGCCTGGCCACTACGGCGCTCGCGCTTGAACGCGGCGCCTGATTGATGACCACTACGCCCGTTGTGGACGCAGGCAGCACCCCATCCGGCTTTGCACGCGGCGCGCTGTTCAGCCTGATCGCACTGATTGCGTTGTCGGTCGCGTGGGAGCTTTGGCTCGCGCCGCTGCGCCCGGGCGGCTCCGCACTCGCGCTCAAGGCAATCCCGCTGCTGTTCGCCCTGCGCGGCACGATCCGGCGCAACGTGTATACGCTGCAATGGGCGTCGATGCTCGTGCTGCTGTATTTCGCCGAAGGCATTGTGCGCGGTATGACGGACAGCGGATTGTCAGCGCGCCTTGGCTGGCTCGAAGCGCTGCTCGCCCTTGTGTGCTTCGTCTGCTCGCTTGGCTTCGTCGCACCGTTCAAACGCGCTGCACGCGCCGCGAAGCGAGCAAAGGCCGCGACAGTTGCGACAGCATCACCACCAGACTCAACACCCGGCGGGAATCATTTGTAGCACGGAATAGTCCGCGCGAACGAGACCTATGCCATCAGGCCAGGATTCGCCCGGCCTGACGTTACGCGATACTGTGTCACTTGTCGTCCACGCCACTGCCACCGAAACTCATGACCGCATCCGACCGTTCACGTAACTTTGTTGAAGCCTGTATCGAAGCAATTGGTGCAGCGCATGTGCTGACCGACGCACACGATACCGCGCCGTTTCTCACTGACTGGCGCAAGCGTTATCACGGTCAGACGTGCGCCGTGGTGCTTCCCGGCACCACCGAACAGGTCGCTAAAGTTGTGCAGCTCGCGCGGGAATACCGCTTTCCTATCGTGCCGCAAGGCGGCAACACCGGTCATTCCGGCGGGGCAACCCCAGACGCCAGCGGCACACAGGTGGTCATCAGCTTGCGCAGGCTGAACCGGATTCGCGACGTCGATCCACTCAACAACACCATCACGGTGGAAGCCGGCGTGATCCTCGCCGATATCCAGGCACGCGCCGAGCAGGAACAGCGGCTCTTTGCGCTCAGCCTGGCCGCCGAAGGCAGTTGCACGATCGGCGGCAACCTTTCAACCAACGCCGGGGGCACCGCCGTGCTGCGCTATGGCAATACGCGCGAATTGTGCCTCGGGCTGGAAGTGGTGACGCCGCAAGGTGAAATTTGGGACGGTTTGCGCGGGCTGCGCAAGGACAACACCGGCTACGATCTGCGCGACCTGTATATCGGCGCGGAAGGGACGCTCGGCATTATCACCGCCGCAGTGATGAAACTGCATCCTGCACCTGTCGCTCGCGTAACGGCGCTCGCGGCGCTGGCCTCACCACAGGCCGCGCTAGATTTCCTTGCTAACGCGCAGCAATACGCGGGGCCGTTGCTGACCGGCTTCGAACTGATGTCGGATTTTTCGCTTCATCTTGTCACCACGCATTTCCCGCAGATGCGCTATCCGTTCAGTAAGAAACACGGGCAGACCGTGTTACTCGAATTGTCGGATAGCGAGAGCGAGGAGCACGGCCGCGCGCTGTTCGAACGGCTGATGGAACACGCCATGAAGCAAGGCCTGGTCGAGGACGCAGTCGTGGCGGAGAATTTGTCGCAATCGCGGGCGTTCTGGAACTTGCGCGAACATATTCCGCTCGCGCAGGCCGCGGAAGGACTTAACATCAAGCACGATATCGCGGTGCCTATTTCGCGCATCGGGCATTTCATCGAGGCGACCGACGCGCTCATCGCCCAGGCCATTCCGGGTGTGCGCATGGTGACGTTCGGCCATCTCGGCGACGGTAATCTGCACTACAACGTGCAGGCGCCGGAAGGGGTCGATCCCGAAAACTTTCTCGCTGAATTCCAGGCACCGGTCAATGCGCTCGTGTATGAAAGCGTGCACGCGCATCGCGGCAGCATCAGCGCGGAGCACGGGGTCGGACAGTTGAAGGTAGCAGAAGCCATGCACTACAAATCCCCGCTGGAGGTGCGGCTCATGCGCGCGCTCAAGACAGCGTTCGACCCCGAGAACCTGATGAATCCGGCCAAGGTGTTGCCGGACGTGCGTGCGCCGGGTGCGCCGCGCCTGTCATCGTAAGTGCAAATAACAGTATTAAGGAGATAAGCGCTGTGAAGATTCGCGTTCTGTCGGACCTGCATCTCGAGCACGACGAACCGCTTGCCATCCCCTACGCGGAGGCCGATCTCGTCGTGCTGGCCGGTGACATCCACAATCACGCGGAAGGTCTGCGCTGGGCATCGGAAAACTTCGGTTCGCAGGTACCGGTTGTTTATGTCCCGGGCAACCACGAGTATTACGACGGTGAGTTCGGTGCACTCGAAAGCGCGATGCAGGATGCCGCGCGCTGCTTGCCCAACGTCCATTTCCTGAACAACACCACCCTCACCGACCGATACGGCAAATGGCGCGTGCTAGGCACTACGTTGTGGACAGATTTCGCGCTGTTCGGCGCGAACGACGAGGCATTGCGCGAATCCATCGCTGCGGCCGAGCGGGTGATGCTCGACTTCCGGGGCGTGATCCAGGTTGCATGGCCGGAGCCCGAAGATGAACCGCGATCGTTCAGCCCCAGCGACTCGCTGGCGCTCCACGAGCAAGCGCGGGCATGGCTGGAAGATGAACTTGCAAAGCCCTTCGATGGCAAGACGATTGTCGTCACCCATCACGCGCCGCTCAGACAAAGTCTCGCTGAGAAGTTCGCAACGGACAGGGCATCGGCGGGTTTTGTGAGCGATCTGCGCTCGCTCGTGAGCGCGCCTGTTGCGTTGTGGGTTCATGGCCACACGCATACCGCATTCGATTATTTCGTAGAGGAAACACGGGTGGTCTGTAACCCGCGCGGATATCGCGACCGGCGCACGGGTGTGCCTGAAAATCCGTTGTTCAAATGGGACAGGGTGGTCGAGATCTGAGCGTCCACCGGCAGGGAATCGCGAAGAAACGCGGTTCCGGTGTAAATACGCTGCAGGCGCGTGCGGCCGGACAATGCTTACCGATCGTGTTGCTACTGCCCGGCCGGTTAGCGTTTTGGGTAAAAACACCCGATTCAAAGCGAAAAATCTCAAGCCCAAGGTACGGCTTACCCGGCGCAGGGTTAAAAGTCACTGTGCCAGTTGCAAAAACAAAAAGACCGATGGATCGGTCTTTTTTTCTCAACGATCGGACGAATCTCGCGATTGGCGGTTCTTACGTTCGTTGATACGGATCGGGATCAGGCGAGCGCGTTTCGCATTCTCACGGGCTGTACGCAGCAGTTCACGGGTAGCGGGCACGGCGATCAGAGCCAGCAGTGCGTAGATGGCGATCATCAGCGGCGTATTCATAACTTCCTCGGGCGTTGTCGAATCGGTAAAAAGTAAATCGGTAAAGCTAAAAGACAAACCACAAGCTATCAAGATGCGGCCGAAATAGACGTAAGCAAGTGTTGCATCGCGGCAAATGAAAAACCCGATGAAAGCACATTAACCGGCTTACCCCCATTCTCCTGCTCATAAGCTTACGACGCCACAAATTCCTGCAGCGATTTTTCGTCGACGGCAAGTGCGGCAGGCAACTCAGAACGCAAATACTCCACCCAGGTCCGGATTTTCGCGTCCAGGTACTGACGTGACGGATACAGCGCAAACACGTTGAGCATCTGCATGGTGTATTGCGGCAAGACACGCACCAAGGTCCCTGCGCGCAACGCAGGCAACGCGGACGAAGTGGGCAATATCCCCACGCCCATGCCTTCGCTGATTGCGACCGCCATGGCTTCAGCCACATTCACCGTGAAGGTCGCCGGTCCGAGACTGATCGTTTCCTGCCCGTTCGGACCGTCAAAGGTCCATTTGTTCGGCGGAAATGCGGGCGTCATGAGTTGCAAGCACGTATGCCGGACCAGATCAGACAAGACATGCGGCACGCCATGTTCCTGAATATAGCCCGGCGACGCGCAGGCAATGCTGAACGCACTTCCGAGTCGTTGGGAAACCAGTCCTGAATCAGGCAGTTCGGTGCCAAGGACAATGGACACGTCAAAACCCTCATCCAGCAGGTCGGGCACGCGCTGCGCAAGCGTCAAGTCGATCTGCACCGATGGATGCAGCTTCTGGTAGCGCGAAATCATCGGCACGATGTAGTGCTGGCCGATACCCGCCATGGCGTGCATCTTGAGCTTGCCAGCCGGGCGCGCATGCGCATCGCCTGCTTCGGCTTCGGCCTGATCGACATAAGCCAGGATTTGCTCGCACCGATGCAAATAACGTTCGCCTGCTTCGGTCAGCGCGATCCGGCGCGTGGTCCGGTTGAGCAGGCGAGTGCGTAAGTGCGCTTCGAGATCGGAGACGGCGCGCGATGCATAAGCCGTGGTCGTGTTCAGCTGCTGAGCCGCGGCGGTAAAGCTGCCGGCTTCAACAACCCGCGAAAACACGCGCATGTTTTGAAGCGTATCCATGAGCCTTGAGTCTCTTCCAAGTGATGCTGCATTGTTGCGTTATGAGCAACGATGATTACCTCGTAACGCGTAACAATGCTTTGCATTTTTACCGGTTACTCGCCAATCAGGGCAAAAATATAATTCTGGTCTGTGTCTCAGTCCATTTTGAGAAATAATTTTGTCAGACCGCACGATCAGAAAGACCGTCATCCCGATGGTTCTTACATTTATTTTAACAATAGCGGGCTGCGCGAGCACTAAAAACGTCGGTCCCGAAGATACGCTCCAGGACACGTCTTCGCTCGATGCCGGCGCGACGCTGCGCGCGGCCAACGCCGACGCAGCGTGGCCGGCGTCGACATGGTGGCGTGCCTACAACGATCCGCAGCTTGACGCGTGGGTTGCGCGTGCGCAGGCCGGGAATCCGACTCTGGCGTTGGCCGCCGCGCGCGTACGCGAAGCCCGTTCGATGGCGGGCGTGGCGCAAGCCGCCCTCGCGCCTCAAGTCGACGGATCGCTGGCAATCAACCGCCAACAGTGGCCGGAAAACGGCTATTACGGCCCCGGCACTTTCAACAACGTCAACACCTGGGACAACACGGCCGCGTTGCAACTGTCGTACAACCTCGACCTCTGGGGCCGCGACGGTAACGCGACGGAACGTGCGCTGGATGCCACGCACGCTCGCGCCGCCGATGCGCGTGCCGCGCAACTCGAACTGGAAGCGAACGTGGTGCGCGCGTACATCGGTTTATCGCAGGGATTTGCGTTGCGCGACATCGCTCAATCCACGCTCGACCAGCAGCAGAAAATCGCGGCGCGTGCGCGTCGGCGGCTGCAGGGCGGGATTGGCACGCAGCTTGAAGTGGCGCAGGCGGAAGCGTCGTTGCCAGACTACGAGCGTCAGGTCGAGACGTACGACGAAGCCGTCGCGCTCGCCCGAAATCAGCTCGCGGCGCTTGCCGGTGCGGGGCCTGGTGCGGGCGATTCGATCACGCGTCCCGTGCTGTCGCTGGCAACGCCGCTCGGTTTGCCTTCTGCTTTGCCCGCTGAGCTGATCGGACGTCGTCCCGATGTGGTAGCGGCGCGCTGGAGCGTTGCGGCTCAGGCGCGCGGCATCGATGTCGCGAAGGCGCAGTTCTATCCGAACATCAACCTGATGGCGTCGCTTACGCAAATGTCCGCGGGCGGTGCGCTGCTGACGTTCCTCACTGGAAACGGCAGCGGCTGGACCGCTGGACCCGCCGTGACGCTGCCTATTTTCGAAGGCGGCCGCCTGCGCTCGCAACTTGGGGCGGCGTCGGCGCAATACGACCAGGCCGTCGATCACTACAACGCCACGCTGGTTGCGGCGTTGCGCGATGTCGCCGATCAAGTCGTGCGGATCAAGTCGCTCGATCGCCAGCTCGACGCGTCAGGCCGCTCGGTTGCGGCTGCGCGGAAGAGTTATCGGCTGGCCGACGAGGGGTATAAGCGTGGCTTGACCGATTACCTGAACGTGCTCGTCGCGCAGACGCAATTGCTGCGCGCACAAGACGCAGAGGCGCGAGTGCGCGCTGAACGGCTCGCGCTGTATGCGACGTTCTCGGCGGCATTGGGTGGCGGCATCGATAGTTCGAGTGACAGCCCCGCCGACACACAGATGAAACCCGCGAAGCACATCGGGCCGTTCGCACAGCACAAGGATGCGTCGTCCGGCGACCGGAGCGAGTGAACATGTCGACGCCCTCCTCCACGCTGAACCGTCCCCACCCGCTGCTTGCGGACTGGGCGCTTACGGACGGCCTTGCGTGGATCCACATTTTCAAGGCGGCGCTGGCAGCGTTCCTCGCGCTGTGGATCGCGATGCGTCTCGATCTGCCTCAACCCCGCACCGCCATGACGACAGTGTTCGTCGTGATGCAGCCGCAAAGCGGCATGGTGCTGGCGAAAAGCTTTTACCGTTTCTGCGGAACGCTCGTCGGCCTCGTGGTGATGCTCGCGCTGATCAGCTTGTTCTCGCAACAACCGGTTTTGTTTCTGTCGGCGACGGCCCTCTGGGTTGGCATTTGCACGGCAGGCGCAGCGCGTAACCGCAACTTCCGTTCGTACGGTTTTGTATTGTCGGGTTATACGGCTGCGCTCATTGGCATACCTGCCGCGCAGCATGCGGATGCCGCCTTCCTGACAGCGATGACACGCGTAGCCGAAGTGTCATTAGGTATCCTGTGTTCGGGCGCGATCAGCGCGCTCGTCTTTCCGCGGCATGCCGGCGAGCAAGTCCGGGCCACCGTGCGAAAGCGTTTCACCGCGTTCGTGGAATATGTGTCGAAGGCGTTGGGTGGGGGTATCGAACGCTCACAGATCGAGAGCATCAACGCGGCGTTCGTCGCCGATGTAGTCGGGCTCGAGGCTGCGCGCAGCGTGGCCGTGTTCGAAGATCCCGACACGCGCATGCGCAGCGGCCGGGTCGCGCGGCTGAACGGTGAATTCATGAGCGCCTCTACACGCTTTCACGCGCTGCATCAGTTGATGAACCGGCTGCGGGTCAACGGCGCAGCGGCCACGGTCGACGCTTTGGAACCCTATTTCCGAGAAGTCGCGCCCTTGCTGAGCGCAGCGGGTGGCCCGGTGGAGAAAGCCGCCGATGCCGCCCACGCCGCCGCGCAACTCGATACATTCAAAGCCGCGCTGCCCAAGCGCATCCGGGCGACGCGGTGCGCGCTCGATCCGGCAAGTGACCTGCTCGAATTCGATACCGCTGCCGAACTGCTGTACCGCTTTGTAGACGACCTGCATGCCTACACGCTGACTTACGCGTCGCTCGCGGTGCCCACGCACGAGCGCGAGGACCGCATCACACGCTATGTGCCGAAGACCAGCCTGCTCGCGGCGGGCGTTTCCGGACTGCGAGCATTTGTGGTGATCTTGGTCCTGAGCGGATTCTGGATCATGTCAGCGTGGCCGAGCGGCGGCACGGCCGTGCTCGACGCGGCAGCGGTAATTGCACTGGCCTCGTCGTCGCCGCGTCCTACGCAAATGGCCTTCCAGATGGCCGGGGGGACCGCGCTCGCGGCCGTCGCCGGAATGATCGTGGTGTTCGCGCTGTATCCGCATATCGACGGATTCTTGCTGCTGTCGGCCGTGCTCCTGCCGTTCCTGATGCTTGGCGTCTTCATCAGCACGCGGCCCGGCATGATGGGCGTTGGCGTCGGTTACTGCATCTTCTTCTGCTTTCTCGCCGGTCCCGACAACGTCATTCAGTACGATCCGTCAGCCTTCATCAACGACGCCATCGCGCTGGTCGTTTCCATGCTCGTTTGTTCGATGGCATTTGCCGTGCTGCTGCCCACGGACGCGCCGTGGCTGCGCCGTCTGCTGACGCGTGAACTGCGGCGGCAAGTAGTGACAGCCAGCAAGAGCAGCCTGACCGGGCTCGCGATGCGTTTTGAAAGCGGCGCGCGCGATCTGCTTTCGCAGATCGATGCGCTCGCGGCGGGTCGAGAGGATCTGCAGCGCGAAGCATTGCGCTGGATGTTCGCGGTGCTTGAAGTGGGCCACGCGGTGATTGATCTGCGTACCGAATTGAGCCGCTCGGATACGGGCACTGACACAGGCACAACGGCGCGGGCGTCCAGGGCGTCAATCAAGCAGGCACTGCATCAGGTAGCGCGACTCTTCGATCACCCTACCCCTCGACGCTTCCATGCGGCGTTGTCGGCGACCACGCTGGCCATCGACGATCTGCGTGCGCAGCTCGATACCGTGCACGAGCCTCGCGAGGAACGCCGTCGGCTGCAACGGATGTCGAGTCATCTGCATTTCATTCGTACGGCCTTGCTCGATCCACAATCGCCGCTAGGCCAACTCAGCCAGCAAGAACCTCCGCAGAAAGGAGCGCCCCATGCCGCGTGATATCGCCATTCTCGATGCCTACGTACCGACGATCCTGCTGCTGTTTATCGCGGGCGGCTTGCTGACCTGGTTCATCGACCGGCTGCTCGCGCTCACGGGCTTGTATCGCGCCGTGTGGCATCCGTCGCTCTTTCGCGCATGTCTGCTCGTGTGTACCTGCGGCCTGCTTGGACTCGCGGTGTATCGCTGAACCATCGCTGAAATATTGTTGAAGGACTAAAACGGATCATGATCATCAGGAAAATTTTCGGCATCTTCATGACTGCGCTCATTTTCTGCGCGGCCATCTTGATCGGGCGCGTGCTCTGGGTGCATTACATGGACCAGCCGTGGACCCGCGACGGCCGCGTGCGCGCCGACGTCATCAACGTCGCGCCGGATGTCTCCGGCGCCGTTGTGACCATGCCGGTCGCCGATAACGAGTTCGTGCACAAGGGCGATCTACTGATGGAAATCGATCCGTCGCATTACAAGATCGCGGTACAACAGGCGCAGGCCACCGTCGCAGCACGCAACGCGGATTTACGCATGCGCCGCGACGACGCCGCGCGCCGGGCGGATCTGGACAACGAGGTGGTGTCGAAGGAATCGCGCGATAACGCAAGCCAGGCCGCGTCCGGCGCCGCCGCGAACTTGCAGCAGGCACAGGCAGCGCTCGATGCCGCTGAGCTCAATCTGGCGCGCACCAAGGTGTTCGCGCCGGTAGACGGCTACGTGACGAACCTGAACGTGCATCGCGGTGACTACGCGACAACCGGCGCAGCGAAGCTCGCTATCGTCGATAGTCACTCGTTCTGGGTCTACGGATATTTCGAGGAAACGAAGCTGCCGCGTGTGCGTATCGGCGATAAGGCTGAGATGCAGCTGATGAGCGGCGGTGTGTTGAAAGGTCACGTGCAGAGCATTTCGCGCGGCATCTATGACCGCGATAACCCGCAAAGCCGTGAACTGCTCGCCGATGTGAACCCCACGTTCAACTGGGTGCGGCTCGCGCAGCGGGTGCCGGTACGTATTCATATCGACGAGGTTCCGGCGGACGTGGTGCTGGCCGCGGGAACGACCTGCACCGTGGTCGTGGAGCCTACCGGCAAGCAGAGTAGTTAAACGACTAACGGACGTCTAGCGAGTCGAACGTTTCCTGAGTCGTATCGATAACCATGAGCCCCGCCCTCAAGCCCGGTTTCACGGTCGGGTTCGGAAATACGATGCGCTCCTCGTCGCGAAGCACTTCATACGTGTAATCGTCATCCTCGGCGAGTACCGTTCCGCGCGCGAACGGAGTGAAGTTCGCGACATCGCCAGCTACGTGAAGCTTGAACGCCTCGCTCTGTTTATCGATTTGCCCGACGACCGTGAATACCTTCAACGTCTGGTTGGACGGCGCACTCGGCGCAAGCCCCCCGATCAAGCGCCGCAATGCGGCGTCTGATGCGGCAAAGCGCGAGAGATCGTTATGCCCGAATGCCCGAACCTTGCCAAGCTCCAGCGTGCACGCGAGCGCGCCTGATTGCTCCGCCGTGAAATGCGTGAACGTATTCGACTTCTCCTTGTGCAGCAATACGGCCGACAACCCCGCATCCCGCAACCAGTCGAACATCACGCGCGACAGCGGCGCGCCCGTGTACGGCAGCAACGCAAACTGCTCGAACACTGAGGGCCGGATAGCCGTGTGCATGTCGATGTGCCACTTGGCGTGCTCGGGATCGGCGCCTTCGAAAAACGCACGCGTCACGTTCTCCAGCTCGGCTGCACGCGGCGCTTCGTGACTTGCTGCGAGTTGAAGATAGCGGCCATTGAACAGCCGGTTGAGATCGTCGTCGCGATACCGGCAAGACGCCCGCATCGCGTCGATGTTGCCGAAGATGACCAGCATGTGGCTCTTCAACGCCGCCTTGCCGCTCGCGATATCCGCGACAAGCATCGACAGCATTTCGATCGGCGCGGTTTCATCGCCATGAATCCCCGCCGACGCCACCACGCTTTGCAGTACCGCGCCCTCGGGTTCAAAGCGAACAATGCCATCGCCGAGCCACGTCCACTTCACACCGCTTGGCAAGGTGCCTTCAGTCAGCGCGGGGGTTTTCCCATCGAGAACAAAGTCGAGAAAGTTCTCGAACATGGCCGGCTCAACGCTGGAAGTCATAGATCGCACCAAGCTTGAGAATTCCAGTCAGCGCATCAAGCGCCGCGCGCGATTCATCGACGAGTTTCAGATCGGCGAGATCGGCGGGCGCAATGCGGTCGCGATAGTGCGTGTCGATCCAGGCATCCAGTTGCGCGAACAACGTGTCGTTCATCCACACGCCTGGATTCACGGCGCCCCGCTCTGCATCGTCGAGCACCACGCGCAGGCGCAGGCAAGCAGGACCACCGCCGTTCTTCATGCTTTCGCGAAGATCGAAGACCAGGACGTCATCGATAGAAGTGGACCGTGCATGCAACGAATCAAGGTACTTGGCGACCCGCGCGTTTTCCCGGCACTCCTGCGGCACGACCAGCACCTGCCGGCCGTCGGGCCGTGTCAGCAACTGGCTGTTGAACAGATACGACGAGACGGCATCGGCCACGCTCACTTCGTCTTCCGGCACTTCGATGGCGGTGAATGCGCCGCCATGTGTTTCTAGTTTCGCGCGGAGCTGCTCATACACGTTGCCCTGGTCGAGGAACGCCCGTTGGTGGCAAAACAAGGTGTTCCGGTTGCCCACGGCGATCACGTCGTTATGAAACACGCCTGCATCGATCACATCAGGAAGCTGTTGCGCGAACACGGTGGCGTCGTCAGACAGTCCGTGAAGGCGAGCGACCGCACGGCTTGCTTCCAGCGTCTGACGCGCGGGGAAACGCTTCGGTTCAGCCCCACCCTGAGCGTATTCGCTGCGTCCGTAGACGAAAAACTCCACGCCCTTCTCGCCGTACTCGTTGCAAAATCGCGTGTGGTTGGCCGCGCCTTCATCGCCTAACGCAGGCGTGCCCGGCAACGCATGATGAATCCTGAAATGCTTCTCATCGGAGAAAATGGCCGAGAGTGAACGGCGCGTTTCTTCATGCTCGATCGCACGATGCAACTTCGTGCTCAGGTTAGCCGGCGTGAAATGCACGCGGCCATCGTTCGTATCCGCCGATGGGCTCACGGTCGCCGCGTTCGCGGTCCACATGGCCGAAGCGGAACTCGCAGCGGCCAGCAATTCCGGCGCTTCTCGCGCAGCGCGTTCGATGACCGTAGCGTTGTCGCCGGTGAAACCAAGGCTGCGCAGCAACTTGAGCGACGGCCGTTCGAGCGGTGGCAGCACGCCCTGGTGAAATCCAAGGTCGGCCAACTGCTTCATCTTGCGCAGCCCTTGCTTTGCCGCGGCCTTCGGATTAGCGGCCGATCTCTCGTTGTTGCGCGACGCGACATTGCCGAACGACAGCCCCGAGTAGTTGTGCGTCGGGCCGACCAGCCCGTCGAAGTTCGCTTCGAATGCTTGCATCGTGGTTCCTCAGAACTGAAGGCCGGGCGAGACGCTCGCGGGCATTTGCAACTGGGTGCTTTCGACGGATGCCATAGGATACGAGCAGTAGTCCGCTGCGTAAAACGCACTCGGACGCTGGTTGCCGGAGCGGCCAATACCACCGAACGGCGCCGCCGACGACGCGCCGTTAGTCGGCCGGTTCCAGTTCACAATACCGGCGCGAATGGCGCGCTGAAAGTGTGTCCATGCGGTTTCATCGTCGGCTAACAAGCCTGCGGATAAACCGAATGCGGTGTCGTTGGCGCGCTCTATTGCCTGATCGAAGCTGCTGTAGCGCGTGAGTTGCAGCATGGGACCGAAGTGTTCTTCGTCGGGGATGTTACGCGCATTCGTGACGTCAAGGATCGCGGGTGTGACAAAGCCGAGCTGCGCAGAACGTTGCGTCATTTCAAGCAACGGCTTGGCGCCCGCTTCGATCAAATGCGTCTGCGCCCGCACGAGGTTCGCCGCTGCGCGCGCTGAGATCACCGCCCCCATGAACGGTTGCGGGTCGGCATCGAAGGCGCCGGTTTTGATCTTCGATGTCACATCGATCAAACGCTGGGTGAACCGCTCGCCGAATGCGTTATCGGGAACGAACAACCGACGCGCGCACGTGCAACGCTGCCCCGCCGACAAATACGCCGACTGGATCGTGTGATGCACGGCGGCATCGATGTCCTCGACTTGAGCCACGACCAGCGGATTGTTGCCGCCCATTTCCAGCGCGAGCACGATCTCCGGACGTCCGCCGAATTGCCGATGCAACAAGGTGCCGGTATCCGAGCTGCCGGTGAAGAACAAGCCATCGATCTGCCGATGATTCGCCAGTGCGATGCCGGTGTCCTTCTCGCCTTGCACCAGATTCAGCACACCCGCAGGCAAGCCGGCTTGCGTCCACAAATCCACCGTCAACGCCGCAACGCCGGGCGCGAATTCCGATGGTTTGAACACAACCGTATTTCCCGCAATCAACGCCGGGACGATATGCCCGTTCGGCAAATGTCCCGGGAAGTTGTAAGGCCCAAACACGGCCACAACGCCATGCGGGCGATGCCGCAATACCGCGATGCCATCGGCCATTTCCTGGCGCTTCTCGCCGGTACGCTCGTGGTATGACTTGACAGAGATATCGACCTTGGCGGCCATCGTTGCGACTTCGGTCCGCGCTTCCCACAACGGCTTGCCCGTCTCGAGACCGATGGTATGAGCCAGCGTTTCCTTGTGCTCGGTCAGCAGCGCCGCGAACCGCCGCGCGATCGCGATGCGTTCGTCCAGCGTCAACGCGGACCATGAAGCGAACGCGCGTCGTGCCGAAAGCACCGCGCGTTCAACGTCCTGAGCCGCCGCGCTCGCGCCTTCCCAAACCACGTCGCCATTGCCCGGATTACACGATGCAAACGGTGCGCCGGTACCCTCAGTCCAAGTACCATCGATAAACAATTGAGTCGAAATCTTCGTCATGTTCCTTGTCCTTGACTTGCGTCCCTAACTTGCGTCCCTAACTTGCGTCCCTAACTTGCAATGTTCGTTGCGTTCTTCGGGCGCGGTTGCGATGCAAGTACGCGCACCGTATCGCCAGCTTGCACGCGCAGCGCTGCGGCTTCCGACGGTGTCAACAGGAAGGTGCCCTCCTCGGGCACGCCGAACGTCGCGCCACAGCGGAAGTCGTCGAGCGATGTATTCGATACCAGGCTGCGAGCCTCGCCATGCTCAGCACGCTCACCAATGCGCACCGTCACCAGCACGCTCTCGCGCACAGTACGCAAGTCAGCAATGTGGCATTCCAGGACTGGGCCGGCATCGAAGATATCGACGTGATTTTCATAGCGCAGCCCTTCCGTTTCGAGCATCTTGCGCGCAGGCATGGTGTCGCGATGCGTCAAGCCGACCGCCGCTTGCGCGTCTTCGGGCAACATCGCGAGATAGACCGGGTACCGTGGCATCAACTCGGCCAGGAACGACTTCTTGCCGTGCGAGCTGAGATAGTCGGCGGCGTTGAAATCGATCTGGTAGAAGTGCGATCCAACCGCCTGCCAGAATGGCGACGCGCCGCTTTCATCGAAGTGGCCACGCAGTTCAGCGCACAGACGCTCCGGGAACCGCTCAGGAAATTGCGCAATAAACATGAAGCGCGAGCGCGATAGCAAACCACCCACGCCTGCCGTGCGATATCGCGGGCTCAGGAAAAGCGAACAGACTTCGGCGTAACCGGTGAGATCGTGGGAAATGTTAAGCAGGGACATCTTGGTCCACACGCCCAGGTCGCGACTGGCATGCACGACCGTCGACACACGATAGTTATAAAACGGCTGCTCCAGCCCGACTTCCGTTTCAATACCGCAGACGCCTGCAATATCGCCAGTAGCGGTGTCTTCCATCGCGAACAAATAACCTGCTTCGAAGGCTTCAGCCTCATCGGCGAGTGTGCGCCGTGCACGTTCAACGCGCGCGCTCAGCGCGTCGCGATCCGGTTTGAAGGTGGTCAGTCCCGGTCCGGTCTCGTGCGCGAGCGCGACGAGCGCGTCGACATCTCCGGGCTGCACGCAGCGGACAACGATCATTGCAATTCTCCCGAAGCCTGATGAAGCGGCACACAACGCACCGTGTCGGAATCTTTCACGCTTAAAACCTCGCACAGTTCGGCAGACAGCGGCGCACCGGTCGTGCGCGAAGACGGCAGATTGACTACCGCGCAACGAAATGCGTGCGCGCCGCCGGCTGCGATCAGGTACGGCGTGCCCGGCGTGCCTGTGTCATCCAGCGCAGTCCGCACGGCGCGCACTTCATTGGCCAGCACGGACGCACTGCGCTCCACTGCGACGGTCAGAACCGGGCCGGCATCGAAGATATCGACGAAACGATCCGGCTCGAATCCTTCTTCAAGGTGGATGTCATACGCGAGCAATGCACCGTCGTCCGGCTCCCCCAACACTCTTTGGGCTTCAGGCGGCAACAGCGGCACGTAGAGCGGATAACTCGGCATCACTTCGGCGATAAACGTACGGCTGCGGCCGCCCGATTCAAGTTCGACCTGCTCGAAATCGCGGCCGAAGAACTTGCGCCCGACCGCCTCCCAGAACGGCGACACGCCGGCGTCATCGGTGACGCCGAGCATCAGCGAGAAGACGTCGTCGGAGAAACGCTTGCGGTTAGCGGCCACGTACATCATGCGGGCGCGAGAGAGCAGATGCGCGGCGGCATCGTGCGTCGCTTCGCGCACCGATGGGTCGACATAGAAGCCCGTCAAGCGGCTCTTGCCGGTGAGTTCGTGCGACATGGTGAGCGCGTGGATCTTGCGGTTCACCTTGAGTTCGCGCGAAGCGTGGATCAGCGCGTCATTGCGAAACGCGTAGAACGGTTCCGAATATCCCGCCGATGCCACGATGCTCGACGTGCCGAGCAACGCGCCGGTCGCGGTCTCTTCTAGCACGAAGAGATAAAACTCCTCGCCCGGAAACTCGACTTCCGCGCGAAACGAATCCTCAGAAAGCGCAACGCGCGTTTCCAGCACACGGCGGTCGCGCGGCAACGAATGCAGCACCGGATGCGCGGCATTCGCCATCCGTTCGAGCGCGTCGAGATCGGCGAGTCTTGCGGGGCGGACGATTAACATCGGCGGTTCCGTTGGTTGAGAGAATAGGCTGAAGACCGGGCTGAAGACCGGGCCGAAGTCCGCACGCTCACTGCGCTACGTCGGCGATGGCCTTTTCGATGCGCGCGAAGCCCTCGTCGAGATCGGCCATCGGCATGATCAGGGACGGCGCGAAACGCAGCACGTTCGGCCCGGCGATCAGCATGATCACGCCGTGTTTCGCGGCAGCGGTGAGCACGTCCTTGGCACGGTCCTTGTAGGCATCGGCGAGTTCGGCGCCGATCAGGAGACCCTTGCCGCGGATCTCCTTGAACACGGAGAAACGTTCATCGATGCGCTTCAGATGCGCCTTGATCGCGGCGCTGCGTTGCTGCACGCCTTCGAGCACGGCAGGGTCGCTGATCAATTCAACCACCTTGTCCGCGATAGCAGCCCCGAGCGGATTACCACCGTACGTTGTCCCGTGCACACCCACCTTGAAATGCGCGGCGATCTTGTCCGTGGTCAGCATTGCACCGATCGGGAACCCGTTGCCGAGCGCCTTCGCGGTCGTGAGGATGTCCGGCGTCACGCCGTAGCCCATGTACGCGTAGAACGAGCCGGTACGGCCCACGCCCGTTTGTACCTCATCAAAAATCAGCAGTGCGCCGTGCTGGTCGCAAGCGTCGCGAAGACCTTGGAGGAACGCGGGATCGGCGGGCAGCACGCCGCCTTCGCCCTGCACCGGCTCGACGATCACCGCGCAGGTTTGCGGACCGATTGCTGCACGCGCAGCAGCCAGGTCGTTAAACGGAAGATGCGTGATGCCTTGCGGCGTCGGGCCGAAGCCTTCGGCGTATTTCGGCTGGCCGCCCACGCTGACGGTGAACAGTGTCCGGCCGTGGAACGACTGAGTGAAGGAGATGATTTCGACTTTCTGCGGACCGCTGTTGTCGATAGCGTAACGGCGCGCGAGTTTCAGCGCGGCTTCGTTCGCTTCCGCGCCGGAATTCGCGAAGAACGCGCGGTCGGCAAAGGTCAAGTCGGTGAGGCGAGTCGCAAGCCGCAGCACCGGTTCGTTAGTGTAGCCATTGCCGATATGCCAGAGCTTCTGCCCTTGATCGTGGAGCACTTTCAGCAGTTCGGGATGCGCATGGCCCAACGCTGTCACCGCGATACCGCCGGCGAAATCGACATAGTCACGGCCTTCCGTGTCCCATACGCGAGAACCGAGTCCGCGATCCGGCACGAAATTCGCCGGAGAGAAAAGAGGCACCATCACTTCGTCGAACGTACCGCGCGTTACATTGAGATCCGTCATGAACCGCTCCTTTGCTTGTTCGGGTAATCCAGCTTACACATCGTTATCAGATGGTAGGCGCGCACGAGCGGCGCGTCTTGCGGGAACGCGACAAGGTTTCATGGTATTCGAGAGGAATGACGCGTGTAAGAAAGCTGAAAGATTCAGCCGAAAGAGTCAGCCGACAGACATAGGCGCGCGGCCGGTCGCTGCACGTCGGTCACGGCGCGATCATGCAGATCGCCCCGCCAGGGTCTCGCAGCCATGCCGGAGCCCACGCCGATAAGTCCAGCCTTACTTGAGACTGCCGGACAGGAATTGCTGCAGCCGTTCGCTTCTGGGGGTGCTCAGCACTTCACCTGGCGCGCCCTCTTCTTCCGTGCGGCCCTGGTGCAGAAACATCACATGATTCGATACATTGCGCGCAAAGCCCATTTCATGCGTCACGACAATCATCGTGCGGCCTTCTTCAGCCAGCTTCTGCATCACTTTCAGCACTTCGCCCACCAGCTCGGGATCGAGCGCGGAGGTGGGTTCGTCGAAGAGCATCACGTCGGGATGCATGGCGAGCGCCCGGGCGATAGCCACCCGCTGCTGTTGCCCGCCCGACAAATGCGACGGATATTGCTTTTCGACCTTTGGCGCCAGCCCGACCTTCTCCAGGCATTCGCGCGCGCGTTCGGTCGCTTCCTTCTTCGATAACCCCAGCACGTGCATCGGTGCTTCCATGACGTTTTCAATCGACGTCATGTGCGCCCACAAGTTGAAATGCTGGAACACCATCGCGAGCTTCGTGCGCACGCGCTGCAACTGCTTGTGGTCCGCG
>Ga0302314_10005772_pt1 | contig 22522 bp, 20 predicted proteins | sample III_Palsa_N2_3_FD_200533 | JGI IMG/M metagenome (GOLD analysis project Ga0302314, IMG submission 200533) | Peat permafrost microbial communities from Stordalen Mire near Abisko, Sweden - III_Palsa_N2_3 | ecosystem: Environmental > Terrestrial > Soil > Palsa > Peat permafrost | place: Sweden... | reverse complement strand
TGGGCGTCCAGCTTGCCGCTGATGAGGTTTTCTGCATGTTGCCCGATGGTGGTGAAAAGTTGCGGGTCGAGCGGGCTGATGGCGCTGACGTTGTGCGACGCGGGCGAGTCGCCGTAGAGTGGCTTGCCGACGATGGGGAGGATCGAGAGGTGAGTGAACATCTCCGGCCAGAACTCGTGGTTCGAGGCGGAGGGTAGCCAGGCCGTGGTGATGAGTGGAAGGATGCGGCTGGAGTTGGCAAGTGCAGTTTCCAGGCCGGGGCCGGCGGGGCCGAAGGCTTGCTTCAGATAACGGTGATGGACTTCGGGCGCGGTGTCGGGGTTGTAGAGATAGCGGCCCCAGAGCAGGTAGGTGACGGCAAATTTTGCGGTGTCGAGGTTGGGGGCGGCGAGCGCTGCGTCGGCGTAGGCGTTGCGGCCGCCGGGATGGCCGGAGCCTTCGCGGCCCTTGAAGGTGAGGGGGTCGCAGAGTTCCATGCCGGCGGCTCCGCAGAAGCTTGCGGCGCGACCGTAGCCCGAGGCGAGTGCGGGGTCGCCCCAGAGCAGATGGCGCTGCGTGCCGGGCCAGACGCGGAAGAGGAGGGCTGGACCTTGGCCGGGGCCGACGCCTTGCGGGTACTGATAGAAGTCTCCGTAACCGTAGCGGGTGAAGTTGCGTGCGCCCGAGGAGACGGCGAAGGTTCCAGTGACGCCGGTGCGTGGGTACTCGGCGGCGCGGATGTCGGCCTGGTGGTAGCTCAGGCCTTGGTGCTCGGCCCAGTATTTTGCGCCAGCTTTGACAGGCATACCGGTGGCGCGGGCGATCTCGATGGTGCGCTGGTCGAGGCCCTTGGCGTGGAGGTCGAGTTCAATGGTGCGGGGCTTGCCGTCCGGTGTGCGGGCAGCGGGCACGGCCTCCCAGAGTGTTTGCCAGAAGCCGTAGGAGCCTTCGGGGATGCCGCTCTCGCCGTGGATGCGCATGGTGAGGCCGGTGATCTGCGGGCAGGCTTTGAGGATGGCGGCGAGCGCGTCACGGCAGTAGGCGGCGTGCGTCTCCGGCGTGAGGCCGACGATGTGGTGGTCGGAGTGCGGGCTATCGGTCCACTGGTAGGCGTGGGTCCAGATGCCGAGTTGGAAGTCCATGCCGCGGCGGGCGGTTTCGGCGGCAATGAATTGCAGGGTTTCCAGGTTGCGCTGGCGCTCGCCGGGTTCAAGCGCGGGTTCGACGTGGACCTGCTCGTAGCCGGGGACTTCGACGAGGTACGGGTAAGGGAAGTGGAAGTAGTCGCCGGTAACGCCGCGAGGGAAGTCCCAGCCGAAGCCGAAGGCAAGGTTGAAGCGATTGAAGCGCGCGGCGGCTAGAGTATCGAGATAGGCGGTCCAGAAGGCGCGGTCGTAGAACCAGGGCTTGTCTTCGACTTCGGAGAGGAAGGCGCGGGCGACGCTTCGGACCTTGTTGGGAGTGGTCTCAATGATGGGCGCGGGGACGGACAACACATCCACCAAGTCGTCGGAGAACCGGATGCGGTCGGCGGCTTCGAGGATGGCATAGGTAATTCCGCGCACGTCCGAGCCGGTTACCAATACTTTGTCGTAGCCCGGAAGCAGCGCTGCCGCTTCGGGCGCAGTAAACGTAGGAAGGTCACGGAAGACCTTTGCCAGCGGGGAAGACACCGGAGCGATTCGAACCGTAAGCTCGACACCCGGGCCGTGTTGAGCCAGAAAATTGCCCGCGATTGCGTCGCGCAGCCTTCCAATGGCCCACTGCACGGGCTCGCTCTTGATGAGCGGCGAGTCTTCGTCAGTGACAATGACGATGCGGCGACCAATCGGAAACGCATTGGCCAGCCTCGTAGCGCCGACGGACGCGGCTGCGGCGCTGAGTTTCAGGAAAGTGCGGCGAGTGGCTCGCTTCGTCATCGTGGCGGCCTCAAGCGAAGCGCAGGCTGACTTTGCCCGCGTGGCCGAATGTGGCCTCGGCGTGCGAGCCGCGCGGCGCGGACGTGTTGCCGGTCCAGCTTCCGGTGGTGATCCACTGGCCGGTCTTGAGGCCTCCGGTGCGTGCGGCGCCCTGGTTGGCGAGGTAGGGCAGCAGCCGCATCAGGTCGCCGGACGTGTTCGAGCCTGTGCGCTGGACCTCCACCTTGCCGTCGATGGAGAGCGTAACCGTTTCGGTTGCAAAATCGATGCTCTTCCAGTCTGCGTATGCGGGGCCGTAGATGAAGCCGCCGTGCATCTGCAGGTCGGCGAGCGCGGAGAGATTGTTGGCCGCCTTCGGATCGATGAGGCCGCTTTCGAGCTCCTCGATGATGGGGTGGCAACTGGCGATGGTGGCGACGACCTCTTCGCGCGTGTAGGGGGTATCGCGCGGCGGCAGATCGGCCCCCAGCAGGAAGGCGATTTCTGCCTCGAGGACACGGTAGCGGAAGTTGGGACCGCTGAGGACCGCTCCGTCGGCGGCCATCCAGGCGCGCGGCATAGGCGCGAAGAACGGAGTGGCTTCGAGCGAGCCGGCGCCGATCTTCCAGCCGCCGATCTCACCGTAGGCCAAGGCCATCTCTTCGTGAACGCGGGCCACTTCCTCGAGCGACGTGGGCTGCAGTTCAGCCGGCAGGTCGGCGATGGGGGTGTGAGTGCGGCGTGCGTCGAGCAGCAGGTTAGCTGCCTCCATCATGTCTTTTTCGCGCGATCCGGAAATCATTGGGTGGCTCCAGTTTTGTGATCCCTGCCAGTGTCGCTCAAGCGGGCTGTCCCTGTCATGCCGGGGGCATATTGCGGAGCGTGGCATTTGCCAGTGAGCTGCCTGCGTCCTGGCGCGAATCGGTGATTGCCGAAGGTTTCGAAGTCGTGGTAGAAAAGTTCGCGAAAGTCCGGGCCGGACTTTACGGCTTCGAATCAATTGAAGTATCAAGGAGGAATCGCTATGGAAATTGGTCGAACGAGACGGTTGGCGTTGCTGTGCGTCGCGGTTGCCGCGCTGCTGTCGGCAGTGCAGGCATTGGCGGCGGTTGACGCGTACATGATCGTGAAGGGTGCGAAGCAGGGGGCGATCAAGGGCGATGCGGCAACCGGAGATGTTCAATTGAGCGGTGTGGTTCGGGACACACCGATAGCCGCCGGGGCCACGAGCGGCAAACGGATGCACAGTACGATCACGATCACCAAGAAGATCGATGTGGCGTCACCCAAGCTCGCGATGGCGGCAAGCTCGCATGAGGTCTTGAGCCAGGTGACGATCGTGTTCAACGGGGGCGGATCGGGTGCCGGTAAGCAGGCGCAGAAGGTTGATCTGACGAATGCGACGATCGTGAGCGTCAGGAAGGCCGGCGCCAGCGAGCAAATTACGTTGGACTACCAGACGATCGAGGTGACCTACGCCAAGGGCGGCAAGACCGCGACGGACGACTGGAGCGTGCCGAACTAGAGACGGCGGTCCATTTGCGCCCGGTCGCAGGGACGAGGGATGGTCTAGACTCGAAGCATCGAAACGCCGGGTACATCAATCGACGTGACGGCCGAACCGCAGCTCCACCGCAGCCTCAGTTTGCGCGACGCGGTGGCGCTGAACATGCTGGACATGATCGGGGTGGGGCCGTTCATTACGCTGCCGCTGATCCTCGCGGCGATGGGCGGGCCACAGGCGATGCTGGGCTGGATTCTGGGCGCGGGACTGGCACTATGCGACGGGCTGGTGTGGGCGGAACTGGGCGCGGCCATGCCAGAGGCGGGCGGATCGTACGCGTTCCTGCGCAGGATTTATTCGGGCGCGGATGGGACGCGGAAGCTGGGACGCTTCCTGGCATTTCTCTTCATTTTTCAACTCACGTTTTCAGCGCCTCTGTCGGTGGCGTCGGGGTGCATCGGACTCAGCCAGTACGCGGCGTATCTGTGGCCGGGGCTTGCAGGGCACACGGCGACGCACCTGCTGCGTGTGGGTCCGTATAGCGCAGGCGTGAGCGCGGGACCGGCGACGTTGGTGGCGATTGGCGCGGTGCTGCTTGCGATGCTTCTGCTGTATCGCGGGCTTACTGGGCTGCGCGTGGTTACAGCGACGATGTGGTGCTCGGTGATGGGACTCGTGGCCTGGATATTGGTCACGGGGCTGGTGCACGGGCATGTGGCGCAGGCGTTCACCTTTCCGCCGGGCGCGTTTGCTCTGACGCCGGGATTCTTCCTCGGGCTGGGATCGGCGATGCTGATCGCGACCTACGACTACTGGGGCTACTACAACATCACGTTCCTCGGCGGCGAGGTGAAGGATGCGGCGCGCACGGTGCCGCGCGCGATCCTGATCTCGATTGCGCTGGTGGCGGCGATGTACCTGGCGATGAACATCTCGGTTCTGGCGGTGCTGCCGTGGCAGGGAATCGTCGGTGCGGGCAGCATGGATGCTCGGCGGGCGGTGATCTCGACCTTCATGGAGACAGCGTACGGGCCGCAGATTGGGCAGATGCTGGGCAAGGTCGCTGCTGTGCTGGTGATGGTGACGGCGTTTGCCAGCGTCTTTTCGCTGCTGCTGGGCTACTCGCGCATCCCCTATGCGGCGGCGCGGGACGGCAACTACTTCCGCGTGTTTGGCAGGCTGCACCGCAACGGCTTCCCGCATGTATCGCTGCTGGTGCTGGGCGCGGCGGCCATTTGCTTCTGTTTCTTTTCGCTGGCGGATGTGATTGCGGCGCTGGTGGTGCTGCGGATTCTGCTGCAGTTCCTGATGCAGCATGTGGGCGTGATTTATCTGCGGCGGAGCCAGCCGGGGCTCAAGAGGCCGTTCAGGATCTGGCTCTATCCCCTGCCGCCGCTGCTGGCGATTTGCGGGTTTGTCTACATATTGGTGGAGCGGGTGAACTTCCAGCGGGAGATTCTCGGCGCCGGGGTGGTGATTGTGGTGGGAACCGCTGTGTATGCGGTGCGGGAGAGGCTGCGGCGGTCCGCGCACACCGGCTAGCTCGCAACTTTGTTTAGGTTTTGTACAAATGCTGTCTGGGTTTTGCATCCAGAATGAACGCGGGCGCGTAATTAGGTAGTCTAAGCAAAGGGCCCAGTGGTGCGGCGCTGGTTTGGATGCCCGGCGCTCAGGAGACGAACTAATGTTGATTAGGAAGAGCGGAAGTCTGGAAGGCAGGATTGCGTCGTCGGAGATTACGCCCAGGAGCGAGTTCTTCAACCGGCGGAATTTTCTTACGGGAGCGGCGGCGCTGGGAGTTGGTGCGCTGGCGCTGAAGCAGGTGCCGGGGTTGATCCATCCGGATACAGTGCATGCGGACCAGAAACTGGCGACGGTGCCCTCGAAGTACGCGGTGCCCGATGCGCAGACACCGTTTGCGAAGGCGACGACCTACAACAACTACTACGAGTTCGGCACCGACAAGAGCGATCCAGCGAAGAACGCCCACACGCTGCACACGCGGCCGTGGACGGTGCAGGTGACGGGGTTGGTGAAGAAGCCGCAGACGCTCGACATCGACACCATCATGAAGTACCGGCCGATCGAGAGCCGCGTCTACCGGCATCGCTGCGTGGAGGCGTGGTCGATGGTGATTCCGTGGGACGGCTACTCGTTCAGCGAGTTCATCTCGGCGATGGAGCCGCTGCCCAGCGCGAAGTATGTGCAGTTCATCTCCGACAACAAGGGCAGCGACATGCCGGACAAGCCGGAAGTGCTCGACTGGCCTTACTCGGAGGGGCTGCGGATGGACGAAGCGATGAATCCGCTTTGCCTGTTGACCTTCGGCTGCTACGGCGAGGCGCTGCCGAACCAGAATGGCGCGCCGATCCGGATTGTCAGCCCGTGGAAGTACGGTTTCAAGAACGGCAAGAGCATCGTAAAGATTGTCTTCACGGATAAGCAGCCGCATACTTCGTGGAACGAGAGCGCGCCGAGTGAGTACGGCTTCTACTCGAACGTGAACCCGCAGGTGGACCATCCGCGGTGGTCGCAGGCGCATGAGCGGCGGATTGATTCGAGCCCGTTCCCGAAGACGATTCCGACGCAGATGTTCAACGGCTACGGCGACCAGGTGGCCAGCCTGTACGCCGGGATGGACCTGAAAAAAAACTACTAGGACGACCGATGCCGACTAAGTGGATTCCATATGTGAAGGCGCTGGTTCACGTGGTGTGCCTGCTGCCGTTCTTCAAGCTGATTGAGCTTTATCGGTCCGGGGCGCTTGGGCTGATGGCAGACCCGGTCAACTACATAACGCACTTCACCGGATACTGGGCGCTTTTCCTCCTGCTGGCATCGTTGGCGGTGACGCCGGTGCGGCGGCTGCATCCGAAGCTGGCTAACCTGATCCGCTTCCGGCGTCTGCTTGGGTTGTATGCGTTTTTTTATGCGACGCTGCACCTCGCGACGTATGTGTTTCTGTTCTCGGGCTATGATGTGCCGACCGCGTGGGTGGGCCTCAAGGGCGGCCACGTCGGCGTTCTTTGGGAGCAGTGGAAGCTGGTGTGGCCTACGGTTCTCGACGACTTGAAGAAGCGGCGATTTATCCAGGTGGGGCTGTTGGGCTGGTTCCTGCTCTTTCTGCTAGCAATTACGTCTCCGGCATTTGTCATGCGCTGGATGGGCGGCAAGGCGTGGCGGCGCCTGCATTACCTGGTCTACGCCGCGGCGATGGCCGGCTGCATCCACTATTGGTGGCTGGTGAAGAAGGGCGTGAAGGAGCCGCTGCCGTTTACGCTGGTGCTGACCGCGCTGCTGCTAGCGCGGGTGGTCTGGACCATCAAGGGCAAAATGGCGGCAAACGAGAGAAACAAGCCGGTCCTGGCCCAGCGATAGGGCGGCCTTCCCATCTGCGTTGTGGCCGCGTATTCTGAGCGCAACTTCTTGCTGGCGCGCAGGTTTAAGCCAGAGGAGAGGCCCCGCTATGCGCAGAACCCTTGTCGTTGCTCTTGCCCTGATTTCCGTCTCAACCATTTCGCTGCTGGCGCAGGACGATGCTCCTTTGCCCGACGCCATGCAGAAGGCGACGGCGAAGACATTTGCCGCGAAAGGCAAGCTTGCGCCGCCGAAGCCCGCAGCCGCGAAGACCGACCCCCTGGTCCCTCTGACCGAACGCGAGCACGCGGAGCAGATCCTCGACCGTTTCACCTTCGGGCCGCGGCCTGGCGATGTGGACCACGTGCTGGCAATGGGCGAGGGCAAGTGGTTCGAGCAGCAGTTGAATCCCGACGCGATTAAGGACCCCGCGCTCGACCGGCGCATGGCCGACTTTCCCACGCTGAACATGACGCCCGAGCAGGCGCTGACCGTCTTCCCGGACCGTGGGACGATCCAGCGCGTTGCGGACGGGAAGCAGCCGCTGCCGGCTGATCCCTTGCTGGCCGCGATGTATGAGGTACAGGTTGCGAAGCTGCGCATCGAGGCCGCTGCGCGCAAGACCGATGCGGCGGGCAATCCGCCGGCCGAGCCGAGCGATGCTGAGAAGGCTGCCGACAAGCAGGAGGGCCAGATCACAGCCGCACGCATCGCGGGCGAACTGTTTGCGATGCCGAAGAACCAGCGCATGGCGGCGCTGATCCAGATGCCAGTGGAGGATCGGATCGCCTTTACCACTAACGTCGGCGGCGACCAGAAGAACTTGCTGATGGCGGACTTCAATCCGCGCGAACGCGAGATTTTTCAGGGTATGGCTGCGGGTGTGGGCGCGCAATACCAGATCGGCCAGGAACTGGCGCAGGCCAAGATGGTGCGCGCGATCGTGAGCGAGCGGCAGTTGCAGGAGGTGATGACCGACTTCTGGTTCAATCACTTCAACATCTACATCGCCAAGGATTCGGACCAGTGGTACACCACCGGCTACGAGCGTGACGTGATCCGCAAGAACGCACTGGGCAAGTTCGGCGACCTACTGCTGGCAACTGCGCAGAGCCCGGCGATGATGGTGTACCTCGACAACTGGCTGAGCATTGGGCCGGACTCGTTGGCGAACGGCGTGAACCCGGCTAACCCGCGGTCGAAGCCGGGGAACAAGGGCCTGAACGAGAACTACGGTCGCGAGATCATGGAACTGCACACGGTCGGTGTCAACGGCGGCTACACGCAGGCCGACGTCACTAACCTTGCGGCCATTCTCACCGGCTGGACCGTGAACCAGCCGAATCTGGCAGGTGCCTTCCAGTTCGATCCGAAGCGGCATGAGCCGGGCGCCAAGGTGTGGCTCGATCACCGGATCGGCACGGGGCAGACGTTTGTGCCGCAAGGCGGATCGGCCATCAACGCGGAACTAGCGGCGAGAACAGCGCCCGTGATGAACGACTCGATGGACGAGATGATGATGGGCGGCGGCACCGCGCAGAAGGCTGCGGCACTGGCAAACTTTCCCGGCAACGAGGGGATGAAGGAGGGTTTGGAGGCGCTGAATCTGCTCGCGCACAGCCCGCAGACGGCGCACTTCATCAGTTGGAAGATCGCGCAGCGGTTCGTAGCGGACGATCCTCCGCCCGCGCTGGTGGACCGCATGGCGAAGACGTTTCTCTCATCCGATGGCGACATCAAGGCCGTGCTGCGGACGCTGGTGCAGAGCCCCGAGTTCAACTCGACGAAGTATTTTCGCAACAAGGTGAAGACGCCGATGGAGTTCCTGGCTTCGGCTTACCGCACCACGCTGACCGATCCGACGAACCCCGGCGCGCTGGTGAACACGATCCGGCAGATGGGCATGGAGCTTTATCATGCGCTGCCACCGACGGGGTACTACATCACCGCGGATAAGTGGATGAATACAAGCGCGCTGGTCGACCGGCTGAACTTCGCGTATCAACTGACGAACGGTAAGTTCGCCAACCAGAAGTTCGACGCACCGAAGGTGGTCGCGCTGGGGCTGCTGAGCCAACCGTCGCAGCCGCAGCAGGTTGCAAGCACAAGCCCGGTGCGAGTTACTCCGACCTACGCAGACGCAACGTGGACGGTGCCTACGCCGACAGCGCAGCCTGCCACACCGTCTGGCACCGAGGTTGCGTTAAAGGTGCTGGAGACGACGCTGATTGGCGGCGACGTTTCGAGCCAGACGAACCAACTCATCCACCAGCAGATGGTGCAGGCGAACGAGCAAAACACGAGCCCGGGCGACATGCTGAACCTGCTAACCGCGCTGGTAATGGGCGCGCCGGAGTTTCAGTTGCGGTAACGGCAAAGAAAAATCGACTACGGATGAACGCGGATAAGACGGGATCAAGATCGATTGATTCTGGCTGTCTGACTCCGTCTCTTGATGAGAAGTTTCTCTTGTTATGATCCGCGTCAATCCGTGTTCATCCGTGGTCGGTCTTGACGGCGTGCCACGAAACTCAACGCCGCGCCGCGATGCGAAAGATGCGGCTGGCGTGTGCGTCGAGTGTAAGCGTGAGGCCGTCCGGTCGGCTCGCAACGTCGGCGGCGGTGATGAGGTCGTGCAGCGTGGGTGGCGCGCCGTCTGCGAAATGCGTGTCGCGCAGCGAGTCAACTTCGTGCCATGACAACTTGATCTCCGCGGAGGCCTGGTCGAGGTTGAAGAGGGCCAGCACCGCGGAACCGTCAGGGTAGGTGGTGAGCCACGCCTGCTGTGGCTTGTTGCGCAGGTGCTGAATGTCGAGCGGGCGCGCCGAAACACCGGCCTGGTCGACGGCGATGATCTCGCGGTTCGAGATGAGCGCCAGGTCGCCCGCATCCATCTTGGTCAGGTCGGAGCCGAGAAACAGTGGCGCGCACGAGACGGCCCACAGCGTGAACATGGATTGGCGCTCGGCCGGAGTGATGCCGTCTCTGTCGCCGTTGCCGAGTTCCAGAGTGTCGAGATCGTTCCAGCCGCCGCCTGCTTCAGAGCCTGGCCCGGCGTACGGAATCCAACGGACGACGTCGGCAAAGCGCACGACCACCTTGGACCAGAGGGTGAGATTGCCGTGGATGGTGGGGTCGGGTGAGGTGTCACAGGCGCCGTAGCATTCGATGTCGTTCTCGATGCGCCAGCCGTTTGAAGTGGCGCGCCACAGCGGGGCCTGGTCGATAGAGAGATAGTTCGAGAGCTCCAGCCAGATCGGGTGCGAGGCGTGTGCGAGCGCGGCGTGCCACTGGCGCAGCTCTTCGCGGTTGTCGGAGGGAGAGCGGCCGCCGCCTGGCCCGACGAAGTCCATTTTGATGAAGTCGACGCCCCAGCGATCGAACTGCGCCACCTGCGAGCGAATGTAAGCAGCCGCCGCGGGCTTGGAGAAGTCGATGCGGTAGGCGCCCAGCCGCGTGCTGCCGAGCTGCGTCGTGTCGGTGATGTCGGCGATGTGCGCCGTGGTGCCCTCGATCGGCGAATTCTGCTTCAGCAGCTTCTCGGGGATGCCTGGGTTGAGATAGATGCCGAACTTGAGCCCTTGCGCGTGCATGTACTTCGCCATGCCGTCCATGCCGTCGGGGAAGGATGCCAGCTTGGGCTTGGGGATGCCGTGGTCGTCGAAGCCGTCGGTCCAGCCGTCGTCGACGTTGATGTAGCGATAGCCAAGCTCGCGGAGATGATTCGCGATCAGCGCATCGGCCTGCGCTTTGATGTTCTCCTCGGTGGGCTTGCCGCGGATGAGGCTCCACGAACTCCAGCCCATGTAGGGCTTAGCGGCGAAGGCAGGCTGCGCGGATTTCTTTGGGGATTGCGCGACGGTTGGAGCGGAAATCGCGACGACGGCAGCGAGCAGAAGGCAAAGACGCATGCGGGGAATTATAACGATCCGCACCGGCTGCTTTCAGAGCCCGGCGAAGAGGTCGGTAGTCTGCTCCGCGGCCCGCGGCTCGGGCGTGGCCGCGAGCGTGTAGACCTCCTGTCCGGCGCGCTTCTCGAAGAACGACTTGAACTTCTCCATCAGCGGGAGCTGCGAGGTGTGCGCGTGGAAGGCTTCGAACTTACGCGCCTGCACGCTGGTGACGTCGAGCGTGACCGTCCAGGGCGCGGGCAGTGGTGAAGGCCGGCCAGGGAAGAAGAAGTGCGTCGTGTTGTAGTAGAGACGCTGCGCAATGTGAATCGCCCCCAGTTCGGGGAAGCGCTTGGGCGACGCAGCCCAGTGGAACGCCGCAGTGGTAAACGCCGAGACCATGGTGTGGTCGGCGTGCGTATTCATCGCGCCGTCTTGCCCGAAGGTGAGGACCACCTGCGGCTTCAAGTCGCGGATACGCTTGACCAGCATCGCGGCCGTCGTAGAGAAGTTGGCGAACTCCAACTGAGCGTCCTGGTAGTCGAGTAGTTCGTAGTGGGTGACGTCAAGGATCTTGCAGGAGTCCTCGAACTCGGCACGGCGCATTGCGCCCAGTTGCGCACCCGAAGCTGCATCGCCGCGATTGGTGGCGGCCTGGCCGTCGGTGAAGCATAGGACGGTGGTCTCGACGCCGGCCTCGGCGGCCAGCATCAGCGCGCCTCCGAAGGCAAAGCATTCGTCGTCGGGATGGGCGGTTACGCAGAGAAGTTTGAGCGGAGCTTTATCGGTCATCGTTCATCCAAGGGTAACTCACGCCCGGGCGACTGACCCCGCCGGCGCTAAGAGTCGCTGACGGCTTCGAGTTCGGAGTGTTCGAGAATCACATCGTCGAGCAGCGATTCGTCTGCCAGCGGATCGTCGAACAGGAAGCCCGTCGGCTCGAGTTGGCCGGCGATCAGCGCGCGAACTGGCGCGAAGCTCCTGCGGTGCAGCGCACAGGGGCCCAGCGCGACCAACGAGCGCAGATGCATCGGCGTTCCATAACCCTTGTGCGCGGCCAGCCCATAGCCTGGGTGCTGCGCATCCAGTTCGCGCATCAGGCGGTCGCGGTGCACTTTGGCGACCACCGAAGCCGCTGCAATCGAGAGCGAGAGCGCATCACCATATATGAGCCGCGTCTGCGCGCAGGAATGGTCGATGCGCATAGCATCGATCAGCAGGTGGTCGGGTGCTACGGCGAGACCGTGCACCGCGGCCAGCATGGCAATGCGCGTGGCCTGGTAGATGTTGACGCGGTCAATCGTCTCGGCGTCCACCTCGGCGACTGAAATGGCCAGCGCGGTTTTCCGAATACGGCCGTCGAGCTTCTCGCGGTCCTCGCGGGTAAGCTGCTTGGAGTCCTTTAGCCCGGCGCGCGCCAGTGAACCGAGACGCTCCGGTAGTATCACCGCGGCAGCAACTACCGGCCCGAAGAGCGCGCCACGACCCACCTCGTCCACGCCAGCGATGGAGCGGAACCCATGGTAGCGAAGAGCTTGTTCTGGCGCGTCGCTGCAGATCAGCAACTTCAGCATGCGCTGCTTCACGGTGGCAGCGGAGACGGCGTGTGCGATGCGGAGACTGCCCATTCTGGGTACGAGTTTACAACTTTCGTCCTTGTGAATTTGACGCTTGCGTAGGTTGGCTAGATGTATTCTTGGTGGGAGAACAGCTCTTCGATATTCCGTGCCACCCGGTTTGCTCCCCCCGACCGGTCGAAGCGCAGGCAGAGGTGACGAAGTTCATCGCGCCGAACGACTTTAGGAGTCTTACTATGTACCTGCGCATCTCCCTCGCGAAAGTTCTAGCACTCGGGCTCATCGGAAGCACCCTCGGTTTTACCGCCCACTCTCAGACCCCGGCCACGCCGGACCAGGCTCCCGCGGCAACGCTTGCCGCCGGCGCTCCAGCGCCTGCGACACCTGCCGCGCCTGTGACCACTGGCGCTCCGCCGGCTGTGCCCGCTGCCGCAGGCAAGGCGAAGCATGCCAAAGAAATCTACTCCGGCCCGACCAACGTCGTCGTCCTGCCGCCGACTCCTATGCTTGATGGCGAGGGCAAACAGCGCGTCGATCCCGACGGCAAGCTGATGTTCAACCCGCCGGTCAAGCAGATTCGCGACAAGAAGGGCCATCCGGTCTTCGATGAAAAGGGCAAGCCGATCTTCCAGACGGCAACGAATCTCGGATACGACGAAAAGGGCAAGAAGATTCCCACGAAGAAGGACAAGCCGCCGAAGGCGACTCCCATTTCGATCGCCGCGGGAACCCTAACCGTCGATGGCTGGACGGGCAAGGCGCGGCTGAACTATGACATCGCGGATCTGAAGTTTCTCTACTTCTACGCGCCGGGGATCGGAACGTCGATCGTCTCGCCGAACCCCTTTCCGGGTGCCAAGGAGCAGCAGGGCGCCTTCAACGGGAAAAGTCTGAAGATTACGGTGGACGGACACCCGATCGAACTGGCATCGGATAAGCCCATGCTGGGGAAGAAGCCAGGGTCGGCGTGGGTGGTCGTCGATCGCGGCTTCCTGCTGCCAGCAAAGTTCCCCGTCTTCGGCTACGGGACGACCATCAAGGCACCGTACTCCTGGCCGGGCTCGACAGAGGTTGTCGCTTCCAAGGGCTCGGTGCAGGCGCCGCCGCTGCCTCGCGACGTCAGGCCCACTCTGCTGCTGACTCCGTGCCCCGCAGGAATGATGCGGCGCGCCGGGCCTGCCGTGCTACCTGGGCAGAAGGCACCGGATCAGCCGTGCGTTCCCATCCAGTCGTCCGCCACTTCGATTCCCGCCGCCGCGCCGGCCAACGGCCCAATCCAGTAGCGACCGTCGCACGCAACATCGCCGAACGCAACCAAGGCCACGATGAATCGTCATCGTGGCCTTCGCGTTTTTCCGGATAGCCGGAGAAGGAGGTTAGGAGGGGCGTGCGACTTCCTGCAGGCGGGCAGCCTTGCCGCGCAGACCCCGCAGGTAGAACAGCTTGGAGCGACGCACTTCGTACGAGCGAAGCTTCTCCACTTTATCGACCACCTTGGAGTTGTAGGGGAAGATGCGCTCGACGCCTTGGCCGAAGCTCATCTTGCGCACGGTGAAAGTGGCCTGCGGCCCTTTGTTGGTCGCGATCACCATGCCTTCGAAGGCCTGGAGGCGCTCTTTCTCGCCCTCGCGAATCTTAACCTGCACGCGGACGGTGTCGCCGGGGCCAAACGAGGGGTGGTCGGTCCGCTCAAGTTTGGCGGCCAGCTTCTGCATAATCGGATGAATAGACATAGGTACTTTCCTGTTCGAGACTCGAATCCTTAGTTTACACGAAAACAGGGCAATTTAGTCTTCCGGATCTTCCGACACTTCAGGGAAATTTGCGGGTTTGGGTGGTTTGGCGTTGTCTTCCTTGCCGCACCCCTTGTAGGCGTGCCCCTGGAGGCAATAACTATCCGAGGTCCAGTTTTCCTTCTGGCCACCCTTACCATCGTCGAGGTAGGTGACGAATTCTTTGTAGAACGTCACCCTCGACCAGTCGGGAGCAATGGTGAGGTCGCCACCATCCGCACTTCCGTCCATGCCGGCAAACTCGTCGTGGATGTCCAGGGCAAGCGTAACCTCTCCCTTGGGCGAAATGGCATAGATTTGGAAGCCCACCACGGGGCACGATCCGCACTGACCGGAGCCGAAGCGACTCTGCGTGCTCATGTCCGGGCCGCTGCGAACCAGCATCCAGCCGTCAGCCAAGGTCCTGGTGTCGAAATACTTCTTCTCAACGTGATATCCAGTGGGTGTCAGGAGCTCACCCTTGCGATAGGCCAACTCCGGTCCGCAGACAAAACCGCCGCCCGGAAGCGTCTTCCAGAAATGCTCGTTGGTCGAGAGAATGGGCGAGACGCCGCTCGGATCGTACATGTATCCGCCCGCAGGGTTCTCAACATCATACATGGTGCTGAGGTAGAGCGGCTCCTTGCCGGCGAGCGGGAAATACCAGGCTGGAATGGATTCGCCATACATGTTGTGCTCGATCGCAGCAGCGCGGCACGGTGTGACGTTGTGGGCGCGCGGTGTATCCAGTACCAGATGATTGAAGCTGGATGGCTTGCCCCACACCCGCTGGGATGACGTCGTGGAGAGTGCGCCCATCTTCTTCCCATCCGGCGCATGGCCAAAAACGTCCACCATCACCCACAGGTCGCGCAGGTCGAGTTGCTGGGCCGGAGGGAAGGCGCTGTAAGGAATGAAGAAGTGGAAGGTGTACCCGGTGGCTATGCCGACTTCGTAGGGATGGCCTGCGGCGTCATGCTTCGTTTCGTGCTTGCCATGATCATCGGCAAACTGTGAGATCACTTGGTCGTCGTGCTGCGGCTTCAGCGAATCTGGCAATACCGCATCGAAAAACGCCGCCTCCAGGTTGGCGTAGGCGGTGGTGGCGAAGTCCTCAAAGAACGACTTGGCCTGCCCGGTGCCTCCGTTGCCTGCGGCTAGCCACTGCCTTGTAAACAGCCGCTCAAGCTGCTTGCGGTAGGGGAGTTGTTCGTTATACCAGCGCTCGCATTGCTCGATCGCGGGAGTGCGTGGCGAGCCCGGGCCATCCTGATCTTCTGAGGCGCAGTCGGCGACGCTCTTGAAGTCGATCTCGCCGAACTGGTTGCCATATCCGATCGGCGGCATCGCCACAGTCTTCGACTCGGAGAGCCAGATCTCCACATGATCGCTGGAGAGCATCTCGAATTTCTCCAGCGGCCAGTGCAGATCGCTGTCGTTCACCTGCACTTTACCCCAGATGTGCAGCCCATCGTCGGCGTAGCGTACCCAGATCTTGCCGGGGTGCGCGCCCGCGTCCTTGGGTATCAGGTCCATCGTCGCAGGTTCTGCGTACGGGTCTCCGGTTACACCGGCATGCACCGCAACGGTGCCCCCAGACTGGCAAGCAGAAGCCACCGGCAGGGAGAGAAGCAGAAGGCAAATCAGAGTGACACGCATTGAGTTCTCCAAGGTAAGAAGCGGTGCGAGAGCGGATTGATAACGTCGTCGTTCGCAATCGCTATCTGGAAGAGCAAACAACTAGCCACTCGCGTGGTGCAGAAAATAAAGTGCTTAGGAGGGGAGACCGCGGCTCTTGCGTGTCGGAAATGCCACATCCGTGTGCAAAGAGACACGCTCACAAAGCTTCTACTTGAGCGAGTCGAGGAACTTCCGGTCTTCTCTACTCAACTCTGCGCCGGCCAGCAGATCAGGCCGATTGCGCCATGTCTTTTCGAGCTGCATCTGCCGCCGCCACTTGCGGATAGCCGCATGGTCGCCGCCACCCAGCACCTCGGGGATGGCCACGCCGCGGAACTCCGCCGGCCGAGTGTAGTGCGGGTAGTCGAGCAGTCCGCCGGCCCCGTGCGTCGAACGCGGCACGCCGTCCTCGGTCATCGCATCGGCGGGATCGTCGCCCGCGCCGAAACTCTCGTAGCGCGACGAGTCGGCGTGTCCGAGCACCCCAGGCAGCAGGCGCACCGTCGCATCCAGTACCACGGCCGCCGCCAGTTCGCCGCCGGAAAGCACGTAGTCGCCGATCGATAGCTCCTCGTCCGCCAGCAGTTCGCATACCCGCTCGTCGACGCCTTCGTACCGCCCGCAGATCAGCACCACCCGCTCCAACGCGGCCAGCCGGTGCACCGTTGCCTGGCTAAACCGCTTTCCCTGCGCCGACAGCAGAATCACCGACTGCTTCGTCCCGTCGCGCTCGGCCTTCCCGGCGATTCCGCCCAGCGACTCGACGCACTCGAAGATCGGCTGCGCCTTTAGCACCATGCCCTCGCCGCCGCCGAACGGCCGGTCATCCACGGTGCGATGGCGGTCGTGCGTAAACGCGCGCAGATCGTGCGTCGCCACATCTACCGCGCCCGTGGCAATTGCCCGGCTCAGGATGCCGTGGTCCAACGGCCCCGCAAAAAAGTTTGGAAAGATGGTGAGGATGTCAAAACGCATGGTGTGCAGGCCGCATGTCTATTGGCAGTGTAGAACGCCGGTTCATTCCTCCGCGGCCGCTCGGTTGCCCTGCCGATTGATCTCCGCGAGCCCTTCAGGCAGTGCCATGCGGATCGACTTCGCGGCAACGTCGAGCGCGATCAAGAACGCGTTCGCGAACGGGATGAGAATCTCGTCGCCTTCCAGCGATCGGATCGCGAGCAGCGGGGCCGCTTCTTCCAGCCGCCGCACTCCATCCGGCGAGGTAGGGAACTCGACGCTGTCCACCACGCCTAGGGCGCGATCGAGGTCGTAGACCGTGCAGCCGACAAGATCGGAGATGTATGCGGCGCCAGGCTCGAGCGGTACACGCTCCGTCAGCGGCACGATCACCTCCTTGCCGGCGAGTGGTTCGGCCTGCTCAATAGAGTTGACACCTGCAAAATGGAAGACGATACGCCCGGCATTTCTGCCCATGGGCAGCCAATGCGACGCAATCTCGGCCGGACTGGCGGATTTCGCATCTGCGGACGCCTGATCCGCGAAACCCGCTGGCGCAAGCCACACCCGGGGGTGCTCAGCGAAGCGCTCAGGGAAATCGGTAAACAGATCCGCCAGCACCTCACCTTTGCGCCCCTGGGGCCGCAGGATTTGCGCCAACACGATCCATTGCGATGCAGAGTCCATGGATTGAATAGTATCGTCCGCTCGAGCGACGCAAGGCAAACGTTATCCTAACCGCCTGCACGGCAGTTGTCGTCGAGCAAGCGGCGTTCGAGAAAGACGCCCGTCGAGGTGCCGTCAGTCCGACTTTCGCCCGTCGCCGTCTTCCAGGATGTCCAGCGCAAACCGGTGGTGCAGCTTCATGCTCGCTGCGCCCAGGATCGTGCGCAGCGACCGCGCCGTTCGGCCCTGTTTGCCGATGACCTTGCCGATATCCTGGTGAGCGACACGCAGTCGGATCACCGTTGAATCGTGGTCATCAAGCATCTCTACAGAGACGTCTTCGGGCTGGTCTACCAACGCCTGGACGATCTCCAGAATAAGTTGCTTCATCCGCTCAGTGGGCTCGATCGCGGGGGGCGTAACTTCGGTCATCACAGACACCTCTTGGGAGTATGCCGCCCCGGACTCGTTCGATCCTTCGCCTCAATCTTAGTTGAGGTCGTAAGGGCTTGAATGACTTTCCGCCGGTTCAGCGACGTGATCGACTGGAGGGAGAGACACCAGAAACGATCACGCAGACCCGCTTAGATTGAAAGCGGGCCTGCCAAGAGTCTACGTGAAGAAAATGTTAATGGATTGCCAACCGCCCGTCTTAATCGACATCTTTGGGCACCAAAAGTGGTTACTTGATTACTAGATAGTAACTAGGCTGCGCTGGCCGGCTCCGAGGCCGTTGCAGCCGCAGGCTGAGCAACAAGTTTGCCCACGCGCTCGGACATCTGAGCGCCGTTACCCACCCAGTAATCGATCCGCTCCCGCTTCAGTTCGAGCGAGGCGGGCGTCGTGCGGGGGTTGTAGGTGCCAACAACTTCGATGGAACGGCCGTTGCGTGCGCGGTCCTTTTCAATCACAACAACACGGTAGTGGGGCTGCTTGCGGGCGCCGACACGCGCCAGACGAATCATCAACACTTGGAAGTCCTCTCAGAGAAAACGGTACGTGGGCGAAGAGATGAAATCGAGCGAATCCGCCGAAGCAGCAGGCAGGACCACAGCTCACACAACCCAACACCTAAGTATGGCGGAGTTTGCCGGATTTCGCAATGCGGGATGGCGCGCCTACCCGTCCCACCCATTAAAAAGCCATGCCGCCCAAAGTAAAGGCGGCAGGACAAATGGGGCACATGTCGCTCTGCTTGGCCCCGAGACAACCCAAGAATAACGCCGTGCCGGCCTGTACACGGTGATGGCGGTCACATCTGTTTGGGCCGTTCGCGATCACTTCTCGTCGCGCAGCAGGGCGGTCGCTGCCCACAGCACGGGCGCCTGGCCGTGCAGGTTTCCCGTCTCGCGCTTGCGATCCAGGTAATACTGCATGCTGTCGAGTTTGCCCGTGCCGGTGCAGACCTGGGTGACGTCATAGTTCTGGTCGACGTAGCCGGTCACGGCGATCCATCCCTTGCGCGCCGCCGGGGCGTAGGTGGCTGCGTCCAGCCAGCCGTGCTTGACTCCGGTGATCAGCGCGAAGCTGAACATGGCGGAGCTGGAGCTCTCCGGCCACGCATCGGGGTGGTCGATCAGCTCACGCCACATGCCGTCCGCGCCCTGGTACTTCAGCAGCCCGGCCATCATCTTGGTGTAGCCGGCCATGATGCGCGGCCGGTCGGGATGATCGGCGGGCAGGGTGCGCAGCATCTCCGCCATGCCGGCTGCGAACCAGCCGTCGCCACGTCCCCAGAAGTACTTCACATCGGGCGCGTGGTAGAAGAGCCCATTGGGCTGTTGCAGCTTATCCAGGTATGCAACCATCTCGTGCGCGTCGCGGTCCAGATATTTGCGGTCGCCGGTGGCGCGGTACACCTCCAGTTGCAGCATCACCAGCATGTACATGTCGTCGACCCAGAAGCGGGTCTCCGGCGAAAGACCATCTTTTACGACCGCATCGTGAACATCCGCTGGCAATTCTGGTGGAGTTCCGGCGGGCAACGGTCCCCATTGGCGGTCCGCCCACGACTTGCCGAGTTCGAGATACTTCGGATCGTAAGTCGGCAGGCCCTTAGTCTGGATCGCGATCTGCAACGGAACGACGCCAACAATGGAGTCGTCAACATGGTGGCGCTTCGGCATGCGGCTGGCTTCCGTTCCGCCAGGGAACATCGGATCGAATCGCGCAATCAGGCGATCGCGCAACGAGTCGTCATGCGTGATCTCGGCGAAGGTGAGCGCGCCGTACCAGGTGCAGACTTCGGGATAGCCGGAGAACCTGGTGGCCTGAGCGGCGAGAAAGTGCTCCGACAGCGCCTTGCCAATCTCCTGCGGCGACGCGCCGTGCGGCCACACGGTAAGATCGCCCGGCGAGGGAGGGATCGTCTCCTTGTAGGGAGGGTCCGGAACCCGGCGCGGAGGCTGGGCCGCGCCCGGAGCGGTCTGGGGCGCCGGTGGCGCCTGCGCCGGAGCCACGGCGATAAGCAGGAGAGATGCGCAGAGGAGTGTAGGCAGGTGGAGGTTCATGGGTTTCACCCTTGAAAATTAATTTCCATAACTATCGGACGACCAGTCTAACCAGCTTCTGGGCGGCTAAACAACTCGGCCCGTGATCGGACCCTACTTGTGCCAATGCATAGGCCAGTTGAGGTACTTCGTCGCTGCCTCATTGATCGGCGCGGCGGTGGTGGAGAAGTTGGCCGCCACGTGGTGTTCGAAGCCGTTCTCGCAGATGTAGTGCAGCAGCTTCTGCATATTGGGAATCTCCACCACCCCCGCGCCACCGAAGGTGTTCAGCGGGTCATCGGTGAAGGCGCCTTCGCCGACGTAGCCGCGGATGGTGCCGGTGAAGTCGTCGGTGGAGAAGCGCGCGAAGCTCATCGGCCCGGCCTTCACCGTGCCATCGAGTGTGCCGTGGGTGTTCTCCTTGCCCACCGTGCCCGCGATGATAAGTTGGTAATCCATCTTCACGCCCTCCTTGAAGAAGTGCTTGGGCAGATTGGAGCAGTGGAAACACACCGCCTTATCGGGATCCTCGCCGTAGTTGTTGTTCCAGTCCAGCAGCGCTGAAGGAGTTTCGCTCGCCAGCGTCAGCGCGTACATGCTCAGCGTGCCCAGCACGTCGACCTCGCAGGCTGAAGGAATTAGGTTCTCGCTCATCATCGACATCACGGTGCAGGGAACGATGCCGAGGAACTCCTCGATCGACGTCCAGCACTGCACAGCCGAGACGGTGAGTTCGCTCGCCTTCATCCAATGGTCGATCACGGCGCCGAGCTTGGCCATCTTCATCAGCGCGGCCTCAGGAGTCTGGCCGACGGGGATGTATTTCTTGATCGCGGCTAGCTTTTCCTGCGCGGCGTCGTCGTTGTCGGCCATGCGTCCGATGCGTCCCATCACTTCGCTGAGGTCAAGCGTCTCGACGGTAATGCCGGAGCGCTCCAGCAGCTTCTCGGAGTAGCGCACGGTGTTGAACGCTGTGGGCCGCGCGCCGATCGCGCCGAAGCGTCCGTTTTTCAGCCCGCGAACGGTGCGACAGACTGCGGAGAACCAGGCCAGGTCTTTCTTGAACTCGGGCGAGTCGGGTGCCTCGGTGTGCAGAGTGGTCAGCGAATAAGGAATGCCGTACTGCTTCAGGTTGTTGCAGATCGACATCTTGCCGCAGAAGCTATCGCGACGGAAGGCGATGGTCATCTTGCCGGGCGAATCTGGCGTCGCCTGGATCAGTACGGGCACACGCAGGTCGGCGAGGCGGATGGCGTCGGCCAGGCCGCGCTCTTCGCCGAAGTTCGGCAGCGTGATGATGAGGCCGTCGATCTCGGCTGCGTGCTGCTTGAACAGCGCCGCGCACTTCTTCGCGTCCTCATAGGTCTCAACCGCACCGTGGGCGGTGACGTCCGGGTGCAGCACAATGGGCTTGATCCCGGCTGCTTCCAGCGCCGCGATGATTTCGAGGCGTCCGCTGGTGGCGAGATGCGAAGGGAAGAATCCCCGGTTTCCTACAAGTACTCCCATCGTCATTGGTCGAGGCATTTCTTTGAAGCTCCTTGGTTTGTTACGTGGTGAGCTAGGGATGGGTCTACGCCGCCAGTAACCCGCTCCCGCGAAATTGCAAATGGATTGCGCTATGACGAAGCGTCGGGCGATTTCTGAAAGTAGAGCATAACGCCTTGAGCAGCTATACGATCCAGAAACTCGACATAAAGATTTGCGCAACCCTCAGCGAGCAATATGTCGAAGATGCGATTCATCGAATACTCGTTCATTTGAACCGCAGGCGCGGAGAAGGGAATATTGCGGGTCAGATTCCGCAACCCGCGAACAGGACCTACTCGCTGACAAATGGCCGACACAGCACGCCCGAGACGCGATCTTCTCCCCGCGGACGAATAGGTGAAGTGGATGGCACCTACGCCGCCGGCTTCGAGCAGCCGGATCAATTTGCGCAGGATTTGCTCGCCGCGAACAACCGGAATGTGCTGAAAGACAATGAAAGAATGAACCAGTCCGAAACTGGCCGGAGCAAGTGAGTCCATCTCGTCGACATGCAGCAGTTGCGCATTTCCCGCCCCAAACTTCTCGCAATTGTCGCGTGCAATGTCCAACATCGCGGGAGCCACATCAACGCCCACCGCCACCTCCGCGCGCGCTGCGAACGGAATCACCAGCCTGCCGACTCCGCATCCGTAATCCAGCACTCGCTTCGGTTCAAAATCCGACCGGATGTGGGCGCGAACGTTCTCATACACCCGCTGGACGTGACCTTCGCCGCTGGCAAAGAATTCTCGCAGAGAATCGTCGTTCAGATTCGCGCTCAAGAACTTTGTATCGCTGAAGACGCCAAAATAGGGGTCGGTCTTCCCCCATTTGTTCCAGTCTCGATCGGTATTGCTTGTCAAAGCCACAGACTCTCTGCACCCCTCTGTTGATTCCTGTTGCTGATCGTCTCCTTCAGTCTACCGCCTCAACCTTTGCCGGGGCGGAAGTGGATAGTGTAAAAGCCGCCGAAGAGCACCATCAGCATGCCCCACCAGAAGGCCGGGTGTAGTTCCGCCAGCACGGTTGTGCCCGGGTGTGAGAATTCGTAGATGCCCTGGCCGAGGATAATCAGTCCGCTCAGCAGCGTCAGGACGCCAACGAAGAACCAGATGGACAGCGACTGCTCGGTGCTGGGGTCGACGGGATGGGGATGCGGTGCTTCAGGTTGCGTTGTCATTCCGATTTTCCTTGTCTGAACTTAATGCCGGATTACCATAGCCAGA